>Ga0163152_10006378_pt1 | contig 13340 bp, 12 predicted proteins | sample OliLakLV19MP8IB2_FD_148635 | JGI IMG/M metagenome (GOLD analysis project Ga0163152, IMG submission 148635) | Freshwater microbial mat bacterial communities from Lake Vanda, McMurdo Dry Valleys, Antarctica - Oligotrophic Lake LV.19.MP8.IB-2 | ecosystem: Environmental > Aquatic > Freshwater >... | reverse complement strand
TCGAGCATGCCGCGCGTGCTGATTCTGGACGAGCCGACGACCGGCCTCGATTATCCGCAACAGCGCGGCATGCTCGAGCTGCTCGCGCGCCTCCGCGCCGCGGGGACGACCGTCATCGTGATCACGCACAGCCCGTGGGTCGTCGTCGAGTACGCCGAGCGCGCGCTCTTGATGCGCGAAGGCAGTCTCGTCTTCGACGGCGCGCTCGGGACACTGCTCGGCGACGAGGCGCTCCTGCGCTCGGCGGCGTTCGAAGCACCGCCGGCGGCCCGGGTCGCGCACGCGCTCGGGATCCCGGCGCGAACCGTCGAGGAGCTGGCGCAGGCGCTCGGAGCGGGCGCGCCGGGCGCGCCGAAAGCCGGAGCCTGACGCGTGGCCCTCTCGCTCTATCTTGAGCACGGCAGCTGGCTGCACCGCCGCCACCCGATCGCCAAGGTGCTGGCGCTCGTCATGATCTTCACCGCGGCGTTTTTGTTGACGCATCCGCTCTTGCTGACGCCGTTGCTCGCGCTCGTGCTCGTCGTGACCGCCACGTCGGGCTCGATGCCCGTGCTGTATCGGATGCGGTGGTTGATGATCCCGGTGTTCGTCTTCACCACCATCATCTGGACGATCTTCTATCCCGCGCCGGACGGGGCGCCGGTCGATCACGTGGTCGCGTTTCGCTACGGCCTCGGGATGGCGCTTCGTCTCGAGACGTATCTGGCGAGCGGCTTCCTCTTTCTCGCCACCACCACGATCGAGGAGTTCGCGTCCGCGCTCGCGGGCCTTGGGCTGCCGTATCGGGCCGGCTTCGTGTTGACGCTCGCGTTTCGACTGGTGCCGGTGTTTCTGGACGCCGCGCTCACGGTCCGCGACGCGCAACGTTGCCGCGGCCTCGACTTCACGCAGGGCACGTTGCGCGAGCGCTTCACACGCTACGTGCCGGTGATCGTGCCGGTCTTCATCGGCGGGCTCCGGCGCGCCGATCAGATGGCGTTCGCGCTCGAGGTGCGAGGCTTCAGCTCGGGACGCGAACGGACCGAGCTCCCGCGTCCCGGCATGGGTGGCGGCGACGTGGTGCTGATCGCCGTCGCCGCGGCGGTGATGGTCCCCGTCATCGTCCTTCGCCTGAATGGGATCGGCCAATTGGCGCTGCAGTGACCCGGACGCGGCGGGCGACGGGGATCGGGCGGCTCTTCGTCCTCGTCTGCGTGCTCGTCTTCGTGCTCGCGCTGCCGCCTTCGGCGGCGGCGTGGGGACTCGCGGCGCACCGCTGGGTCGCGACGCGCGCCGCCGAGATCGTACGGGACCGTTGCCCGGCGCTCGTCGCCGGACCGCGGGCGACGCTCGGCGACGCGGCCGTCGAGCCCGACACCGTGCTGAAGCGTCGCGACGGCCGGCGCGAGCTCGCGCGCCATTATATGAACCTCGATCACTACGGTCCGCCGCCGTTTCGCGCGCTGCCGCGCGATCGTGATGCGGCGCTGGCGCGCTACGGCCAGAAAACGATCGAGCGCCAAGGCGTCCTGCCGTGGTCGGGCGCGTTGCTCGCGGCTCGTCTCCGCGACGAGATCCGACGCGGCGATCTGGACACCGCCCGCATCAGCGCCGGGCATCTCGCCCACTACGTCGCCGACGCGACCATGCCCCTTCACACCACCGTGAACTACGACGGGAAGGGCACGGGCCAGCGTGGCATCCATCGCCGGGTCGAGGCGACGCTCGTCGACCGTGACCTCGGCGAGTACACCCGCCGCAGCTGGAAGGTCGCCACGCGCCGGCCAATCCCTCCCGCCGGTGCCGCCGGCGCGCTCTTTGCCGCGCTGGAGGACGCTCACGGCAAGCTCGCGACCATGTTCGCGGCGGACCGCAACGCCTCCCGGGGCACCAAGGTCGGCTCGGCGGTCTACTACCGCCGCCTGCACGCCGATCTCCTCGACCCGATGGCCGAACAGCTCGGTAAAGCTGCCGTCCTCACCGCCGCCCTCTGGGAGGGCGCGTGTGCTGAGGCGGGTGACCGGCGGTAGCGCAACAAAATCGCCCCCGACGTTGCCCGTCGCTGCCGGCCACGCTAGTGTCCCGCGCTCCGCGTCGCACACTCAGTCGTCCGCTGCGCTGACACCACTATCTCCCGTTGTCGAAAGGATCTCTTCTCATGGCTAGTCTCGTCCCCGCCCACGGCGGCCTCGCAGAGCCGCTCGATCGCACCGTCCCTCCCGCCGAGGAGGCCGCCTTCAAGACGGAGCTCGCGTCCCTGCCGAAGGTTCCCGTTTCCGACGCCGACCTCTCGACCGTCTATCGGTTTGGCGACGGTGCGCTCAGCCCGCTCATCGGTCCGATGGACGGCGCCACCTACCATCAGGTGCTCGACCAGGGCTTCGTCGAGCACCAGGGCAAGCGCTACGCGTGGACGATTCCGCTCGCGTTCCCCGTCACCGCCGATCTCGCCAAGACTTTGCAGAAGGGCGAGGCCGTCGCGCTCGTGAACAGCGCCGGCACGCCGGTCGCGCGGCTCGAGGTCAGCGACGTCTTCGCGTGGGACAAGGCGCGCTATCTGAAGAGCGTCTACGGCACCGAGCGCACCGATCATCCCGGCGCCGACATGGTGCTGAAGGGCGACGCCGAGGCGACCCATCTCGTCGGCGGCACCATCCGCGTGCTGCCGCAGCCGAAGGACGCCGAGTTCGGCAAGTACGTGCTGTCGCCGCGCGAAGTCCGCGCGCTCGTCGCGCAGAAGGGTTGGAAGCGCGTCGTCGCGTTCCAGACCCGCAACCCGCTGCACCGCGCCCACGAATACGCGCTGGTCTACGGCCTCGAGACGCTCATCCGGGGCGGCCACGACGCGGGCGCCGTCTTGAATCCGCTCATCGGCGAGACCAAGGGCGACGACGTCAACGCCAAGGTCCGCATGAAGACCTACGAAGCGCTGATCACCGACCGCGCGCTCGGCGAGGGTGACAGCGACCAGACGCTCTGGGGCCCGCGCAAGGAGTCCGTGCCCGATCGCGTGATCCTGCTCGGTCTCGACATCAAGATGTTCTACGGCGGTCCGAAGGAGGCGGTGATGCACGGCATCTACCGCCAGAACTTCGGCTTCACCGACATCGTCATCGGCCGGAAGCACGCCGACGCGCCTTATTACGACGGCACTGCGATCTGGGGCGACTTCGACGCGCAGGAGATCTTCGACAAGCTCGGCGGCGATCTCCAGATCAAGCCGCTCAAGGTCGGCTTCGCCGCGTACTACGAGTCGGCGGGCCGCGTCGATCTGATGGACAGCCATCCGAACGAGAAGCCGGTCTTCATCTCCGGCAAGGACTGCGGAAGACGCTGGTCGAGGGCAAGGAAGTCGACCCGCGCATCATGCGTCCCAGCACCTCGCGGATTCTCGCGCAGGCGATGAAGGGCCTCGCCTAGTCACACGCTCTGATCGGCCGAGCGGGGGGCCGGCACTGCGCCGGCCCCCGCCTGTTCACAAACCGATCATGCGGTGGCCCATCGCGCGCGCGTGGCGGGCGCCGACCATGAACACGGTGCCGGCCAGAAGCCGAAGGTGCGCGACGACGGCGTCGCCGACCCTCAGCTTCGACTCGCCGAAGCGGCGGCTTTCGAGACGCATCGGCACCTCGCGGACGACGTACCCGTATTGGAGCGCGCGCAACATGATCTCCGCGACCGCCGCGAAGCCGCTCGAACGAAAGCGGAGCGGGCCGAGCAGATCGGCCTGGTAGGCGCGAAAGAGACAGGTGAACGTGTGGACGTCCTGGCCGAGCAGCCGCTTGTACACGTTCGACACCCGGCGACTCAGCCAGAGGCGAAACGGATGGCCGTCGGCGGCGGCGCTGTCGGGATGCCAGGCGGAAGCGGTGACGAGCGCGGCGCCGTTTTGTACGAGCGCGGTGAGCTCGGGGAGCTTCTCGGGCGGGTACGTGCAGTCGCTGTCGATCGTGCACACGATGGGTGAACGCGCGTATTCGAAGCCGGTGCGCAAGGAAGCCCCGAGGCCGAGGTTCTCGTGATGCCGGAGGACCTCGATCCACGGCTGGCGCTGTGCCGCGCGGAGGAGGGTCGTGAACGTGCCGTCGCTCGAGCCGTCATCGACGAACAAGAAGTGCCAATCGAGTGTCTGGGCCTCTCGCATCCGGCACAGACGGTCGAGGAGCGAGGGCAGGCCAGCCTCCTCGTTGTAGCAGGGAACGACGACGGTGACGGAGGCGGGAGTCACGAGAGTCACGAAGCGGTGTGTCCTTTCCATGGGGGACGAGGTTCGGGGTGGCGTGGGAATCGGGTGTATCGATCACGGGAGAAGCGGCGATGTGTGCCGGCTCCGCGACGTGGGCAGGGTGGCGATGGTCCCCACGCGCTCCGTGCGCATCAGACGACTGATCCAATCGGGCAGGCGCCGCCGCGTGGTCCGCATCACCACGCCGAGGATCCGGCAGCCGGCGATACGGGCGCGCTCCGCCGCGACCTTGAGCGCGTCCGACGCCGTGACTCCGGACTCCGCAACGATGACGAGGCCGTCGCAGACGCCTGCGAGCAACGCGGCGTCGAGCGAAGTGGCGAGCGACGGTCCGGTGATGATGACGAGCTCGGTACCGGGCGCGACGCGGTGAACCGCATCCGCGTCACTCGTGGAAGCGCTGGCGAACACCACGACGCGGGTCTCGTGCGTGGTCGTGAGCATCCACACATCATAGAGGAGGGCAGCGCTGCCCTCGGCGGATTCCCCACCGCCCGCCAGCGTGCGCCAGTTACGGCCCGCTCGCGTCTCATCGGTCGCCGTCGTCGTCTCGATCGTCATGATGGCGCCCAGGGTCCGGCCCGATTGCGTCGCACCGTACCGCGCAGGCACGCGACCGTAAGATCGGACAAATACGCGCGTGGTCTTACGCGCCTGGGCGCTGGTGCCGCGCGATGCGAACGGCGGCGGCCGCGGTTACGCGAGGCCGGCGGCCTTTTTCACCTCGTTGATGAGGCTCTCCTCGGTGGCGCTCACTCGCGCGCCGCCGAACCCGAGAAAGCCGCCTTCCTTCGCGGCATTCGCGGCGCGCTCGGCCACGTCGACGAGCATCGCTCGATAGGCGGCGGCTTCGGCGGGCGATCCCTTCTGCACGACCAGCTCCACGGCGGACCGCACGCGCGCGAGCACGGCCGTCCGAAAGTTCTCCATCTGCTCCTCGCGTGAGCCTTTGCCCGTGACCGTGCTGAAATCGGGGAGGGCGGGGAAGCTCTGGTCGGCCGCCAGTGCCGCAAAGAGCTCGAGCGCGGCGTTGGCTTTGAACGCCTCGGCCACGCCCCGCGCGCCGGCGACGGCCTCCTTGATCGAGGCGAAAATCCCGGACGGTTCGACCGCAGTCATGCCCGCCGATACGAGGGAGGGCGTAAGACGCAACCGCGTCCATTCTTCAGGAAGAAAACTGTCTTGCTTCGCCATCATGTCCTCCGTCGCACTCGTTGCCGTGCGCTCGCGATGGGCGGGAGGTGCCCGCCGTCACGCCATCCGCCAGTTGGTGCGTACACCCCGACGGCGGCGTAGGGTAGCACGCGCCGTTGCGAGCTTGGGAGGGGGCGCGTCGACCTCCAGAATTGGTGGACTGCGCGCGCCATGACAGCAGACCGTGGGCGAGATTCTCGGTTTCGAACCGAGCATGTCGCATGCATCAGGAAAGCTGACCGCCACGCCGGCGATCTCGTTGCGAACCAACGCTCCGCTTCGAGCGCGACGAGGGTGTCCCGCGTCGCAGTTGGACGATCGCAATGCGCCCGGCGGGCACCCGGTACGCTCGGAAGACTACGTGCGCTCTCGAACGGGCGTGATTCTACGCGCGTAGTTTCACGTGCGGCCCGTTTGGCCGCATTTTCCGGCGTCGGCGATTGCGACCCGCAGTGCCTTGACCTTCGATGCGCGTCGGTCACTAACTCGCACGATGCTCCGTGGCGTGGCCAAAGTCGTGAAGCCGACTCGACGCAAGCTCCCTCCCGCGACCGGCGCCGAATCCGTCGCCAGCCATGCCGACATCCTCCCGATCGTCGGCATCGGTGCCTCCGCGGGCGGGCTCGATGCTTTTCAGAAGCTCTTCGGTGCGATGCCTCCGGATACGGGCGCGGCGTTCGTGCTGATCCAGCATCTCGATCCGACGCGTCCCAGCATGACTGCGGAGTTGGTGGGCTCCCACACCGCGATGCCGGTGGCGCAGGTAGAGGACGGCGTCCGCATGCAAGCCAATCGCGTCTACGTCATTCCGCCGAACCAGTACCTCAGTCTGCACGACGGCACCCTGCGCCTCAGCCCCCCAGCGGCACCGCGCAGTCTGCGCATGGCCATCGACTTCTTCTTCCATTCGTTGGCGGAGGGGCGTGCTGAGCACGCGATCGGCATCGTCTTGTCGGGCACCGGCACCGACGGAACCCTCGGCCTGAAAGAGATCAAGGCCGCCGGCGGGATGACGATGGTGCAGGATCCCGCGACCGTGCAGCACGACGGTATGCCGCGGAGCGCGATCACCAGCGGCAGTGCCGACTACGTTCTGTCCGCCGAGCAGATGGGTGCGGCGGTCGTGAAGTACATGCGCCACGAGGTCGTCAGCCCGGCCGATACGGAGGCGCCGCCGGCCCCGGATCCCATGAGCAGCGCTGTGGCGCTGCTGCTCGCGTGTACCCGACTCGACTTCCGCGGTTACAAGACGGGAACGCTCCGGCGCCGCATGCAGCGCCGCATGAGCCTCCACCACGTCGCGCGCATGGCCGACTACGTCGAGATGCTGCGCGCCGATCCCGTGGAGGCGACGGCGCTCTCGAAAGATCTCTTGATCAGCGTGACGAGCTTCTTCCGCGAGCCGGGCGCCTGGCGAGCATTGCAGGAACAGGTGATCCGGCGCGTCGTGGCCGAGAAGGCCGCGCAGGATCCCCTGCGGGTGTGGATTCCCGCCTGTGCAACCGGAGAAGAGGCGTACTCGCTCGCGATGGTGTTGCGCGAGGAGATCGAACGGTCGGGGCAGGAGCGTGTCCTGCAGATCTTCGCCACCGACGTCGACGTCGAGGCGCTCGAAACGGCGCGGGCCGGCGTCTACCCGGAAGGGATTGCCGCCCACGTGTCGGAGGAGCGGCTGGCGCGCTTCTTCGTCAAGAACGAGCACACGTATCGCGTGACGAAGGAGCTGCGGGAGGCGGTCGTGTTCGCGCCGCAGAGCCTGGTCAGCGATCCCCCGTTCTCCCGGCTCGATCTGGTCAGTTGCCGCAATCTCTTCATCTATCTCGAGCCGGAGCTCCAGGAGCGTCTGATCCCGCTCCTGCACTTCGCGCTGGTGCCCGGCGGCCATTTGTTCCTGGGATGCACCGAAGACATCGGGCCGGAGCGCAATCTGTTCGGGGTCGTTTCCGCGAAGTGGCGGATCTTTCGCCGTGTCGGGCCGACCGGTCCCGACAAGCTGCAGCTGCCGCCTGCCGTTACGCCCCTCGCCGCCAGCGTTCGCAAGCCGACGCTCCCTCCGCCGAGTGCGGCGCGCCTCGCGACACTGGCGCAGCATCTGCTCCTCGAGCGCTACGCGCCCGCCTGCGTGATCGTCGATCACGGCGGGGAGATCCTCTACTTTCACGGTCCGACCGAGCACTACCTGATGCAACCGAACGGGCCGTCGACGCGCGCTCTGCTCGAACAAGCGCGCCCTGGGCTGCGGAGCCCGCTGCGCAATGCCTTCCGTGATGCGACCGGGGAGCATCGGCGCATGGCGGTCGCGAACGTCGAGGTGCAGCGCGGCAGCGTGTTCGCGTGCGTGCGGGCGACGATCGAGCCGCTCGAGGGCGACAAAACGACGGCAGGTCTCTGGTTGGTGTCGTTCGAGGACGAACCGACGGCGGCCGCCGCCGCTCCCGGGGGCGTCGCAGACGGCGACGCGACCCAAGTGCATCAGCTTCAGTACGATCTCCGGACCACCAAGGGCGACCTGCAGCAGAACGTCGAGGACCTGCGCTCGGCCAACGAAGAGCTGCAGTCGGTCAACGAGGAGCTCCAGTCCAGCAACGAGGAAATGGAAACCTCGAAGGAAGAGTTGCAGTCGATGAACGAAGAGCTCACCACCGCCAACACCCAGTTGGAGAGCAAGATCACGGAGCTCGAAGCCACCAACAACGATCTCGACAATCTCCTGACCAGCACCAACATCGCGACGATTTTCCTCGACCCGCATCTCCTGATCCGGCGCTTCACCCCGGCCGCCCAGGGGCTCTTCGGATTGATCGCGGCGGACATCGGCCGCCCGATCGGGGACATCGCGCAGAGGTTCGTCGACCCCGGCCTCCTCGCCGACGCGGCGGCCGTGCTGCGGAAACCGACGACGGCGAAAGTGGAAGTGCGCGCCCACGACGGGCGGTGCTACTTGCGCCAGGTGCTGCAGTACCGCACGCGCGCCGGCAAGATCGAAGGTGTGGTGATCACGTTTTCCGACGTCGCGGCCGAGGCGCTGCAGGAGGCACGGAGCTACGCCGAGTCGATCGTCGACACCATACGCGAGCCGCTGCTGGTGCTGGACCAGGACGTGCGTGTGCTCTCCGCGAACCAGTCCTTCTACCGCACGTTCCGGGTCTCGAAGGAGGACACCGAGGGACGGTCGCTCTACGAGCTCGGCGGCCACGAGTGGGACATCCCCCGATTGCGGACACTCCTCCGGGACATTCTCCCGAAGCAACGCGTGCTGAACGATTTCGAGGTGCAGCACGCGTTCGCCTCGCTGGGAATCCGGACGATGCTGCTGAATGCCCGAGTGCTGCATCGCGGCGCCGATCGCCCCGACCTGATCCTCGTCGCGATCGAGGACATCACCGAGCGCACACGTATTCAGGAAGCCTTGCGGGAGAGCGAGTCGCGCCAGCGCGCCGAGGACGAGGTGCGGCAATGCCAAGCGGAGCTCGCGCACGGGCTGCGCATCACGACGATCGGCGAGCTCGCGAGCGGCCTGGCCCACGAGCTGAACCAACCGCTGTCGGCGATCGCCAACGGGGTCGATGCGTGCGCGCGTTACGTGCGGGCGGGTAAGGGACAGCCCAAGCGACTCTTGGCGCTGTTGAAGGATGCGTCGGCCGAGGCGCTGCGCGCCGCCGAGATCGTCGAGCATTTGCGGGGCTTCATCCAAAAAGGCGAGCCGCGTCTCGAGCGCACCGACCTCTGCGAGATCGCTCGGGCGGTGCCGCGCTTGCTGGCACGCGAGCTCGAGCGCGCGAACGTGACGTTTTAGCTCGACATGCCCGCACGCCCGTTGCCGATCCTCGCCGACCGCATTCAGATCGAGCAGGTCATCGTCAACTTGATTCAGAACGCCATCGACGCCGTGCGCGGCGGTCGCGGGCGCGCGAAGAAGATCCACCTGCAGGTGACGGCCGCCAAGGGCCGCGCGGAGCTCGCCGTCACCGACACCGGGTCCGGCGTTTCCGCAGAGACGGCCGAGCGCCTCTTCGAGCCGTTCTTCACCACCAAGGCGCAGGGGCTCGGCATGGGCCTCGCGATCAGTCGCTCCATCATCGAAGCCCACGACGGACGGATCTGGGTCGAACATACTCCGGAAGGCCGTCGTGGGACGACGGTCCGGTTCTCCCTACCCTTGCGCGCGGCCCGGCCGCCGAGAAAGCGACGCTCATCGTGACGACCAAACCGACCGTCTTCGTGGTCGACGACAATGCCGGCGTGCGGAAGTCGCTGACGGCGCTCTTCGCGTCGGCCGGTTTGGCGGTCGAGACCTACGCGTCGGGAGAAGAGTTTCTCGTCGCCCACGATCCGGCCCGCGCGGGCTGCCTCTTGCTGGACGTGCGCCTCCGCGGGAGTAACGGCCTCGATCTCCAGGACGAGCTCCGCCGGCGCGGTGCGACCCTCCCGATCATCGTCCTCACCGGGCACGGTACCGTCCCCACCTCCGTGCGCGCGTTGAAGGGCGGTGCGGTGGATTTTCTGCAGAAGCCGGCGCCGCCGAAGGTGTTGCTGGAGCGCGCGCTCGCGGCGATCGAGCTCGATCGCCAAACCCGCGTGACGGTGGCGGCCGGGGCGCTCGTGACCGAGCAGCTCGCCCATCTGACGCCGCGCGAGCATCAAGTGATGGAATTGCTGCTCGCCGGCAAGAGCTCGAAGGACATCGCGACCGCGTTGAACGTCAGCGTGCGCACTGTCGAGGGGCACCGTCGCGAGGTGTTCTCCAAAACCCGCGTTTCTTCGGCCGCCCAGCTGGTGCACGCCGTGCTGAGCGTGCGGAAGGTCGCGCCGCGCGGGTAGAGCCGCGCGGCCGCGGGCTCAGGCGATCCGTTCGGCGGGATGCTCGGTCTCGGCCGCCAGCGTCAGCAAGAACGCCGAATCCTGCTCCGCCCGCATGGTGTGGCGAAGCCCGGGACGCAGCACCAGCAATTGTCCGGGCTCGAGCACGACATCGTCTGTGCCGGCGTGGATCGCGAGTCGTCCTTCGAGCGCCTGCACGGTGATCGGACCTTCCGTCTCGTGGTCCGAAACCTCGGCGCCGTCTTGCAGGGCGACGAGCACGACCCGGAAGATCGGTTGCTTGACGAGCGTCATGGCGTTGCGCCGCGCCGTCCGCCACGAGGGCTCCTGCTTCATGCTGCCGAGAATCGCCGGCAGGTCGAACGTCATGACCTGTCGATCCAGCGAGCGCTCCGCCGTTTCGGATGATGCGTCTTCGAGCCTTGCCATCGTCGCCTCCAGTCGTCGCCACAGCGGCCGACGTGCTGCGATGATGCGCCCGGGGTCCGGCGGTGGCAATCCGCCCGGCGAATTTAGGAGGCGCGGCGGATCAGCCAGGCGGTGAGCTGCACGCGGTTCCATTCACACACGCGGTCGAAGCTGATGGTGCGCCCCGTGCGGTTGTTGAACCACATGGCGCTCCGTCGGTCGGCTCGGAAGCCCGCGCCCTCCAGCAGGGTGCGGCGCGCGGCGTTGCCACTGCGATCGAGCTCGTCGTCGAATCCCGTCATCCCGTCCTCATCCCAGCGCTCCCACGCGGCAACGGGGCGCACGAATCACGTCAGTCGCCGACGCGGCGGGGCACGGCGATCGTGAAGATGCAGCCCTTCCCGGGCAAATCGCGCACGTACACCTCACCGCCGTTTGCCTCGATGCCCTTGCGGCTGATCGCGAGCCCGAGGCCCAAGCCCTTCCGATTCGTGCTGCGTTGCGTGAACGGACGAAAGAGATCCTCGGCCATGCCGCTGGGGAGCCCGCCGCACTCGTCTTCGACCTCGAACACGACGCGTTTCGCGGTCGCCGAGGTCTGCAGCGAGATGCGAGCGTCGGGGCGACTGAACTTGCAGGCGTTTTGGAGGAGGTTGGCCATCGCGGCCGCGAGGATCATCCGATCCGCGTCGACTTCGAGCCCGCCTTCAACCGCGGCTACCGTGAGCTCGACCCGATGCTCCGCCGCGCCGAATGCGGCGTCTTGTCGGACCTCCTCGACGAGCTCGGATACCAGAATGCGCTCGTGCGATTGCCGACCGGATTCGATGCGGACCTCGGCGAGCGAGCTATCGATCAAGTCGCGGAGGCCGCGCAGGCTCCGTTCGAGCACGGCCGCCGTGCTGCCGCCGATCCCGACGCGGCCGGCTTTCAGCGCGGCGAACGCCAGCGTCGCGGCGCCGAGCTTGTTGCGCAGCTCGTGGGCCAACATGCCCGAGCGTTCCATTTCGCCGTCGCTCTGCGACGAGTCGCGCAGCCGAGCGTACTCCGTCACGGCTCCCGCAATGGCATCGTCGATGCAGCGGTTGAGGGTGTGAAACTCCTCGATCGTGATCGGCGCGTCGATTTCCTCGGCGAGCTCGGTGACGGCTTGGCAGATATCGCCGTAGTCGTGCACGACCTGCGCGATGCTGAATCCCATCCGGAGCATCGCGGCGCCGTGGACGGCCGCGCTCGCGGTGATTGGCTCGTCGCCGCGCGTAGCAAGCTGGAGTATTTCGACGAGCTGCTCGAGGAACAGCGGTACTCCGCGTGTGAGCTCCTCGTCGGTCGGCCGCGGGGTCGACCGAGTTTCGACCTTGGCTCGTGTCCGCGCGATGATCGCGGAACGGTGCGTGGTCAGAAACTCGTGCAGCATGTGTGCGAGGCTATTTCAGCGGTCCTGATCCAGCAAGATCGCGTGCGCGCACGTAGAACCACGTGCAGCGCTCTCACTGAAACTCGACCGTCGACGGGAAGCAGAGGTCGCGCGGACCGAAGAACGGGTACTGGTCGGGTCCGAACTGGTGCTGCGTGTAGATCAGCGGCGGAGGCGCAGCGGGAGGGCTGCCGCGCACCTGGTAGCACATCAGATTCGCGCCCGGGGTCGGGACGGGCTCGCCGTTGACCGCGGCCGCGAGACAGAGGTGGAGCGGCTTCTTCACGTCGACGACGATCGAGCCGAACTGATCGGTGACCGCGAGGCCGCTCGCGCGCGTCCGCGCCGTCGAGAGGCGATAGCACTTGAAGTGATCGATCGGCGACGCGAGCGGGCCCGGCAGCGTCACGAGGCTCTTGGCGGTGGGCACGAGCAAGCGGTCGGGCTTGGCGACCTTCACCACCGCCGTGCCGAGCTCGTTCGTGACCGTCGCCTTCGCGGTGCTGAACGGGCTCGTCTGTCGGATCGTGTAGTAGGTGAGGTGGCCGGGATCGAGCGGGGCGGTCGGATCCGCGCCATCGACGTCGGCCGGCGCGCAGAAGCGCTTCGCGCGCTTGATGGTGACCGTGCTGGCGCCGATCGCGTCGACCACGGAGACGTCTGCGAGATCGAAGACCGGACGATGGATCTCGTAGCACTGGAAATGGCGCTCATGGCCTGCGCCGGGCGGATCCACGGTCGGCGGCTGCTGCCGGATGACGTCGTTGCTGGGATCGCCGGTGATGCGCTGCGCCCAGAAGCGTCCGTAGAGCTTGTTCATGCCGCCGAGGTCGAGCCATCCGGTCGGCGAGAAGAAGCGCATGTGGATCTCGGCGAGGTGGGCGAAGTTCGAGACGGTCAGACGGTTGGCGTCGAAGCCGAGCGCGCCGACGTAGACGCGCGCGCCCGACTGCGTGCCGACGCCGAACTTGAGCCCGTCATTGATCGACCATCCACGGTCGACCTGGATGATGGTCTGGTCCGTCACGTTCACGGTCACGTTGGGGCCGAGCGAGAAGCTCCGCATGTCGTAGAGGCCGGCCGCGAGGCCGAGGGTGCGGCCGTCGTTGACGCGCACGTCGCGATACGCGCCTGGCGCGAGCGTGTGAGGGCTCGGGAAGCCGGCGCCGCCGACCACGACGTCGGTGGCGTCGTCGGTCAGGGCGCGACCCGGGGTGAACGGCAGCGTCGGCAAGGCGTCCGGCGCGATGATGGGCGGCGTGAAGGGAAGGGGGC
>Ga0163152_10006375_pt1 | contig 13348 bp, 10 predicted proteins | sample OliLakLV19MP8IB2_FD_148635 | JGI IMG/M metagenome (GOLD analysis project Ga0163152, IMG submission 148635) | Freshwater microbial mat bacterial communities from Lake Vanda, McMurdo Dry Valleys, Antarctica - Oligotrophic Lake LV.19.MP8.IB-2 | ecosystem: Environmental > Aquatic > Freshwater >... | reverse complement strand
GGAGTATACAGGAGGAGCGGGATTAGGGATTCGGAGTTCGGAGTTCGGGATTAGGGAATCGGGATTCGGAGTTCGGGAAAGTCGTTGTTTGTTGGCTGGTTGCTGGTTCGGCATTGCAGCGGATTACTAAAGGAGAAAAAATGACTGATCAAGCAACAACAAATAGAAGTATCAAAAAACCCGAATCCCGAACTCCGAATCCCGAATCCCGCTCTAAACCCGAATCCCGAACTCCGAATCCCGAATCCCTCTCACGCTCCCAACGTCGAGCGTGCTCTTTCGCGTAGATGCATGAGTTTGGTGTAATTATCTGCAATGCGGGGCGTAAAGTGAATGCGGAGAAGCGGCTGATTTTGGCCTTCCAGGATCAGACTGCCAAATCCCATCATATTCTGCACGATGCCTCTTTGGGATTTGATGATGTCTTGGAGTAGCCAGAGATCTACGCTTTCATGCATGTCGATGGCAAGGAGCGTCTTTTTGATCCGATGAACTTTTTTGTCCGTTACGATGGTGACGTAGAGAAAGTATCGGTAAAACCGCGAGATGAATTCCCACTGCGAAAGCAGGAAGAAGAATGCCAAAATCAGCGCGAGCGCGTGACGGGCGGTGGTATCTGTAATGGCTCCCGTCGTAAACATCTCATAGCCGATGAACAGGAGAAGAAGATTCCATGTTCCGGTTTTAAGGAGCGGCCAGAGCAGCCGGATCCAGTGCTGCCGGAAATAGAACTGAAACTGCTCCCCCGAGTCTTTGCCTTGGAAGAGCAACTCGCCGACGACTTTTGGCTTTTTCACCATATGAAAATCAGAAATAACTCCGCGATGGCCAGCGTAAAGGTGGCATGAACAATGGCGCAGATGCGCATGCGCCCCATCGTGAAGAAGCGTATGCGGGAAGAGCTGTCCGCTTCATGTGGAAAATGCAGCCCGCTCACTCGACGCTGAAAGAGATACCACATGATGTACTCCATTCCCAGGACTGCCACCGCTGTCAGGCCGCAAAAGAAGAGGAGAAAATTCATGAAGACTCTTCAGTATACTCCTTTCCTCAACTGGCCGCCTTTTGCGCTCTCCTTAGCTATTCTGGACAGATGAGATCGCATAGCGACTGATCACATCTTCGATCTTTTGTTCCAGCACGGCAGACATGGTGACGGTGAGAGGCACGGGAATCACCTGCTCACCAATTTTCAGCTGGATGCGCTCGCGGCCCGGGAACGTTTCGAATATTTTTTTCAGATCCAGAAGCAGTTGCTTCGGGGCACGCGCTGGAAGGGGCACCGTGTGAACCGTAATGTTCGTTGCGGATGCGGGCGCAGGATCGGGAGACGCAGCCGCCTCAGCTTCGGGAACGGGCACTGCAAGATCCGCATCAAACTCCAGTGTTTTCAACGGCTCGGTTGCTTTCATTCCTTGCATGAGCCACAAACCAAGAGGGCCGAAATAATCATCGGGTATTGCAACGGTCGTTGTTGCGACTTCTTCTTTTTTGCCGAGCGAAACTGTTTCTCCGGCAATGACGTTGCCTTCTTCATCTACCAGATCCACCGTCTCTTCCGTCTCTTCGCGCTGCGTGATGCGAATGCCTTTTTTCGCTTCCTCTTCATCAAAGAATCCTTCTTCTTTGGCGCGCTGAATCATGGTGGAGAGCGAGGCTTTTTTGATCGCTTCCCCTTTCAATTGCAGCAGCCCGCCACGCATGTCCAGCGCTCCGCCGATCACCAGTACGGTGTCGGGAAGGCCGAGATATTTGGAGAATTCCGCAAAGACGCGCGGGAAGAGCGTAACTTCTATTTTCCCCGTTGGATCTTCGATGGTGAGGATAGCCATGCTATCGCCTTTTTTTGTCACGATCTTTTTCATTCCTTCCTCAATGCCCGCAATCGTGATGCGCTTGCCTACTTCTTTCTGCGTCAAATTCGCGATCAACTGCGCCTTTTTGCCGATGTACTTTTTCAGTCCCGCGAGCGGATGACTGCTGACATACATGCCGAGCGTCTCCTTTTCCCATGTCAGCTTTTCAATATTCGTCGCAACGGGAGTGGAAGGAAATTCGATCTTCGGAACTTCCGCGTTCTCCGCGAGACTTCCAAAAAGATCGGCTTGCATGTTCCCCACGTCGCCCGAGGCTTTGCTGAAGTTTGAGATTTGATCGTAGTGCGCGAGAATCGTCGCGCGGTCGGCAAGGGAGTCCAATGCCCCGCTCTTCGCCAGCGCCTCGAGCGTTTTTTTATTGAGCAGTTTCGCCGGAACGCGTTTGGCAAAATCTTCCAGCGACGTGAACGGTCCGCCGTTCTCCCGTACCGCGATGATTTGTTGCACGGAGCTGTCACCGATGCCTTTGATGGCTGCGAGCCCGAAGCGGATAGAGCCGTTCGGCGCCATCAGCGTTTTCTTGTTGAATGCCTTATCCGGCGGCGGAATCGCGGTGAAGTGCCTGAGCGATTCGTTGATATCCGGCGGCAGCACCGCGATGCCCATCAATCTGCACTCTTCAATCTCAATCATAATGCGGTCCGTACGTTGTGCGTCACTGCTGAGAAGCGCGGCCATGAATTCCGTCGGGAAATGCGCCTTCAGATAACCGGTCCAGTACGCGATGAGTGCGTAGCCCGCCGCGTGCGATTTGTTAAAGCCGTATCCCGCAAACGGTTCGATGACGTCATCGAAAATCTGCTCGGATAGTTTTTTTGCGTATCCCTTCGCCGTCGCTCCCGCGATGAATTTCTCGCGCTGCGCCACCAGCTCTTTCTTGATCTTTTTCCCGATGGCTCTGCGCAAGATGTCGGCTTCTCCCAGAGAAAATCCTGCGAACACCTGTGCGATCTGCAACACCTGTTCCTGATACACGCCGATGCCATACGTCGGCTCTAAAATCGGGCGCAGATCGTCGTGCTGATATTTCACTTCCTCGTTGCCGTTCTTGCGCTTGATGAAGCTTGGAATCCAATCCATCGGACCGGGGCGATAGAGTGAGACCATCGCAGTGATGTCCCCGAATTGCGTTGGCTTGAGCTGTTTTAAATACCGTCGCATTCCCGGCGACTCCAGCTGGAAGACACCGGTCGTGTCCCCGCGCTGGAGGAGTTTGTACGTTTCCTCATCTTCAAGCGGCAGCGTATCGAGCGAAATTTCCACGTCGTGCAATCTCTTGATGATCTCCAAGGTCGTCTGCGTGACCGTTAAGTTTGTGAGTCCGAGGAAGTCCATCTTCAGAAGACCGAGAGATTCCAGCGGCTTCGCGCCGAACTGCGTAATGATGATGTCCTCGTCTTTGGGCGCGCGCTGCAACGCCGTGTACGTCGCCGCAGGTTTATTGGTGATGATGACGCCGCATGCGTGGATAGAAACGTGGCGCGCTTTTCCTTCCAGCTTCAGTGCCGTATCGATGATCTTGCGATACGTTTCGTTGCCGTCATACGTCGCCTTTAGTTCATCCATCGCAATCGCATCTGCGAGTTTGGTACCCGGGCGGTCCGGAATTAATTTTACGAGATTATTCATTTCTAAGAAGGGCACGCCATAGGCGCGGCCCACGTCTTTCACGGCTGCGCGCGCGGCGAGCGTTCCAAACGTGCAGATCTGCACCACATAGTCGCGGCCATATTTTTCGCGGACGTACTCCAATACTTCATCGCGGCGGTTATCGGCAAAGTCCAAATCAATATCAGGCATCGAGATGCGTTCCGGATTTAAGAAGCGCTCGAACAGCAGTCCATGCTGCATCGGATCGATGCCGGTGATGTCCATGACATAACTGACCATGGATCCCGCAGCCGATCCGCGACCCGGTCCTACGGTAATCCCCCTGCGCTTCGCCTCACGAACAAAATCTGAGACGATCAAAAAGTACCCGGAGAAGCCGACTTGTTTGATGATCTGCAATTCATAGAGCAGTCGATCGCGGTGCCCGGCGGGAGGATCCGGATATTTCTGCTGAAAGCCTTCCTCGCAGATACGCGTTAGCTCCTCTTCCTCGGTCAGCCCTGGCGGCAGCGGAAAAGTCGGGATCGCATATTTGCCAAACGTGAACGATGTCGAGATACGATCCGCAATGACGCGCGTATTTTCCAGGGCTTCCGGGACATGTGCGAATGCTTTTTCTATTTCCTCAAATGGCCGCATTGAAAAATCACTGTCGCGCATGGAGAAGCGTCCCGGATCGGACACCTGCGCGTTCTTCTGAATGCAGAGCAAGACGTCATGCGCCTCGGCATCCTCCGGTCGGCAGTAGTGACTGTTGCAGGTGGCCACCACCGGCACGCCGAGCTGCTTCGCCCAGTGGATCAACTGCTGATTCACCTCGGCCTGTCCCGCGACGTTCGGCAAATCCATAAGTTCGAAGTACACATTGTCTTTGCCAAAAAACGATCTGTACTGCTCCGTCAGTTCAGTGATCCGTGCCCCGTCTTCGGCCAGCGCCGCCTGCGGAATCTGTCCCCCGATCGGTCCGGTCAGTGCGATCAATCCTTTGCCGTATTTTTCCAGCAATTCTTTATCCACGCGCGGCTTGTAATACATTCCTTCCAACGCCGCATGCGTCGCCAGATGCAAAAGATTCTCATAGCCTTCCTGCGTCTCTGCGAGCAGCGTAATCGGATAGCGCTTCGTGTCCGTCCCGCTCTCTTTGTCCGTACGCGTTCGCGCCGCGATGTACGCCTCCATTCCCAAAATCGGTTTGATCCCCTGCTTCTGCGCCTCCTGATACAGCTCGATCAATCCATAGGTGTAGCCCTTGTCCGCCAGTCCGACTGCGTTTTGCCCCAGCTCCTTCGCGCGTCCCACAATTTCCCCCGGGCTCGGTAGAGCCTCCAAGAGAGAATAGGTGGAATGACAGTGAAGATGGACGAAGTCCGAGGGTTTCATGGGAGTAGTATAGAGGATTTACGGGGAAGCAGAGGATTCAAAAGATTCAAAGGATTCAAAGGAAAATATCAAATTCATTCTGATTTTTCACCCGTAATCCTTTGCTTCCTTTGAATCTTTTGAATCCCCCATCCCTTCATCCCTCTAAATAACATAAATAATAAAATCGTACAGTTCTCCACACTTGCCAACTCCCACAGGCAGGGTGTACAACTGTCCACGGTACATCAGCTGTACCAGTCACTGCGCGCACATCGTGACCTCCTTTACTTCCATTTTCCCATTAGAGACATGTTTTCCTTCAATCGCGTACACATCATCGGTTATCAGACACAGCCCGTTACCGTCCGCCAGACTCCCGGCGGCAGTTCGGTCACGGATTTAAACCTCGTCGTCCCCTATCGTTTCCGCTCCGAGAGCGGGGAGATGTTGGATGGCAAAGGGTTCCACACGGTCACCATCTGGGGACCCATGGCGGAAGTCGCCGGCAAGTTTTTGAAGCCGGGCGGACAGCTTTTCATCTCCGGCCGTCTGCAAACGGACAGCTGGCAGGATGAGAAGACGAACGAGAAGCGCTCCAAGACGAAGATCGTCGCGCTCGATATGATTTTGCTTGATCCCAAAGAAGGCCAATCTCCGTTCCCGGAGAACGCAGCTTCCCTCACGGGACTGCTCAACCGCGCGGACATCATCGGTAACGCTACTCGCGATCCGGAGATGCGCACGACCACCAATGGTCAGCAGGTTGTGACCTTCGGCGTCGCGACGAACGAGCGCTGGAAAGACAAGGCTACGAATACGGACAAAGAGCGCACCGAGTTCCACAACGTTGTGGTCTGGGGCGCACTTGCCGAAGAGATCGGTCGCGGAGTCCGCAAGGGCGGCCGCGTGATCGTTTCCGGACGCGTGCAGACGCGCAGCTGGGAGACGAAAGACGGCGCAAAGCGCTACACCACTGAGGTGATCGCCGATTCCGTTTCGTTGCTCGGCACTAAAAACCCGGCCATCGAAGCGAACATCCAAGCCGATGCCTCCGGTTCATCTCAGAGCTACGGCCAGAGCCAGCCTGCGGGAGAGTCCTTCTCCCAGGAAAGCCCTGCTGACATTCAAATTCCAGAAGTGTCCTACGCTTCTGAAATCAAAGCGGAAGATCTTCCGTTCTAAAGATTTCCTTTCGACCATCAAAAAAGCTCCGTGCGCGCGGGGCTTTTTTTTCATTCATTCCACAATCTTCCCCTCATTTCCATATAACCTCATCTCGATGGCAGAAATTTCCGGGACGCGATGACGGACGGCGCGGGTGGCGGAGAGAATATCTTGGAAACTTGCCTTGCCGACGTTCAGGAGAAAATTCGCATGTTTCTCGCTGATCTGCACATCGCCGAATTGTTGGCCGCGCATGCCCGCGGCTTCGATGAGCTTCCACGCGGGCGTGCCGTCCGGCAGTGCTTTGAAGCAAGACCCAGCGGTCTTCATGTGCGGCTGCGTCTCCATGCGTTTCTTTAATAAATGTTCGATCTCCGCTTTCACCTCCGCTTCCGATCTTTCAGGCGCGCGAAGCGTGGCTTCCCAAATGATCGGCACTGCTCCCGCCTTTGCCAGATCCTTAAAAATGCTCTCGCGGTAGCGGAAATGACACTCTTCTTTGGATAGTGTTTTCCATTGGCCGTCCAAAAACATCGTGACTGTTTCGATGAAAGTATCGATCCAGATTCCCTTGGGACCTTGGCCGGCATTGCCCATGAGCGCACCGCCGACCGTGCCTGGAATACCGGTGAGCGCCGAGAGATCCAGATTCGTTGCGGCGAGATCGTTCAACATGCTGGCGAGAATTTTTCCCCCCTGGACCGTGACATGATTTCCTTTGACGCGCAGATCATTCGCCGCGATCCGTACGATCAATGCCTCAATGACGCCGTCGGCAAATACCGTATTTGATCCCCCGCCGAGCGGAATCAGCGGAATATTTTTTTCTTTCGCGAATTGCCAAGCCTCGGTCACTTCCTCTTTGCGTTTTAATTCCGCGTAGTACCGCGCGTCACCGCCGATGCGCATGGTGGTCTTGCGGCCGATGGGGACGAATTCTTCGATGATCATGCGACTTTTTGCGCGCTGCGGATGCGAGCGAGCGACTCTTCTTTCCCCAGTGTAGCCGCCACTTCTACGGCTCCCGGACTGTACGGCAAGCCGGTCAGCGCGACTCGTAGCGGCCAAAGAAATTGGCCGAGCTTCAAGTTCTCTACGGCAATTGTTTCTTTGGCGAGGGCCAAGAGATTCGCTTCATTCCATTGATCCTCGGGCACGTCATTGAGGACGCGTTCCAAGAGCGTGAAAATGCGCGGGAGCAGATCCGGCGTGATCTTTTGCTTTTCATTGGCCATCATTTCCAGTGATGCCGCGGGTCTTTGATAAAAGTAGCTCAGCATCTCCGGAGCTTCCGCAAAAAATGTCACGCGCTCTTGAATCAGTGCGGCCTTCTCTTCAAAATGCGTATCGGATGCGGCAGCTGGATGCGCGTTTGCGACCAGGGATCGAATCCGATCTGCAAAATCCTTTGCGGGGATTTTCCGCATCCACTGGCCCTGCAGCCAATCAAGCTTCTCCGTATCAAAAACCGCGCCGGCTTTTTGCACGCGCTCCAGGGAAAACGCTTCCAACAGTTCTTGCAGGGAAAACAGTTCCTGCGTCGTGCCCGGATTCCAGCCGAGGAGCGCTAAGAAATTCAAAAGCGTTTCGGGCAAGTATCCTTTTTCCATGTACTCTTCTACCGATACAGCATTCTGGCGCTTGCTGAGCTTGGATTTATCTTTGTTGAGCAACAAGGGCACATGCGCATAGCGCGGCGTCTGCCAGCCGAGAAACTCAAACAAGAGCAAATGCTTCGGCAGGCTGCTCAGCCATTCCTCTCCTCTCAAGACCACATCGATCTCCATGAAGTGATCGTCCACGACGTGGGCGAGGTGATACGTCGGAAAGCCGTCGCTCTTCAGGAGCACTTGATCATCGATGGTGTATCCATGGAACGAAACGGATCCACGGATATCATCATCAAACGTGATGACGCGCTCGTGGGGAACTTTCAGGCGGACAACGTGCTTCTCTCCCGCCGCGATGCGGCTTTTCACCTCCGCAGGGTCAAGGCGCAGACACTGGCGGTCGTACATGGGCGGTTGCTTGCGCGCCTCCTGCTGCTTGCGCATTTCATCCAGTCGCTCCGAGGTACAGAAGCAGTGATACGCATGTCCTTTTTCAATCAATTCCTCCGCGTGCTTCTGATACATACCAAGCCGCTGCCGTTCGGATTGAATGTACGGTCCTTTGGATCCTTCGTGCGTCACCATTCCTTCGCGCAGCATCACGCCTTCTTCCGGCGCAATGCCAGCCCATTCGAGGCAGCGCAAAATACTCTCGGTTGCCCCGGGCACCGTCCGCTCCTGATCCGTATCTTCAATCCGCAGTAAAAATTTCCCCTGCGATTGTCGTGCAAGCAGATACGAGTACAGCGCAGTGCGCAGGCCGCCAACATGGAGGAAGCCGGTGGGCGACGGAGCAAAGCGAGTGCGCATGGTGGAAGTTAGGATAGCGGCTGTGGGAGGTGGGGAATAGATCTTCGGGGGGACTCAAAGGATTCAGAAGATTCAGAGGACTCAGAGGAGAGGATTGCAGAAGAAAGAAATCGGAAGAAAAAAAGGAAATCAAAAGAATTCCATATCTTCTTCCCATTCGGGCCTGAGGGCCTCATGGCCTCGAACGGCTGAATCCTTTGAATCTTCTGAATCTTCTGAATCCTTTCATCAATTCACCACCTCCACCGTAAACGTGATTGGCACGAGCGGCTTGTCATCGCCGTCACGATCCACTTTGACCATGGCATCGATGACGCTCATTCCTTTGGTCACTTGTCCGAACACCGTGTGCTTGCCTTCAAGCCATGGCGTTTCGGCTGCTTCGATAATAAAGAACTGGCTGCCGTTCGTATTTGCACCGCGGTTTGCCATGGCGATGGAGCCTTTCTTCATCGGGAGGGACTTGAGCTTGGTGTCGTAGACGTAGCCTTGCTGCTCGTAGAGCTCCTTCACCGTCATGTTTGGATCGATATTGGGAGGGAGGGGCTCTCCTTGCGCCACGTCTTTCAAGACCTTTTTCTGGAGGCCGTAACTTTCTGCATTGATCTCATCCTGGAACATATCGCCGAAGATGCTCTTGCCTCCGCCGCCTGTTCCGTCGGGATCGCCGCCTTGGATCATGAAGTCAGGGATAATGCGGTGAAATGTCAGATTGTCGTAATAGCCGGCCTTTGCGAGCGTGATGAAGTTCGTCACCGTCTTTGGGGCGGCATCCGCGTCTAACTCCAATGTGATGTCTCCCTTGGTTGTCTTCAAGATGACCGTGTGCTTACCGGAGAGAATCGTTCCGTCGAATCCGAAGGTGTCTACAGAAGAAGCCATTGCTGCTTGCGAGGAAGATGATGAATCGGTGACCGGAGGCGTTGAGCCTTTGCAGCTGACGAGTAGGAAAGCCAACGCGAACAGCGGGATAATGAAGAGGGTGGATTTCGGCATAGCCAACGCAGGTTAATGAGCGGAGTTCTGTTCCGCAAGATATGAGGAAACTTTTTAAGGGAATGACAAGAGCCTGCTTTTCTCTCAATGGACTCTCCGACTGGTAATTTCCAGGTCATTGCGCCATCGGCTTTTTGATCAGAGAAGGGAGAACGACTTGCCTTAAAATCTCAGAAGAAGTCTGATCTACTTTTAGGCACTTTCCTCCCCTGCTTCTTCAGGGGTTTTTTCTGATGCGACGTCGTCATTTTCTGGAACAGTATTTTTATACTGAAGAGCGCGAATATCCGCTCTGCGTAGTCCTCTATGAATCATCTTCGCCAAATTTTTCTTGAACGTGTCTTGCTCGTTTTGACTGCGTGCCTCCAGGCGATCCATCATTTCTTCTCGTCCAGCCGGATCAGGGAAGAGTTGCAAGAATCGTTCTTCATCGTCAAAAGACTGGCAAATCCATTCCTCCAAGCTGGAATCCGGATGATACATCCGGCGACCGATCATGATCTTCATGATGATGGCCTGGAACCGCTCGTGATCAGTCCGCACCATAGTCTCTCATTTTAAGGCTTTCTTCCCCCATAGCCGAGAAGAATCCGGGCAATCTTTCCGGCGGCATCCGGCTGATGCAATCCCCATATATGGGTGGCTAACCATTTTTGGCGATCAGGATTGGAAAGAAGCGACGCGATCGCAGGGACCAATTTTTCCCGCAGGGTCTCTTGATGAAGAAGAATACAGCCGCCCAGTGTTTCCACTCGCTCGGCATTGCGCAACTGATGATCGTGCCCAACTCCGCGCAGCGGTACAAGAAAAGTGGGAATGGCGTTTGCCGCTAATTCGGAAACAGAACCTGCTCCCGCGCGGCTGAGCGCGATGGTCGTGATCGCATACAGGTGCGGTAGTTCTTCAAAGGCAAAGGGCGTGCTCCAATATCCTTCCGTATGAACGGCGCTTTCCTTGCCTCGTCCGGTGAGATGAATGATGTCGCAGAGCGGAAGAAGTTCATGCAAGCGATCGATCACGATCGTGTTGATGGTCGTGGCACCCTGGCTGCCTCCCAGAATAAGTACGATCGGCTTGTTGCCGGAAAATCGCGTGAGGCGCAGGCCTTCATTGCGATCTCCTTGGGTGATGTCTTGGCGGATGGGGTTGCCGGTGAAATGGGATGCGGGATTCGGGATTCGGAGTTCGGGATTCGGAGTTCGGGAGAATTGTTGCTGGTTGCTGGTTGCTGGTTGCTGGTTTGGGATTTGGGTTTTTGTTTGTGCGTTGGTCTTTTTTGCGGGGAATCCTTTGCAGACGACATCTGCGAAGCGGGCTATGAAGCGATTGGCGTAACCGCTGACGGCATCAGATTCGTGGAGGATAATGGGGATGCCCAGCTTGCGAGCAGCGAGAGCGACAGGCACGCCGATGGAACCGCCTTTGCAGAAGACGACGTCTGGCTGTACGCGACGTAGAACGTTTCGCGCTTCGCGCAGGGCTCCCGGCAAAATAAAAGGCAACGAAAAAGAGAGACGCGGCGCTGCGATTTGCTGAAAAGAGAGATGCTCTTTTTGAAGAAATGCCGCGTCGTCATCTTTCAGGGAACACACGAAAAATCCTTCGGTCTGTGGATCGATTTTCTGAGCCGCACGCAACACCGCCACAGACGGAGCGATATGCCCGATGGAGCCGCCGCCGGCGAAGAGGAGTTTCATGATAGAACTATAGCATTGTTGTTTGGGGGAGAACGATGGGAGCGGGATTCGGGATTCGGAGTTCGGGATTCGGGTTTAGGGCGGAGTTCGGGATTCGGGTTTTTTTGATTATGATCACATGAAAAAAGAGGATAAACCAAAACCTGGAAATCACTCCCACCCCGAACTCCGAATCCCGAATCCCGAATCCCTAGCCCCAGAATCCCGACTAAAACTTTTCACAGTTCATTTCCCCTCCTCCACCTCCCCCGTCTATACTCCTGCCCTCCCATGTTCCGACGGATCGATTTGTTGCTTCTCGGCATTACGGTGGTGTTGACGCTGTTCGGGCTTGCGATGATTGCCAGCGTGAGTGTGTTTGAAAGTTATCAGCTGACTCAGCACTTGACCGGCGTGGGCACCAACTCCTTTTATCTGTGGCGGAGCTTCCTGCACGTTTTGATCGGATTGATGGTCATGGGCGTGGTGGCTCTCATTCCGTATCACTTTTGGCGGCACAACGCGCGGCTGCTGTTTTTTATCAGCATGGTTCTGCTTCTTCTGGTCTTGCTTCCGGGCTTCAATGCCGGTTGGGGCACCAGTAGCAGTTGGCTGCGCTTGGGGTCATTCTCGCTTCAGCCATCGGAGCTCTTAAAGCTCACGATGATCTTCTATCTTGCGATTTGGCTGCAAAAGCGAGAGCAGTTGATCGGTACGTTTCAGGAGGGATTTTTGCCGTTCGTTATTTTGCTTGTTGCCTGCACGTTTCTTGTCGCCATCGAACCGGACTTGGGATCATTCCTGATTCTTTCATCCATCGCGTCTGTGATGTTTTTCATTGCGGGCGGCAATGTGTTGCACCTGTTTGCCGGCGGCACCCTGGCTGCAGTGCTGGGAATGCCGGTCATCTTGCATAAAAAATACATCAGCGATCGCTTCCTCGCATTCCTCAGTCCCGATGATCCGACCATCGCCGATAACATCGGTTTTCAAATCAAGCAGGCGTTCATCGCCATCGGCAGCGGAGGATTTTTTGGAGTCGGTTACGGTAAATCAATCCAGAAATTCGGCTACTTACCCGAGGTGCAATCAGACATGATTTTCGCAGCCATGGGCGAAGAACTCGGCTTCTTTCGTCTCATCATCGTGCTCGCCATGTACACGATCTTGGTTATTCGCGGCTTCCGCGTTGCGCAGCACGCCCCGGACCGTTTCGGCTTTCTGGTCGCCAGCGGCATTACCACTTGGATCGGGATGCAGACATTGGTGAATATTGCCGTGACCACGGGGCTCTTCCCCATCACCGGTCTTACGCTTCCGTTTATCAGCTACGGCGGATCGTCTTTGATTACCGTCCTCACCGGAGTCGGCATCCTTCTAAATATTTCAATGCACTCCACGGAGGAAGCAAGTATAGCGCGACGGAGTGAAAATAAACGTAGGACGTAGGCGCGGGATTCGGGATTCTGGGGCGAGGGATTCGGGATTCGGGATTCGGAGTTCGGGAGAGCTGTTGCTGGTTGCTTGTTCAGCCTTTGTTTTCGCTTTTACTTCGCTGCACTGCTGAACCAAAAACCAGAAACAAACATAAGGTATCAAAAACCCGAATCCCGAACTCCGAATCCCGAATCCCTGCTATAGTTCCCCCATGCCTCGGCGCTTTCCTCTCTTTCTTTTCGTCGTTGTTCTCAGCCTTGCTGCTAGTGTTGGTTCGACGATGCTGGTAGATCGTTTTTTGATTGAACGCATTTCTATTATCGGATCATGGGTGGGTTTTGAACGGGCGTTGAATCCCGGCATCGCGTTTAGCATCGCGTTTCCGCCTCTTATTCAATCGATCCTGATCTTTGCGGCGCTTGTGGCTGTTACTGTTCTGGCGCTCTGCAGTCTCACTTCCACGCTCGCCAGTGTTGCGTTTGGACTGATCGTCGGCGGAGCACTTGGGAATATCGTCGATCGTCTTCCTGACGGATTCGTGACTGATTTTCTGCAGGTCGGAACGTTCCCCATTTTCAATATCGCCGATAGCTGCATCAGTGTGGGAGTCGCGCTCCTCCTGCTTGATCTTCTTTTGCAGCGAAGATTTTGGGGAGAAGATCAAAGATTCAAGATCAAAGATCAAAACAAACGTGAAGACTGAAGACTTGAGTTCAAGAACCAAGTGCAACACCTGAGGATTCCATATCCTTCTGGTGTATGCCTTCCTACCATCATCTTTCTCCTCCTGAACGTGAAGAGATCA
>Ga0163152_10006374_pt1 | contig 13348 bp, 6 predicted proteins | sample OliLakLV19MP8IB2_FD_148635 | JGI IMG/M metagenome (GOLD analysis project Ga0163152, IMG submission 148635) | Freshwater microbial mat bacterial communities from Lake Vanda, McMurdo Dry Valleys, Antarctica - Oligotrophic Lake LV.19.MP8.IB-2 | ecosystem: Environmental > Aquatic > Freshwater > Lake... | reverse complement strand
ACACTCCGCCGGAGAAGTCACCGGCGGAGTGTCGGTCGATTTGACTGCTGCGGCCGCAGGTAGCGCAGGGCTTTTCGGCGGCTCGGTCGGATTGGCGCGGCGGGTAGAAGGTGCGATGGCGAGGCGGGCAGCCGAGCATAGCCGGGCGTCAACCGTCTTGGAAGCTCAGAACGGTAATGGAGCTCGCTTTGATGTTGATGCCGAGGCGGGCATGCCGGTCGAACATCCAAGTTTAGGCAACCCTAGCGGTTCTGGAGCCTTTTCGCCCGTACCCGAGTCATACATGAACATGGGTCATGTTTTGGATATGGAGCCAGCCCGAGGGTTGCCTGGGTCAACGTTGAACACATTGGGGGAGGTGCGGAACGCTAACTACTTCTGGCGACAACAGCTGGAGCAAAACCCAGATATGTTTAGCAAAGGCAACAAGTACAAGATCGAGGAGTTGGGGCTGTCTCCAAAAGTCGACAAGACATGGGCGCAACACAACCCGACGCATGAAAGCTTTAAGGGGGATGTCCTGCATCATCACCACCTAGATCGCGGTCGGAAAGCTGTTCCATTGCCAAAGACAATTCACGAGCAGTGGACAAAAGACCTGCATGGAGATGACAGTCAATGAGGGCGGAAGAATTCATCGACAGATTGCGTTTTGCTATGCCTTCGGCTGAGGTGCTGGGCGGATACGGCTTGGATGAGCAAGAAGTTCAAGAGATTCAAGATGGCTTCCGAGTGAGTTCCCGCAGTGAACCGGAGCAAAGTGCCAATGATGTCGGGGAGATCGGTCGTCTCCTTGGACTTTACGACTGCACTTCATTGGAAGTCGGCTTGGTTCGCTTTGACGCCAAGGTAACGACCATTTACGGGGGGCATCGTTTTGGTGCGTGTGAGGCGGATCCGCTGGCAGTCAAGCCCAGCGGTGCTGTCGTCATGTATGACCATGCAATTTCAGGAGCGGAAGTAGTTCGGTGCGCAGCAGATCCTGAGCGATTTCTTGATGCTTTGGCCGAATTTCTTCAAGTTCGATCTGAAAAGGACGTATGGAAGGGGAGAGCTACCCAAGCTGCTGAGAGGTGCCGAATTGCATCGGGAGAGCCATCGTCGTTCCCGTTCTATCAGATGCTCTGCGGCTTCCTCGGTGGGTAGCCGAATGTGGACACCCCCGGCAGTCGCATTGACGTTTCCCCGCCCACTCAATTTCGTCACACGAGGAAGTTTCAGTGACCCGAGACCCATCGATCCAGCGCATCGCTCGTCTCGGCGAGTCGCTGTCGCACCTGCGCCGGCAATCGTGGAAACCCATGATCCACGCGGACATTGTCGTGGCGTTCCGGGGAGGGTGCACGTGCGGTTTGCCTGAGCGGAGGGTCGCGACTTGAATTGCCGGGTTGTTTGGTTCGGCTGAGTTCAGCGGTTTGATTGTGATCTGCGCCTGTGCGCCCGTTGGCAAGCATTCCTGACAACGCCGCAGTCCACGAGGCTCGCCTACACTCCGCAAATGCTTCGCTCGATCATCCTGCTAGTCATCGCGTTGCTGCTGCCGACGGCGGCCGATACTTTTGCGCCGAGCCTCACCGCCTACGACGGCAACAGCAATCTGCTGCGCCGCATCGACGCCAATAGTCAAATCATCGACAGCGATTTTGATGAACTGAACCGGATGACCCAGCGGCGTTGGAGCGGCGGTGCCACGGCCAACGCCCAGCCGACCGACATCCTCCGCGAAGTCAGCACCCATGACGCCAACGGCCAGCTGATCAGCCAGTCCCAGTTCGAGCAGGGCGGCACATCGCACACGGTCAGCAATGTCTTTGATCGCCAGCGCCGCTTGAGCACCGAGACGGATCGCTTCGGCGTCAGCACCACGCACGAGTACGACGCCCAAGACAACCGCATCGCGCGCATCGATCCATCGGGTCGCAGCGTGTTCGGGTTCGATCCACTGAACCGCCTGCGCAGCGTGCAACCGGCGGTCGGCGCGAGCACCGAGTCACCGGTCGCGCTGGCTTACACCGATGCCGGAAGACTCAAGCAGCAGTTCGCCCCCAACGGCGCGCACAGCGAGCACGTGTATGACCCCGCCGGCCGAATCAAGACCTTGATCCACACCCAAACCGGGGTTGAAGTCGCGCGCTTTGAGTATGCCTATGACGGCAACGGCAACCGCAGCGGGCAGAGCCAAACCACGCCGGCCGGCATCCGCACGACTACTTATCGCTACGACCGCGATGACCGCCTGATCGGCACCGACGAGCGCACCGAAGGCGGCCGCCTGATCGCCACCCTGACCACGCTCGATGCGGTCGGTAACCGAAAGACCGAAGCCGTCACCGACAACGGCGTCGCCACGCAGACCCGCAGCTACGCTTACAGCCCGCGTCACGCCCTGCAAAGTCGCAGCGACAGCGTCGATGGCAACACCGTCAGCTACAGCCATGACGCCAACGGCAGCCTCACCCGCGAAACCAGCACCGGCAGCGCGCGCGGCAGCGTCCCGGCCAGCACCACTAGCTATCGCCGCAACCCACAAGACCGCCTCGCCACCCTCACCGCACCCACCGGCCCGCCGGTCGACTATCACTACGACAGCCGCGGCCTGCGTGTCGAGAAGCGCAGCACGCTCGCAGCAACAAGATTCGGCTACGACGGCCGCCGCCTGCGCCGCGAAACCAACGTCGCCAACAACCTGCTAGCCACCTACGAATGGGCCGCCGGCCGCCTCGTCCACAGCCAGCAGCAGTCCAACACCCGCTACCCCCAACACGACGCCCTAGCCACCCCGATCCGCTGGAGCAGCAGCGACGGTGCTGAGCAAGGCAAACGCACGATTGATGCGTGGGGCACCACCACCACCAGCACCGGCAGCCTGCCACCGATTGGGTTTACCGGGCATTACCTTGATGCGGAGTCAGGGGACTACTACGCGCAGCAGCGGTACTACCGGCCGGGGTTGGGGCGGTTTAGTCGGATTGATCCGTGGGAAGGCGATGCGAGCAACCCGATATCGCTGAACAAGTACCTGTATGGCAATGGGAATCCGACCTTTTACACAGACCCGGATGGGCGCTGCGGTGTTGCTGGCATAGCGCTGCGCTATACGGGGTGGATTGGAGTTTGCAACGCCATAGATTCTCGGATGATCGGCACCAACGATGCCGGTGCGATTCAGGAGTATCGCGAGGGGCAGGGCGTAGGGATCCTGCGCTCGCTCAAAGATTCCGTCGTGGGTGCCGCCCAACTGGCTGGCGATCTAGCCGTCTCGGCGCGCGAACGGATCACTGGCGAGGACTTTGGTGCCAGCGATCGGATTGGCGCGTCAGTAGCTGGCGGTATCGAAGTGGCCTCATCACCGCGTTTGACGATGACTGACTACATCGAGCGCAACGTCAACAAATTCGACGCAGCGATTGCAAGTCAGAACTACGCCGCTGCAGGTAAATTGACCGGGCAGGTGTCGGTGGACGCAACCGGAGCCGTGACCGGTGCGGGCGGCGCAATTCGCGGTAGCGTCGCGCTGTCCCGGAAGTTTGTGTCCGCGACGGCTGCAACGGAGGGGCGACTCGCAGCGACGGTGGTAGAGGGCGCTGATGCGAGGGCGGCGGCAAGGTACCTAGACCCAAGTGTTGTGGATGATCTTGAGGGCGCCTATGGGGCGGCTGGAAGTGTCGTTGAAGCCCCTCCAGTGCTTCGAAATCAGGCAGCAGGTAACGCGGCGAGGGATGCCATCGCCAGTGAGCGCCCCGGTAGTTTGATTGAGCAGAATTTCCGAGTCACTGGAGGCTTGCGAAGAGTCGATGTGCTGGACGGGTCAGTGGCAATCGAATCAAAGGTTGGAAGGACGAGCCTCACGTCCGTGGTTCGACGAGAGCTTGCTCGTGACACTAAGCTCTTGAGAACCGGTCAAGTTGATTCTGTTGAGTGGCATTTTGGAATTAGCCCAACGACCGGCAGAGGCGGACCGACGGGTCCGTTGCGGAACAAGCTTCAGCGTGTGGGAATTCCCGTCGTCGAAAAGGCGTTGGAATGAACATTAAGGAATTTCAGCAGTTGCTGGATGGCAGATTCACAGGGTCTCTAGGAGCTGCAAAATTTAGAAGACTCAGCCTTGGGACATGGGTTCGGTGTATTGGTGAAGTCGTTTCCGTGGTCCAAGGTCAAAGCCACAGTTCGAAAGACATTCTTTGTGTCAATTTGGGTGTCCACTACAGCTTCCTGCCTAAGGCAGGAAGCAGCAAGCCGATCAAGCTCGGCACGATGAGCATCATTGATTGCGAAATCAAACTCCGATTGACTTCAAGCATGGACGATCATGATCAATGGTGGCCTCCTGATGCAGAGAGAGTCGATGAGATTGACAGACTGATTTGCGATAGAGCGCTTGTGCAATTTGATGAGTACAGGCTTCCAGGCACAATCAGCGAGTTGCGACCAGACGATATCGCCAACGGAGAAATGGGATTGTTGTATTCGTTGACAAGAGTTCGGGCGCTGCTGCTGATGGCTCGAGTGCACGAACATTTGGGTAACCCGGAGCGCTGCCGAGAAAGTGCAGAGATGGGACTAAAGTTTGCGGGAATGGCGGTTGGACCAAAAAAGGAACTTCGGATGATCATCGAGAGATCCGCAAGGGAAACCTAGGTCCGGGAGCGCTCGGGGTCACCATTGCGCCACCACTGTCAACTGGCACGATAACGCTTCTCCCGCTCGTGTTTCGGGTTGAGTGATCCTGCTGACCCGCTTCTCGCTGGGTCAAGGCTCGGGGTCAAGGTCTAGCAATGTTGCATCGAGCGTCTTTAGCTAGGTCAGTCCTGCCGCTTGCGCCGAACGAAGAAGCCCGGGGTCACGTCTTGCGAAGAAGCGCGGGGTCACGTCTTGTATTGCCACATTCCCTCACGACTTGCCCCCGGTGATAGCAGCGAGTTAATCGCAGCTTCTACGGCTTTTCCAAGCAATCGTTGCTAACAACCCCGCCTTACGCGGCGCTCGCCTACACTTCGCGAATGCGCTGCTCAATCACTCTGCTGCTCATCGCACTGCTGCCGTTGACGGCGGCTGCCTAGCGCGCACGGGGTCTCGCGAACGGGGTCTCGCGAACGGGGTCGCGTCTTGCATTGCAACTTTGCTGCCCTCGACGACGTGATCGCCACCGATCACCCACCGCCCGGCCTTGTGCTGGGCGTTGTCGTCACTGCCGCAGGAACTTATCCTGCTCGATGCCGGCCTGCCTGAGGATGGCTCGCAGCGTGCCCTTGGGCGTCGCGTAGTTACCGCTTACCTCGCACCGTGTGCAGTTTCTTCAGGGTCAGCGCGTCGCTCGCGCTCTGCTCAAACGTGTGGGGAGGGTCGCCAACAGGGGGCCGACCCGCCGGCACCTGCACGGTGCGACCGGTTAGCGGGTCGCCGTTATGCAGATGCCGATCCACTTGAAAGCTGCTCTCACGCAGGTGCACGGCAGCGATGAAGTACCACGGCGCGCCCAGCGGCTCGCCGATGTAGCGCTAGCGCGGCTTAAGCCCCAGCGGCTGATCCACCAGACGGTCGACCTCAGCCGTCCGAGTGCTGCGCACTTCAAGCGTATCGAACAGGCGGCGATATTCGTCGCCAAGCACAGCACTGCAGTGGCTCATGATCGGCTCCTTGGATTTGCGGGTTCCCCGCTATGCAGGTGTCAGGAGTAGGCAGGTTTTCGCACCCCCAACGACGCCAGGTGCTGATCTGCCGTTTTGAGCAGGGCTATGGGCGCGCGATGGGGTGGAGCTGAAGGTTCTAGCGGAAGCGAATGCCAAAGCCGGCGGGCAGCGGCTGTCATCAATCCGGGGCGTCGACGACGGGCCGAAGCGTGATGCGATCACCGCGAGTTGGAATAGAGAAATCGCAAAGAATCTTTCAGCCGCGCGCGCCAGGCGGCTTCATTGTGCGCAGAACCGGCGTAGCGGCGAATCACAAAATCGCGACCTTCGACCTGGCCCTGCGTGAGCAGCCATTCTTTCACTGCCGCATGCGTGGGTCCGTAGCTGGCGTCCAGCGTTTCAGTGCCGTAGTCGAACCATAGACGCGCGCCTTTCGGCACCGTCATGCCGTTTTTGATATCGCGGATCACGTAAGGTGTTTCGTCAGGATTGGCGCTGATTGCCACGTTGGCAAACGCATTCGCGACCACGGCCTCCGACAGCGGGAAATGCGTCGATACACAGCCGCAGGCAGCAAACGCTTCCGGATGATGGATCGCCAAATAGAACGACAGCAGGCCGCCCATCGATGAACCCATGTGCGCGGTGTTTTCAGGGCCAGTCAGGGTGCGGAACTCGCGATTGATTCGCGGCATCAGCTCATTGATCAGAAACTTGGCGTACTCGGGAGCGCGATGCCACGGCGAATACTCCGCGCCGCGCTCGTCGGTGCTCCACACGCCTACGACGATGATCGGCTCAATTTCGCCTTTCTCGACCAGGCCAACCACGGCTTCATCCACGCCCCAGTCGACGCCGGTATTGGCAATGCGCGGGTCGAACAAATTCTGTCCATCGGACATATAGAGGACCCGATAGCGGCGGGTGGGGTTCTCGCTATAGCCCGGAGGTAGCCAAATCTCGACATGGCGCGCGGGCTGTAGATAGGTGGAGGAAACATCGGTCCAATAAACCAGCGTGCCGAGCACGCCGGAGCCCTTCCAGTCGGCGATATACGTCGCCGCGTCTTTCTTGAAGTCGCCTATCTCATGTTGCGCGGACGTGTTGGCATCGACCTGCAGACGGAAGTTGCCCATCACCATGCCGGAAGGCCCCACCGCCTCGCGATCCCAGCTGCCCAGGGTGAACTTGTATTCGAACAGCGTCCCGCTCGGCACGGTGACTGTGGCGCAACGCAGGCTGCCGTCGCCACTCATCGCCAAAGCGTCGGCCTTCCAAGGACCAAGGCTTTCAAGATTGCCGGTGAGGTAGAGCGTGCCCGTGCCATCGGGAACCTGCGCTTCAACGGTCGCGACGCAACAGCTCGCAGGCTTCTCGGCGGCGCGCACAGAGGTAATCAGCGCCAATGCAACCAGCGCTGTGGCCAGCCGCACGAAAGGGCGGGTGCAGGGCATTGCAGCACTCATTCTTTGGTCCGTGCAGCGCTGATCAGCTCAGCGGTGTTGCCCGCCGTGCGCAGCGAGAGTTGCGGGCCGTAGTCGTAGAGCACCGGTGACTGAGTCATCGGTGAGTTCGGATACATGCCCGCCGGGCCCAGAAATTGCTGCGCCACCGCGCTGGCGGCGTTCATGCCGGACTGCAGCGCGCTTTCGATCCAGCCGCCGCACCAGCCGACGCTGTCGCCAGCGAGAAACAGGTTCTGCGCGGTCAAAAAGTGGCTGTACAGCCGCTGGTTGTATTGGTCTTGACCCGGCTGATTGAGTTTGAAGGCGCCAAAATAATCGCGATCGAGCTGCCAATCGATCATCCGCGTGTGTTCGGCGATGATCTGCGGCCGCAGCGCGGTTACGAAATCGGAAGCGCAGGCCTCTAGTGAGCGCAGGCAGGCCTCCAGCCGTTCGGCGGGGTCGCTGAGACCTAGATACTTCGTGGAGTCGTCGCCCCAGGTGTAGCTGATCAACACCACGCCGTAGCCTTGGTTGGGTGTGTCGGGGTAGTAGTCGAGGCAGTACAGGCCGCGCACGAGGCCATCGGCCTGAATATTGGAGGGTAGATTGGCGTTGGGGGCTTGCCAGAACTTTGTCTTCGTCAGCACAAACAGCTTGGATGAGTTCATCAGATGCAGCTGGCGAATCGCCGAGGCCACCGGTTGCGGAATCAGGCCCTTGCCCTGATCGGTGATGTTGATGTCGACCTGCATGGAGCGGGTTGTCGTGGCGAGGATCACCGCGTCATAAGGGTGCGTATCGCTCGCAGTGGTGACGACCACCGGATTCGGCGGATCAAGTCCGATCTGCACGTCAATGACCCGCGACGCGTAGCGAATGCAACTGCCCAGACTCAGCGTAGGACGGTTGCTGTCTGGCGTTGCCGAAGTGAATCCCGCGACCAGCTGCTGCATGCCGCCGGGATAGAACTGCTGGTCGGTTTCCAAACCGTTGATGACCAACCGCGCGATTTCGGCAAAGTTGACCGCGTACAGCGGGCCGAAGCCGCCCGAGCCGACGCCCAGCGCGCCAAACAGCTCGAAGTCATCGCCGGTCCACGGCTGCATCAGGCCATAGTTGGCGTAGTTCTCGACGAAGCACTCGGCCAGGCCGGTGTAGAAGGAAATGCCGCTGTAGCCTTGCTCGGGGCCGAGTGCGACCGGCAGGTACACCAGATCCTGCCAAACGGCCTGCGCCTCCAGCAGCGAAAATGGCGTCGGATTCACCAGCAGGTGATAGACACTCATCCACTGCGTTGCCAGTGCATTCCAGCCAGTCGTTACGTTGGCGAAAACCGCCGGCGGCGACTGGCCGGCGGGCCAGTCATACGCCTGATTGCGATAGATGATGCGCGTATCGACCTTGCCGGGGTCCGGGAATTGCCCACCGGGGGAGATGCCAAACCGTGCTGTGTAGTAGTTGAACAATTGCTCGCAGGGCGGCACGCGCATCGCGCCCAGCTCAAATGCAGCCGGTTCGCCGGGGATTGGATATTCGGTGTTGAGACGGCCGCCGGCGCGGGAGGTCGATTCATAAATCGTCACCTCCGCGCCCAGCATCAGCAGCTGGTACGCAGAAATCAGGCCAGCCGCGCCGGATCCCACGATGGCGACGCGCCTGCCCGCAAGCGAGCCGCTGGCGATGCGGCCGTTGTTCGCGCGCAAATAGGCCGCGTGGTCGTAAAGAATGTCGATGTAGGTCGCCGGGTAGTCGGCTGGATTGGCTGGCGGCGTGTTTGCTTGGTCGGCGGTTTCGGATTTGGCAGCGGGGCTGACGCGCGAGATAAACGACATGGCGGCTCCTGGCGGTAGGGTCAAACGGTGGACGGGTCGGCTGCTGGCTTAGAAACCGGTCGCGCGGTGGAAGTCCGCATGCAGGCTGACCTGATTGCGGCCGTTCTGCTTGGCGACGTATAGCGCCTTATCGGCATCGGCAATCAGCGTGCCGATGCGCGTGGCCGACAGCGCAGCGACGCGCGACACGCCGACGCTCAGGGTGACGGCCTTGGCGGCGCGCGCGAACTGATGCGGAATCTGTAGCGCACCGACGGCCGCTTGTACGCGGTGGGCAAAGGCTTCGGCGTCATTGGGCTCGGCGTCGCGCAGGACGATGGCGAATTCTTCGCCGCCGTAGCGAGCGACTAGTCCGGCGCTGGGCGGCGCTGCAGCGGCGAGCGTTGCCGCCACGCGGCGCAGTACCTCATCGCCGGCGGGGTGACCGTAGTGATCGTTGTAGGCCTTGAAGTCGTCAACATCGCAGAGCAGCATGGTGACGGCTGCGCGCTCCTCGGCAAAGCGCTCGCAGCAGCGATCAAAGCTGCGTCGGTTGGCAATCTGGGTGAGGCCGTCAAGATCAGCTAAACGCGCCAGCGAGGCGTTGGCGCTTTCCAACTCTAGCGTGCGTGCTTTGACCCGCGTCTCGAGCTCATCGGCATATTTTTTCTGCGCGCTGTACAGGCTGGCGTTTTCCAGTGCGATAGCGGCGGCACCGAGCAACAGGCGGATGGCCTCTAGCCGGTCGTGACCAAAGGCCCCATCAACGGCATTATTCTCGAGGTACATCACGCCGCGCACCGTGCCTTGGCGCAGCAGCGGCGCGGCCAGCACCGAGCGCACGGCGTTGGCCTCGAAGTAAGGTTCTTCGCGAAACGCGCTGCGTCGCGGGCCGCTTTCCAGCACGGTGACCTGACCCGAGCGGGCGACGTAGTGAATCATTTGCAGCGGGCAGTGCTGGGTGTCGCCTAGGCGCTGATGCAGACGTCCGACTTCACTAGCGGCGACCACAAAAAAATCATCGTCTTCGCGCAGCACCAGCACGCCGCGCTGCGCGCCGGCGTTTTCCACAGTGATCTCAAGCAGGCGCAGCAGCAGGCGGTCGTAGTCCATTTCCGAGGTGATGGCTTCATTCGCCTTCATCAGGCTGAGCACATCGACGCCGCGCGACACGTCGCTGCTGCGGCTGGCGCGGGTGGTACGCACGTCGGTGGTGGCGGTGGAGGTGGTGCTGAGACTGGCGCGGTCGTAGACCTTGATCAGGCAACCGGCGCGCTGGTAGAGCTGCTCGGCGTCGCGCTGCACGCTGTAGGCGAAGTGATGACCCTGCTCGCGCAGCAGCTCTGCCAGATACTGCGTCGCCTGCGCTTGCAGCAGCGCGTAGCCGTGCTGCTGTGAGTGACGGATGGAGGCGAAATAGGCGCCCATCGCGGCCTCGTGTTCGCCACGCATCAGCGCGCCTTCCGCGCGCACCAGCTCGCCGTAGGCGGCAAAATTCTGCCACTGCAGTGTGCTCAGATGAGTGACACGCGCGGCGGCATCTGCGAACTGCGTTTGCAGGCGCTGGCGTTCTTCATCTTTGGCATGGCCTGCGCGCCGGGCGCTGCTGATGGCGAGCATCACCCAATGGTTGAAATTGAGCAGCAGATTGCCGGCGGCCCCGGCGCTAAAGTAAGGATGTGCGCGCTCGCACAAACTGAGCGCGGCGGCGAAGTCGTCGCGCAATAGCGCAAAGCGCGCCATCTCGGTCAGCGATTCGCAGACGTCAGTCGCGTTGTTCTGTTCGGCATACGCGGCGACGATGGCCTCGCAGTCGAGCGCCGGCGGATCCAACCCCATCAGGCGCGCGATGCAGTAGCGGCGAATCTGCGCTTGGCCAAGTTCAAGCGGCACGTAGCGCGCGCAGTAGTCGGCCCAGACGTCGCAGCTGCTCAGCATGGCCTGACAGTCAGCCGCTTCAGCGACAGTGATGATGTGCTGAGTGATCAGCCCGTAGCTGGAAAACTGCATGTTGCCGCTTTGGTGCAGCAGGCGTGCGCTTTCGCCGGCTTCGGCGAAGCACTCGGCGTAGGGTCGCGTCCAGCACAAGGTCATGGCGGTGGCGACCATGCGCCCGCCACCGCCGTAGTAGTCGTTGCCAAAGCGCGCATGGATGGTCCGCACCCACTGCGCATACTCGGTAGCCAGCGCGTGCTTGTCCTGCATGCACAGCATCATCGACCACCACGCAAATGCCAGCGCGGCCTCCGGCGTAAGGCCGGTTTGAAGGACGTGATTGACGCTGCGTGCAGTGACAAAGCCGAGCATCTCGGGGCGGCTGAAATAGACGCCGATGATGGCTTTGTCGTAGAGGCGGCTGATCCGTGCGGCGGCCTCGTTGGCGGCCGGCAACGTGGTCAATGTCAGCAAGACGGACGCGTCGGAAAGTCTCGCAAACAGGCGGTCTTGCTCGGCAAGTAAGTCGGCATACGCCTCGTTGTCGGCGGCCGGCAGAGGCAGGGGTTGGCCGAGCAGGTCCAGCGCGCGCTGGACCTGCTGCAACGCAGCGGCGGGCTGGCCGGAGGATTGCAGGGCGTCGCACATGCGCTCCTGCACCAGCGCTTGGTCTTCGCTGCTGGTTGCCAGCGCCAGCGCGTGTTCGAACACCTCAATAGCGGCATCAAGATGACCGGCGCTGGCCTGCGCGTCGGCCAATAAAACGTGCAGATCGCGCGCTACCCCGACCGCCACTAGCGCACTGTTGCTAGGCAGCAGGCTCAGCGCGTAGCCAGCGTATTCCAGACTGGCCTCATAGGCGGTTTGCGTGCGCGACAGACGCGCCGCGTCGGCATTCAGCAAGGCTAGTGCCAAGCGCTCCTGATCATCATGAATCAAGCCCATGCTGCGGTTCAGCTGGGCGACCTTCTCAAACGTGCTGCGCAGCGTTTGCTGCTGCCAAAGCCGACCGATGGCAAGATGAATGCGCGCGCGGGGGTCAGCACCGATCAGCGCTAACGCTGCATCGCGCACGCGCTCGTGAATGAAGCGCAGCGTCTGCTCATCGGCACTGCGCTGCACCATGCCGACGTCATGCAGCCTGTCGAGCAAAGTCGGCAGCTCAACGGCTAACGCCGGCGGCAGAATGCTGCGCAGCGTCGCAAGATCGAATGTATGGCCAATGCAGGCGGCGTGTTCGAGCACGCTGCGCATCGCCGCCGGCAGTGACTCAATCCGTTCACTCAGCAAATCGAGCAGGTTGTCGGCCATCGCTAGGCCGCTCGCGCGGTTCGTATCGAAACGCCAGCACACGCCCTGATCGGCGCTTACCGGCATCAGCAACCCATCACGCACGAGATTGGCCAGCAGCTGACGAATAAAGAAGGGGTTGCCGAGGGTGCGCGCGTGGATCACCTCGGCCAAGGATTCAATCGCAGCGCTGCCGCCCTCAATTGCGCCGACGCTGCCGGCTAGCAGTTCGACGACCTGCTCTAGGCGTAACGGCGGCAAAGATTCTAGCTGTGTCGGCAAGCCGCTGACCGACAGTCGCTCTACCATCTGTGAGTACGCGTCGGGTGTGCCTTCCTCGCGCTCGGCGGTCACCACCAGGCAGCTCGGCAAATCGCTAGCGAGCAAGGTTTCCAACGCCTGCAAGGTCGCGCTATCGGCCCACTGCACGTCGTCTATAAACAAAATCAATGGACGTTGGCGCGCCGCTGCAAGTTGCCAGAAGTTGCGCAGCGCAAGTTGAAAACGCGCTTGCTCAGCACTGGCACCCAGCGGCAGCGGTCGTGATGGTGTGCCGACGATGGCCGGCAGCTGCGGCAGCAGCGGCAGCAAGACTCCTAGATTCACTCCCAACGCCGTGCACAGCGCGCCGCGTAGGCTGGCTAAGTCATCCGCTGTCAGCGCCAGCCAGTGCTGCATCAGGCCGTCAAAGGCGGCCTTGAGGCTGGCGTAAGGGCTGCCTTGACTGGCCGCTTCGCAACGCCCTGTGAGCACCAGATTGTTGGCCGGCAGGCGCTCGGCAAAACGTGCCATGAGGGTGGATTTGCCAGATCCTGCGGCACCCTGCAGGCGAAGCCACAGCGGTCGCGGCGCGCTTTGCGCAGTGGCAAGCGCCGCGTCTAGCTGCGCCAGCGAGGTGTCGCGACCGATCATGCGATCCATGTGGATCAGCGCCAAGCTGTGATCCGACTGGCCCAGCTGCAGGCCTTCCAGAGGCTCGCCTCGCTGCAGGCGCTGCTGACAGGCACGCAGATCTGCCAGCAGGCCGCGCGCCGTCTGGTAGCGTTCACTCGGCATTTTCGCCAGCAGCTTCAAAACAATAGCGTCGAGCAGCGCTGGAAACTCGCCAAGCAGTTCGCGCAAAGACGGCGGCGACAGCGCGAAATGCGCGTGCAGCAGAGACACATCGTCTAGATCCACAAACACCTGCCGACCTGCGGCCAGCTCAAACAGGCTGGCGCCGAGTGAATACAGA
>Ga0163152_10006369_pt1 | contig 13359 bp, 10 predicted proteins | sample OliLakLV19MP8IB2_FD_148635 | JGI IMG/M metagenome (GOLD analysis project Ga0163152, IMG submission 148635) | Freshwater microbial mat bacterial communities from Lake Vanda, McMurdo Dry Valleys, Antarctica - Oligotrophic Lake LV.19.MP8.IB-2 | ecosystem: Environmental > Aquatic > Freshwater >... | reverse complement strand
AACATGGGGCCGCGTTCAGCGCGGGCGCACCTTCGGGGCAGCTCCCATTCGAACCGGTGGAAGTCCAAAGCGTCGATCAGGCGCTGCCGCGGCTCGTTCCGCGCCAGGAGGTGTCTCGCATCGTTGAAGCGCGCCAACGCGAAATATTTCTTGCCGTGGCGCAGGAACTCAAGAAACAAAAACTCACGGGCATCCTTGGAAAGGGCGTCGTCCTTTCCGGTGGTGGCGCTTTGCTCGCGGGCGCTGTTCCGTTGGCAGAGTCTGTGTTCGGGTTGCCGTGCCGCCTCGGACTTCCGCTGCAGCCCTCGGGCATCACCGACACTCTGCGCACACCTTCGGCCGCCACGGCGTTCGGACTTGTGTCGTCCGTATTCGCCTCCATTCAAAGCCAGGCAGCGGGCCTCCCGGCCCCGGGAAGTGACAAGGGCGGCCTGCTTTCCCTGTCGAAATCTTTTTTCACGCGCCTCTCCTCGCCATTCCTGTAACCTTACCGTCAAGCGTTATCCTGGTTCTGGTGTCCTTTCCATGAACGCGCAGACGCCTGCCCTCATGCCGATGTCGGCTGCCAGTTTTTTGACGAAGAGCCGTCATTTCCTCGCCGAAAAGGCACGTCCCGTAAGGGAAATCTTTGCATCGTACACGGCATGGATCCATAATCGAACGACCGACCAGAAATGCACTCGCGCTGAGTTTTGCGCCTACATGTTCGATGTCTGAGCCGTGAAGGAGTCCCGAATGAACGACAAGGTAACGAATGGCGCACCTCTTGGCGCGATCATCAAAGTGATCGGCGTGGGTGGAGGCGGAGGCAATGCCATCAAATCGATGATGGCTTCGGGCATCACGGGTGTGGAATTCATTGCCGCGAACACCGACGTGCAAGCTCTCCAGAGCAACCCCGCACCACTGAAGATCCAGCTCGGTCGTGAACTCACAAAAGGTCTTGGCGCCGGCGCGAATCCCGAGATCGGCCGCGACGCAGCTCTCGAAGACAAGGCCATCATCCAGGAAGTGCTCTCGGGTGCGGACATGGTTTTTGTTACGGCAGGCATGGGCGGCGGAACAGGAACCGGCGCGGCTCCGATCATTGCACAGGTCGCTCGCGAACTTGGTGCGCTCACCCTTGGTGTGGTCACCAAGCCCTTCGCGTTTGAAGGCCGCAAGCGCAAGGCGCAGTGCGACCTCGGCATTCAGGGCCTGAAGGCTTCTGTCGACACTCTCATCACCATTCCCAACCAGCGCCTGCTGTCCATCGCACCACCGAACATGACGATGCTCGACAGCTTCAAGCTTGCCGATGAAGTGCTCGTGAACGCCGTGCGCGGCATCTCCGACATCATCAACGTGCACGGCCATCTCAACGTTGACTTTGCCGACGTGAAAAAAATCATGTCGAGCATGGGCATGGCGCTCATGGGCATCGGCACGTCGAGCGGCCCGAACCGCGCGACCGAAGCAGCGCGGGCCGCAATCAGCTCACCGCTGCTTGAGGACGTCGACATTGAAGGCGCAACGGGGCTGCTCATCAACATCACCTCGTCGTCGTCCATCACGCTGCAAGAGATCAACGAAGCGTGCACGCTCATCCAGGAATCCGCGCACGAAGACGCCGAAGTCATCTTTGGACAGGCCTTCGATGATTCGCTCGGAGAGATGCTGCGCATCACCGTCATCGCCACGGGCTTTGATCAGGCAAACATCACGTTGCCGGCAGTCGATTCGTTCCGCAGCTACCCACAGATGTCTTCTCACCAGATGAATCCTGGGTACGGCATGCAGCAGGGCAATCCGTACGGCAATCAACAGCCGCAGGGCCACGTGCAAAACGCGCCGCAAAACCATATGAACGTTCAGACACGCATGCCGCAGACGACGTTCTCCGGCGAGGCGCGCACTGTCCCTTCGGGTGTTGGGCTTCAGAATGTTCCACGTGGAACACAGGCGAACACCACGCCGCAGAACAACATGTCGCTTGGCTCACAGGCCCCGCAGCGCGCGTCGCACGACATGGGACAGCAAGGCTACCGCGGAAACGGTTCTGTGCAGCCCATGGGTTATGAGCAAGAGCGCCTGGCAAACCGCATGAACTCTCAGTCCCTGCAGAACCCGCTGCAGAATCCCACGCATGCCGCCGCGCAGCCGGCCGCCACCAACACGCTCGGCGCACTCTCCGCTCAGACCCGCCAGACACATGATGCACGCGTGCAGTCTGGCACCACCGCGCACTCGCTTGGCAACACCTCTCCGAACTCTCAGAGCTCCGCCCAGGGAAACGTGGGCGCGAATCACAATGCGCAGCCACGCAACGTGTTTGAGAGTGTCGCTTCGGGCGAACCCAATGCGCGCACGAAATCGGAAGCGGAAGAACTCACGGCGTGGACGCTGCAGCAGTCACGCTCGTCTCACACAGAGGCGTTCGAGGCAGCCGAGCGCTCGCTTTCCGGCGCAAACTACTCCTCCCATGAAGAGGAGGATCGCAAGGCGACCGAAACCGCACTCTCCCTGGCAGAAGAACTCTCGAACGTGGAGATCGACGACACCGATTTTGAGACCCCGGCATTCCTGCGGCGCAAAGACGATCACGCAAAGAACGTCTGAGACAAGACTCCCGCGGTCGCATGAACAGAAAGCCTCCCGACCGAGAGGCTTTCTTTTTTTTCACTGTTTCATTGTCTTGATGTCACGCGTCCATGGGAAGCGAAGGAAACAAGATCCCGAGCGAAGGAAATCGCGTGGGCGAGGGTGACTCCACTCGTTTTTCATGGCGGGCCAGCGCAAACAGGAAACGCGCGAGAACGGCGCGTGCGCCAGGCGAAGAGAACGCCGGCGCCAGTGAGGTTCCGGAGTCGGCGCGTTTCGAGAAGACATTCACGTAGTGCTGCCAGCTGCATTCAAACCCACGCACGCCTTCTGACAGGCCCACGGGCACGCCCGCACTCGCGACGACCCAGGGTGCGTCGGAGGCGTTCGTGGGAAGTGACACTAGCGCCGCTGCTTCGCGTGCCAGCTGCGAAAAAGACGTGAACTGCGCTGGACCATCACGCAAATCCGCAGGTGTGAATTTTACACCGGCAAACGTTGCAGGCAAAAGCGCATTCGCTCCGAGGAGCCCCCAAAAGCACTCCACCGGAGGCGCCGAAACCAGCAGTGTCATACTCGATGGGGCGTTGAGCACGCTTTCATGCAACAAGCGGATCCGCGCAATCCAAAGCGCGAGAGACTCAGTTTCCGCGGGAGTTTGCCCGCGTGCGGCAAGGCCAAAAGGAAAAAGCAGGTCCACGTGTGACACACGCCGCGGAGCAAGCAGAATGCAGCGGCTCGACAGCTCCGCCACTTTGCGCAGAAGGGGCAGCGCGTCTTCGAAGCCGTCGCACAAAAGAAAGCGCCACACATCGAAGACCACCGCCACGGAGCGTTCCTTTCCAAGCGAACGAAGAAGGCCCTCCACCTGTCGAAAATCCGTTCGCAGGAACTCCGCGATGCGCACACTCGAGAAATCTATCGTGCGCGTGTCGGGATCGATCTGCAGCAGGACGTCGGAACGCGCAGGCGAACGAGCAATCTCGCGCGCAAAGCACGACGCCAGTCCAGGCATGGAAAATCCCCACGCGACGACCTTCATGCGCCAACCTCCTGAGTCTTCACTTTGCTCTTCGGCACACCATCTCCGCGCAGATCCTGACTCTCGCCGCCTTCGATTTCCTTGAGAAGTCGGGCCGCGCAGTCCTTCCAAGCGTAACTCCCGCCGGCCAGATGCGAAGCGACACGGGCACGAGAACCTTCAAGTCTGGAAAGGTCCGACACAAAGGCACCGAGTTTTGTCGACGTGTTGTGACTTTGCTCAATGACCCAGGCGAGCGCACGGGCCCAGGTCTGCGCGTCCGAGGCGTCCAGGGCGAGGGCGAAGCCTTCGGGTAGAGTGCTGTCGGCAAAGTGATCGTCGACCGCGGTTCCCTTGCGGTACACCACGGGCGTGCCACAGAAAGCGGACTCAAGCGGAGGCAGGCCGAATCCTTCGGCTCGGCTTGGCTGCACGCACACGTCCGAGAGCGTGTAGAGAATGGAGAGCAGCTCGTCGGACAGCGTACTGATTCCCACCATACGCATCGACGGAAACAGAATGCCGCCGCCGAGATCCTGCTGTTCGGCACGGGCGAGCCTGCCGGCGTCTTTTGCGCACAGGCCGACGCGGAAAAACCAGGCTCCCTCCGAAAACGCGCCATTCAAAAGCGGCGTCGCCTCCTCTGCGAGTTCCCAGGATTTGTACTTCTGATAACGCCCCACACCCACGACCCAGCGACTCTGTGCGAGCGTGCGAAAGACGTCTTTCTGTGCGGCGGCAGCTTGGGGAAACAAAAGTGTGAGCAGCCGCAAGCGGGCTTGAGTCCTCTCTTGCCCGGTGACACGAGAAAACGCACCGAACACATCTTCGATGCCATTGCCAACCACGCCAACGGGCCGTGCTCGCCGTGTGACAAGCGCAGCGAGAGCCTCCGCAGAATGACGTGAAACAGTGACGACGTGCGGAAACGCGTTGAGGCTGCGCCGAACGAGGGCGCCAAACTGCAGTCGGAAAAAGAATCCCATGCTGCTCTTCTGCGTCACCGGGATGGTGTCATGAACAACCTGCACAAGACGCGACTTCCAGCGCGACTTTCCAAATGGCCACAGCAGTGGTCGGTCAAAATTTCCTGGCGCGACCCAGAAAAAGTTCTCGTGCGTGTAGCGGGCTATCTCGCGCAGGACACGCGAGGACCAAAGCCACACGGGCTTCTCGGATTTGCGCGTCAAGGAGCCGGGTCCACCACTCCAGTAGGTCACGAGTCCCGGATAGTTGCGCACAAGCGCAATGATCCACGGCGCGGGCTCCTGCTTGCCGACAAGCAGGACGCGCGTCTGTGCAGTGGCACCCACGGCGCCTCGAGAGGATAGAAACTGAGCGAGCCCGCCCGCAAGCCCCACAACGAAACGCGACACACCCGAAGCCACACCGGCAGTCGCCGTGCGCGTGTCGAGCACAACCCAGCACGGCCTCGGCGCAGCGCCGGGGGCCGGGATGGATTGGTTATGGACTACGGAAAGGGAAGGCGAGGGCGCCTGCGGCTGGGATTCGGTCATAGAGCGGGCTTTCGCACGGAGGACACACCAGGGAATTTCTCCCTTGCAGTGTACCATCCTGCCTCGCGCGCGCACAAAGGACGCCCGAAAGGCCACCGCCAAAGACAGGTGTGCTTTTCTCAAATGGGCTCAGGAAACCGAGCGAAGTCGGCTCAGGTCCGGCGGGCACCGGAGTGCATCGTGGCGGCCTCGAGGCGTGCAATCGCCTTTGCCTCCTTCTGCTGAGCCGTTTCCACGTCGGCGGCTGTTTTGCCGGAAAGGACCGCCTGTGCACGGGTGAGCTGCTGCTCGGCGCGCGGCACATCGATCTGAATCGCGAGCTCGGCCACGTCAGCGAGCAGCGTGACCGTGTCGTTGCTCACATCCGCCACGCCGCCACTCACGGAGAGAAAAGTGGTGACACCTTCGTGGTTATAAAAGAGCACCCCGGTTCCCACCTGGCACACGAGCGCCGCATGGTGAGGAAGGATCTGGAGCCGCCCGAGCGTGCTGGGAAACGACACGTCGTCGCAGCGCACGTCCACGAGCTTGCGGGTGGGAGTGAGCACGACCAAATGGATGGCGCCCGCTTTGTTGTCTGCCATAACCAGGACTCCTGCCGATCGTTAGGTGCTGGCCGTGAGGCGTTTGGCCTTCTCGACGGCTTCTTCGATGGTGCCCACCATGAGGAAAGCCGCTTCTGGCAAATGGTCCCACTTGCCTTCGCAGATCTCTTTGAAGCCGCGGATGGTGTCGGCAATCGGAACGTAGCGGCCGGGGTTTCCGGTGAACTGCTCGGCCACGTGGAACGGCTGCGAGAGGAAGCGCTCGATGCGGCGGGCGCGGCCCACGGCCTGCTTGTCCTCTTCCGAAAGCTCGTCCATCCCGAGGATGGCGATGATGTCTTGCAGCTCCTTGTAACGCTGCAGAATCTGCTGCACGCGGCGCGCGGTGTCGTAGTGCTCCTGGCCCACAACCTGCGGGTCGAGGATACGGCTCGTGGAGTTGAGCGGGTGCACGGCAGGGTAGATTCCCTTTTCCGAGATGGAACGATCCAAGTTCGTCGTGGCATCAAGGTGCGCGAACGCGGTGGCAGGCGCCGGGTCCGTGTAGTCATCCGCAGGCACATAGATAGCCTGCACGGATGTGATCGATCCGTTGTTCGTCGAAGTGATGCGCTCCTGCAGCTCGCCCATCTCGGTGGCGAGGTTCGGCTGGTAACCCACTGCGGAGGGGATACGACCAAGGAGTGCCGACACCTCGGCTCCGGCCTGGGTGAAGCGGAAGATGTTGTCCACGAAGAAAAGCACGTCCTGGTTTTGCTCATCGCGGAAATACTCGGCGATGGACAGTCCTGTCAGGGCCACGCGGGCACGCGCACCAGGCGGTTCGTTCATCTGGCCAAAGACCAGACCCACCTTGTCGAGCACGCCCGAGTCCTTCATCTCGTGATAAAGGTCGTTTCCTTCGCGAGTGCGCTCACCCACACCGGCGAACACCGACGTACCGCCATGTTTTTTCGCGATGTTGTTGATGAGCTCAAGGATGAGGACGGTCTTGCCCACTCCGGCGCCACCGAAAAGGCCGATCTTTCCGCCTCTTTGATAGGGCGCGAGAAGGTCCACCACCTTGATGCCCACTTCGAGCATCTCCACCTTGGTGGACTGGCGCGTGAACTCAGGCGCCTTGCGGTGAATTGGATACTTCTTGTCGGTGACCACGGGTCCAGCGCCGTCGATGGGATCGCCGACCACATTGAGGATACGTCCGAGAACTTCCTTGCCCACGGGCACGGAGATCTGCGCGCCCGTGTCACTCACAGGGTCGCCACGGCGAAGCCCGTCTGTGGAGTCCATGGCGATGGCACGGACAACGGACTCGCCAAGGTGCTGGGCGACTTCGAGGACAAGGTTGTCTTTCTCGGGCCCGATCATCGCGTTGCTGGTCTTGAGCGCGTTGAAAATAGGGGGCAGGCCTCCCGGTTCGAACTCGACGTCCACTACGGGACCCATGACCTGCAGAATTTTTCCGACCTTCATATGCCTAAAACTCCAACTTCAATGTCTGATGAGAGCGTTCGCGGAGAGCATCCTCAAGCGATTAGAGTGCCTCGGCCCCGCTGATGATTTCGATAAGCTCGGTGGTGATGGCCGCCTGGCGCGCACGTTGGTACGTGATCTGGAGACGCTTCTCCAGGTCGCGACCGTTGCGAGTGGCGTTGTCCATGGCCGTCATGCGCGCGCCGTGTTCGCTTGCCACCGACTCCAGCATCGCCTGGTAAAGGCGTGTGGCGAGGTAGCGCGGCAGCACCGAAGCCACGAGAGCTTCCACACTCGGTTCGAACAGAGGATCCGTGGTTACGGTTCCCTGCTTGTGAGTGGGTGGCTCGATGGGAAGAAGTTTTTCAGTGGACGGCACCTGTGTCATTGCCGATTGGAATCGACTGAACACGATGGCGAGCCTTCCGATAACGCCTTCCTGGTAAAGGAACTCGCAAGCGATAGCGAGGCGCTTGGCCATCTCGAAGGTGGGCTTGTCGAAAGCCGTCGTGACAAGCGAGATGGCCTTCCCACCACCGATAAGAGTGGGGTCCGCCTCAATCTCTTCCAGAGGCAGCAAACGTGGAGTGAGGCCTCTGCCCCACTTGCGCGCAATCACCTGGAACGCCTTCTTGCCAATACACACCACGTGCACCAGATAGCCTTCCCCCTCGAGTTCTTCGATGGTGGCGAGGGCTTGCTTGGCCACATTGGCATTGAAGCCGCCGGCGAGCCCGCGTTCCGAAGAGAGCACGAGCAGCGTGACGGCCTTGACGTCGCTGACCGTGAGCAGAGGGTGCTGGCCCGAATCGGACAGCACTTCGAGCAGACGCCCCGCCATGTGGGAAAGCCCCTGCGAGTACGGCCGCGCCTGCACCACCGCCTGTTGCGCACGACCGAGCTTTGCCGTGGACACGAGCTTCATGGCTTTCGTGATCTGCTGCGTGCTCTTGGTGCTCTTGATACGGTTCTTGAGGTCTTTAAGGTTAGCCGGCATTGGGATCGAACCTCTTGGCGAACTCCTCGATGCCCGCCTTGAGCTTGGCCTGGAGATCGTTGCTCATTTTTTTGCCGTTGCCGACCTCATCAAGCGCGGCCTTGTGGTTCAGGTCGAAATGCTTCTGCATACCGCGCTCGAATGCTCCCACGTGGCGCACTTCAACGTTGTCGAAATAGCCGTTGATGGCAGCAAAGATCGTCAGGACCTGCTTTTCCACGGGGATGGGCAGGTACTGAGGCTGCTTGAGGAGCTCCATCAGACGCTGACCGCGGTTGAGCTGGCGGCGCGTAACGGCGTCAAGGTCAGAACCGAACTGTGAGAATGCTGCAAGCTCGCGATACTGCGCGAGGTCAAGACGAAGGTTACCAGCCACCTGCTTCATCGAGCCAATCTGCGCAGAGCCACCCACGCGCGACACGGAGATGCCCGCGTTCACCGCTGGACGAAGTCCAGAGTTGAAAAGGTCGGCTTCGAGAAAGATCTGACCATCCGTGATGGAAATGACGTTGGTCGGAACGTACGCCGAAACGTCTCCAGCCTGAGTCTCGATGATGGGGAATGCTGTGAGTGAGCCTGCACCAAGCTCATCGTTGAGCTTGCATGCGCGCTCAAGCAAGCGCGAGTGGACGTAAAACACGTCACCTGGATAGGCTTCGCGACCAGGCGGGCGCCTAAGCAGCAGCGAGAGTTCGCGGTATGCCATGGCATGCTTAGTCAAGTCGTCATAAAAGATGACGGCGTGCTGACCGTTGTCGCGAAAATATTCGCCCATCGTGCAGCCCGTGTAGGGCGCAAGGAACTGCAGAGGCGCCGACTCGGACGCGCCTGCCACAACCACGATTGTATACTCGAGAGCACCCGCTTTGCGGAGCTTTTCCACCACTTGCGCGACGGTGGAGAACTTCTGGCCAATGGCGACGTAGATGCACGTAACGCCTTTGCCCTTTTGGTTGATGATGGTGTCGATGGCGATGGCGGTTTTGCCCGTTTGGCGGTCGCCAATGATGAGCTCGCGCTGACCACGTCCGATGGGAATCATCGCGTCGATGGATTTGATGCCCGTCTGCAAAGGCTCGTGCACGCTCTTGCGTGCCATGATGCCAGGAGCTTTGACTTCCACGACCGCACTCTGCGTGGAGGCGATGGCGCCGAGACCATCGATGGGTTCGCCGAGCGCGTTCACCACGCGCCCCACCAGTGCAGGACCGACGGGGACTCGGTTGATTTCGCCAGTGCGACGAACCACCATGCCTTCGCTCACGAGTTCGGCGTTGCCGAAGATCGCCACGCCGACGTTGTCTGCTTCGAGGTTCAGCACGAGGCCCTTGGTGCCGTTGTCAAACAGCACCATCTCGCTGAGCATGACCTTGTCGAGGCCATACACGCGCGCGATACCGTCGGCGACCGAAACCACCGTTCCGGTTTCGGAGACGTCCGCCTTCTGACCGAAGGAGGAGATCTTCTGCTTGAGAAGCTGGCTGATTTCGTCGATCCGGATCTTTTCCATGTGCTTAAACTCCCTGGCTCAAAGTCTCTTTGAGGCTCTGCAGACGTGATTTGAGGCTTGCATCCACGAGCGTGCTGCCGATTTTCACGACATAGCCGGCCTTGAGGGACGCATCCACGCTCTGCGTGAGCACAACTTTTTTCTTGAGTGAATCGCCGAGCGCCTTTTCGAATTCGCGCGTCTCTTCGGCGGTTATGGCGTGCGCAGTGTAAAGGGAAACGCGCGCGATTCCGCGGTGCGTGTCAGCTTTGCGCAGGAAGTCACCTAGGACTTCGGTCACGAGCGCGATGCGCTTGTTGGCCAGCAGCAGCTTGAAAGTTCCACCGAGAATCGCATGCACGCTTGAGCCGCGCGTCATCTCTTCGATGGTCTGCTGCTTCACTTCGGGTGTGAACCCGGGGTTGATGAAGAAAGAAATGACCTCGGGCGAGAACACTTTGGTGAAGCCATCGGCTTCATCGGCTATCTGCTCAAGCGCGCCCGACTCGAGCGCCGCTTCGAACAAGGCTGTGGCGTAGCGACGGACAATTTGCCCCGGGTTGCTTTTCATAGTGAGAGCCTGACTCCTGCAAAGCGATCGCGAGAAAATGAGCGAAGCGGTCGGTGGTGCAATGAATGCGCGACAGGGCACGGGACAAAACGAGCGAGGGTCAGTGCGTCACTGCGGCGCCGCCACTGCCAAGCGAAGCCACTCCCTGAAGCGCCTCTTTCTTCAGACGGGCCTCCAAAGTGAGCATGTTTCCGCCCGCGAGTTTCTGTTCCACAGCCTCAATCGCGAGTGACACGAGGTCGCGGCGGATGTCTTCGCGCGCCTTGATGACAAGCTCGCCCGCTGCGCGTTCCGCGTCGCGAAGGAGGTTGCTCGCGAGTGAACGCGCGTCGGCGACAATCTTATTGCGCTCGCGCACGCCATCTTCAATGTATTGACTACGCAGGGTGTCGATTTCGTTCTGGAGGCCGGCCATCTTGCGCTCGTACTCGGCTGCCTTGCGCTCTGCGAGGACGACGGCCTGTTTCGCTTCGGAAAGCTTGAGGCGCAGCGCGTCGCGGCGCGACTCGAGAACACCGAGTAAGGTTTTGCCGCCGAAATAGACAACGGCTGCAACGAAGCACAAAAACTGGAAGTAGGGCCAGAAAATCCCGTACCAGAAATCCACAGGGCCGTGGCCACCTTTGGCCGCGTCTTCGGCCGCGCGTGCAAGCGCCGAAGATGCCGAAAGAATGAGTGCGAAAGCCACGGCGGATGTCGCACCAAGCTGCGTGAGAATAGAGGCCGAAACGCTTTCCACGAGCGCTGGAAGCTTTGCGCGCTCGGTGACGACGGCTTCGCGCAGTTCCGTTTGAATGGAGTCCACATGCGCGCGTGCACTCACGTTTGCCTGACCGAGGATCGACTCGGCCTCGGCCTGTCCGGCGAGAACTTCGCTCAGACGAAGGTTACGGGCCGCATCAGTGCTGACCTTGAGTTCCTGGAGGTAGGCCACCTCGAGCGCCTCGGCGCGAAGCTCAAGGCTTTTCGCTCCTTCCACAGCGCCAGATGTGCGGCGGCGACGTTCGTTGTGCAGACGAAGAGCGGGTTTGATGATGAAATGGTTGGCGCTGAAAAGCGCGCCCACGAAGATCACGCCCTGGATTGCCATAATAGTCGGATTGGGAAAGAGACCTAGTTCCGCCATGCTTTTACCCTAGTCAAAACGAACCAAACACGGACACACGCTGAAAGATGACGCTGGAAGAAAGCGGAGAGAAACGACGGCCGTGCGCTTTGGAACGCCCTGTTGTCGCGCACTGCACTTTCAGAGGAAAAGCAGGTGCGCGTGGTCGTAGAGATCCTGAGATGCGTCACATTTTCTAGGCACGCAGGAAATCGGGCCGGCGAAACCGCCTCGTTCTTACTTTGTAGATCCCGTTTCCGCAACATAGTCGCGTAAGAACTTTCTTGCGGGAATCAATCCTGCATTTGCGCTGGACTCATGCTGGCCGAAGGCGATTTCGGGTGTGTCCGAAAATTTCGGGCACCGCGAGCTTCTCGGCCAGCTGGAGGTGCAGTTGCAGCGTCGTGCGAGAGATACCGAGGGCCTGGCTCGACTGGCTCAATGTGAGGTTCTTCACGTGCACCACAAAGTAGCTGAGGAGTGCTTTGGAAAACTGGTGTGGCGAGGGGTCGCGAGAGAGCACCCATTGGAGTGATCGCGCCAGAGTTTCGACTTCAAACACCGCATCGCTTTCCATCCCGAGGCCCCGGTTCAGTTTGCGCAGATGGTCGGCCGCTTGATCGCTGTCCCCGCGGGCGCCCTCCAGGTACGCCGTCTGGATAGTGGCATCGATGAAGGAGGTCAGATTGCCGCGCGCAAGAAAGGGCTTGAGGGAGCTGAGACGTTCAGGCCCAAAGACAGGCAAAAAGACACCGAGTCCGTGGTGCTCCAAAACCAGTCGCACCGAGGCCGAGCAGGGAGGGAGGAGGTCCACAACGGGCGGGAGAGCGTGCTCTACCAGCCCTGCCCCTTCACCGATGTGCCCCTGAGAGAGAAGAACAGTCGGCGTGAAGACACCATGCGAAAGATCGTGTTCGCGAATGGCGACAAGTTCCTCGATCGTATGGACACGGTGCACAGCATGCAGCTCCTCGTTGCAGGTCTGTGTGAGCAAGACCTCAAAGACGACGAGCAGAACGCTGGAGTCAGTCTTCACGCGAAGGTCGAATCCTTGTTTGCCTACGCCGATGACGTGTTGGACCTCGGCGAGAAGTTTTTTTCCGACCAATTTTTGAAACAGATGGGGCGAGACAGCATGCATGGGAGACCTCCAGGATGCTGCGCATACTTCACGCCTGTGGCGAGCTGAAGGGACGTTTTAAACTGCACACGAAAATTTTTTATGATGCCAGTTTCTGAACACATCCCAACGGACGCACGGGGCCTGCGTACCGGCACCTACCTTTCTCACGATGGAGGCGCAGGTCGCCTCCCTTGGCCCAGCTCCTGATCGGCCACGCAAGAGGTCGCGCACTGCCACAACGGAGCACGAGAGTGCGTAATATTTAGACATTTTTGGCCGGATACGAAATGCCACCGAAGAGTGCGATTGCGCTTCGTTCAGAATGTTCCACGTGGAACATCCCCATTGTTCTTCTCCTGAAACAGCAAGTGCGCTTGTGACGACTGATGGCCAGAGGGTACAAGCAAGAACGCCAATGTGGATAACTTTTTGAGGCCAATGCTTGCGCTCGCGGTGTGTTCCACGTGGAACATTTGAGATCTTCGCGCGGCACTTAAAGATCCACAAACCTCTGGTGGAATCACGATCTGAAGGCGCGGACTGTGAGAGTGACCTGCCGTTGCTCGGAAGAAGTGGTTGAAATCCGTGGATCGAAGGTCTGATCCATGGATCGAGGGTCTGATCCCTGGATCACAGGTCTGATCCAGGGATCGAGGTCTGATCCATGGATCGAGGGTCTGATCCATGGATCGAGGGTCTGATCCATGGATCGAAAGTCGGATTGTGAACGCCACATTGTGGATAACTTTTTCGACAGGGACCCTGTGCGAGCGAATGTTCCACGTGGAACATTCAAGATATTGTTCTCCTGACTAAACTCCCACCGGCTAAAGCCGGTGGGTTAAACGGGCGACTAAAGTCGCTGGATATTGCGGCTGAAGCCGCTAACGGCTGAAGCCGCTTCACGTCTCGACTTCGAATCCGTCCGTGCCTTCGCT
>Ga0163152_10006368_pt1 | contig 13361 bp, 11 predicted proteins | sample OliLakLV19MP8IB2_FD_148635 | JGI IMG/M metagenome (GOLD analysis project Ga0163152, IMG submission 148635) | Freshwater microbial mat bacterial communities from Lake Vanda, McMurdo Dry Valleys, Antarctica - Oligotrophic Lake LV.19.MP8.IB-2 | ecosystem: Environmental > Aquatic > Freshwater >... | reverse complement strand
TCGTCGCGTTCGAGAGCGACGCCGCCCTCGCCACCGTCACCTTCCGCGACCTCGTGGAGCGCGGCGACGATCCGGCGATCAAGGCCGCGCTCGCCGGCTCGCTGGTCGTCCTCCACCTCGCGTCGGACCGCACCCTCGAGCCGTCGCCGCTCGGGCGCCTGCCTTCCGGGCGCATCCACGCGCACGTCGCGCGAGCGCTCGCGGCCGGCGACACGATCATCGTCGCGCCGGCATGGCTCGGCGCCGTCTGGCTCGGCGTCCTGGCGTTTGCGCTCTACGCAGCCGGCGCATTCCTCGGCGCGACGCGGCTCCTCCCCGCAACGATCGCTCTCGCCGCGGCCCACACGGTCGCCGCGTTCCTCGCGATGCGAACGAACGCGATCCTCGTGCCCTTCCTCTCGCCGCTTCTCGTCGTCGCCATCGCCGGGACGATCCTCGTCTGGCACCGGGCGCGGCTCGCCGACGCGGAGCGACGCCGTCTCGACCAGCTCATCGCGGACCTTCGCGGGGCCAAGGACGACGTCGATCTGCGCGGGCGGCTCGAGCGGCTCGAGCTCGAGGTCGAGCGCACGCCGATCCGTCTGGGGAACTACCGCCTCACCGGTCTCATTGAACGCGGCGGCATGGGCGCCGTCTTCCGCGCGATCGACGAGCCCCTCCAACGCGCGGTCGCCGTGAAGATCGTCGCGGACGCGCAGGGCGAGATGCGCGAGCGCTTCCGCCGCGAGGCCGAGATGGTCGCACGCATCAGCCATCCCAACGTCGTGCAGGTCTACGGCGTCGGCGAGCACGGCGGCATCCCCTACTTCGCGATGGAGCTCGTTGACGGCGAGAGCCTCGCGCGCCGGCTCGTTTCCGGCGGTCCGATGGAGCCCGTCTTCGCCCTGCGGCTCGCTGCGCAGATCGCCCGCGGGCTCCAGGCCGCACACGAGAACGGCATCGTGCATCGCGACGTCAAGCCGTCGAACGTGCTGCTCGCACGGGGCGTCGCGAAGATCGTCGACTTCGGCGTCGCCAAAGCCGGCGAGACCGGTCTCACGGGCACCGGCGCGATCCTCGGCACTGCCGACTACATGAGCCCCGAGCAGGCGCAAGGCCTGCCGCTTGATCACCGCACCGACATCTACTCGCTCGGCGTCACGCTATTCCGCATGCTCTCCGGGTCGCTGCCCTTCTCCGGCGAGTCCGCGGTCGGCGTCATCTACAAACACGTGCACTTGCCGGCGCCCGAGATCCGCGAGGCGCGGCCGGGCCTGCCCGACGAAATCGGCGAGCTGCTCGCGGCGATGCTGTCGAAACAGGCGTCGAAGCGCCCACCGGACGCGGCGTCGCTCTCGGCGAGGCTCGACGCGCTCGCGACGGAGCTCGAGGCCCGCGAGAAGCGCCGTCAGGCCTGAGCGGCGGCTTCTTCTTCGTCGACGAAGACGGCCACGTTCACGGCGTTTGCGGTCTGCGCGCGGAGCGCGTCGAGCTCGCACTGGGTACGGAGAAGCTCGGCGAGGAGATCGCGAACGGTCTGCTCGAGCGCGGCGACATCGGCGTTCGGAGCCGGGGCAGCGGCGTTCCAGAGAGACGCCGGAAGCTGCGGCGGCGCGGCCCGCGGAACATGAAACGTCGAGTGTTCGGACGGCGTGACTTCCATCACGTCGAGGTCGAGCACGACCGGGAACATCTCTACGACTTCCGCGGCGGTCGGCTCGCGCCAGACCGCGCTCGACCGCTGCTCGGCGCGGAGGTGCTTCAGCTCGATGAGGCGGCGCGCGGCGACCGGGTCACGCGGGAAGAGGCGCTGGACGATCCGGTAGACGGAGACGGCGCGGGCGTGGTGGCCCTCGGAGGCGTAGCGCTCGGCGACGCGGCGGTAGACCGGGAGCGCCTCGTTCGCGCGGCCCAGGCGAACCAGGCAGTCACCGGCGCGGAGGGCGTGCATCGGATTCTTGGGCTCGAGGCGCGAGGCCGAGCGGTAGAGCTCGAGGGCCTTGGCGGCATCGCCGTTGGCGACGGCGCGGGCGGCATCGGATTGGAGGGCAATGATCGGGTCGACGGAGCGCGAGGTCATGCTCCGTTGAAGAGCAACCGATGTGCCCTGTTCATGGACACGAACACGCGTCGAAAAACGCAGCGGCGACGCGGCTCTCTTTGCGAGGACGTGATCCGCGGCACGAAGGCGCCGGCATTCGCGCCGACACGTTGTGTTCGTGTGTCTACGGGAGGAACGCGCGCGTCAGGTTCTTCGTGCCGCCGTCGACGACCTGCAGGTCGTCCTCGATCCGGATGCCGCCGAACTTCGAGAGCTCGCCGACGAGCTTCCAGTCGACGGCTTTCCCTGCCGGCGACGCCTTCAGCTCGTCCATCAGGCTCTCGATGAAGTAGCAGCCCGGCTCGATGGTGAAGACCTGCCCCTCGGCAATGACCGACGTGTTCCGGAGAAACGGATTCCGGGGCTCGGGCTTGATGAGCGCGCAGCCCACATCGTGGGTCTGGAGTCCGAGCGAGTGCCCGAGGCCATGCGGGAGGAACTTGCGGGTGACGCCCGCCTCGACGAGCTCCGGGTCGCCACCCTTCGCGATCCCGACGTCGCGGAGCGCGCCGGCGAGCAGTACGTGGGCGCGGTCGTGGAGGTCCTGGTACGGCATCCCCGGCTTCGCCTCGCGGCAGAGCTGAAGCTGGAGCGCGTCGATCTTCGCGACGAGCGCCGCGAACACGCCGGTCGTGCCCTCTCCGCCCTTTACGAAGGTGCGGGTAATGTCGCTCGCGTAGCCGTTCGACGTGGCGCCCGCATCGAGCAGCAGCGTGTGCGCCGTCGTCTTCTTCCGGCCGTAGGACACGTGATGGAGCGTCGCCGCGTGTTCGTCGAGCGCGACGATGTTCTTGTACGGCGTCTCGGGATCGTCCTGGCTGGTGGCGCGCAAATACTCCAGCTGCAGCTCGAGCTCGCTGAAGTCGCCGTCGCGGAACGTGTCGACCACCGAGCGATGGCCGGCTGCCGCGCGGCGGTTCGCCTCGGTGAGGCAGTGAATCTCGTATGGCGTCTTTGTCACGCGCACCGCGTCGAGCGCCTTCGCGAGCGCCGCCGAGTTGTGGCGATCCTCGGGGATGCCCCACTTCGCGCCGCGGGCGGTGTCTTCGCCGACGTAGGCGATCTTCACGCCCTGCGGGAGCATTTCGCGGACGAGATCGGGGTCCTCGAGCTCGACGACCTCGAGCACGCGCCGGAAGTGCTCCGACTCGGGCGCCGCCGGGTCCTCCCAGAAATCGCGGTGCACGTTTTCGTAGACGATCGGCGTCTTCCCCGGCTGGATCAGCAGGCCGCTGTCGGCGATCGCGAGCGGCAGCCAGTGCTGGAAATGGGGGGTCACGCGCAACGACCAGTACTGGTCGTCGAACGACGAGCGGATCTTCGGTGCGCCCGCGTGCACGAGCACGGCGTCGTACCCCGCCTTGCCCAGCGCGGCCGCGTACCGCTTTTCCAGCTCCTTCACATGCTCGCGGTAGAGCTTCTCCAGCTCGTCCATGTAGAGATCCATAGCACGTTCGCCCGCGGATCAGCGCAATCCGTCGCGGCGGCAGGCGAGCTGTACTGCGCTCGGTTGCCGCCGCTCGCGCTGATCAGCTGCGGAAGGCTTCCTTCACCATCCGGTCGTTGATCACGACGAGCGCGAAGATGCCCGCCGGCATGTTGAGGAGGCAGCAGCCGAAACACGGGATCACGGCCATGATCGAGCCCGCGAGCGCGAGGTTGTAGCGCTCCAGCTTCTGCATCTGCCAGCCGGCGTAGCCGATGAAGCCGTTCCACGCGATCGCGAGGATCGCGAACACGATCATCACGGCGATGTAGAGGACGAGGAAAATCTCCTCGTCCCCGCCGCCGCCGCCCGCGCTGGCGCTGCTTCGCTGGGCCGAGAGGCCGATGACCATGATGACGCCGTAGTAGGCGATCTGCGCGAGCTGGATCATCAGGTTCAAGCCCGCCACGACCATCAGGATGATGCCCGGCGCCTTCACCTTGTCTTCGGCCATGACCGGTTTGTACCACCGCTTTGCCACTGCTTGCCCGCCGCGGCCAGCGACCGTAAGGTTCCGCGCATGCCGATCCGCCGAACGACCGCTGCGGTTCTTCTCGCGCTCGCCGCGACGACGGCCTGTGCACCGCGCGCGAACACCACCCCGCCTCCCGGCGCGACGCCCGCGCCCACGAAGGACCCCGTGTACGAGAAGGAGATCCAGGACTGGCACGCGCGCCGCATCGAGAAATTGAAGAGCCCGGGCAACTGGCTCTCGCTGGTCGGCCTCTTCTGGTTGAAGGAAGGCGGGAACCGCGTCGGCTCCGACGAGCGCAACGAGATCGTGTTGCCGAAGAGCGCGCCGTCGGAAGTCGGCACGCTGATGCTCACGGGCGGCAAGGTGAGCTTCGCGGCCGCGATCGGCGTCACGCCGACGCTCAACGGCAATCCCGTGATCCGTCTTGATCGCGTGAAGACGGACGGCGAGGAGAAGCCCGACAAGATCCAGATCGGCTCGATCACCTTCCACGTGATCCAACGCGGCCAGCGCGTCGGCGTGCGCGCGACAGACACGAACGCGCCGACGCGGAAGGCGTTCACGACGATTGAGACGTACCCCGTCGATCCGAAGATGCGCATCGAAGCAACGTGGGTGCCGTTCGAGAAGGCGCAGACGATCGAGATCGCGACCGTGATCCCCGGACTCACGGAGAAATATCCGTCGCACGGCGAAGCGGTCTTCACGCTCGAGGGGAAAGAGCACCGGCTGCGGCCCGTCGTCGAGGAGGAATCGCCCGATCTCTTCCTGATCTTCGGCGACGCGACGAACGGCCCCGAGACCTATGGCGCGGGGCGCTTCGTGTATGTGAAGCCGCCGCAAGACGGGAAGATCACGCTCGACTTCAACAAGGCCTACAACCCGCCCTGCGCGTTCACGCCCTACGCCACCTGCCCGCTTCCTCCCGACGAGAACCGCCTCCCGGTGCGGATCCCGGCTGGCGAGAAGAACTACAAGGGCGGACACGGCTGACCGTTGGCTGCTTCGGCGCGAGCTACCACTGGAGCTCGGAGAAGGACGACGTCGGCGAAGGCAAGATGACGATCACGGGCGTGAAGGCGCCGGCGGCGATCGACTATCGGCTCGACTTCATCCGTCCGTCGACGAACACCACCGGGCGCCGCGACGACCTCGGCCGGCCACAAGTAATCAGCGCGGTCGCGCGAGCACGAGCCACGGCGGAACGAACGCGGCCGACCACGCCGCGAGTGGAAGCGCCGGCGGAGCGCCCGACGCGAGCAGCGCGCCGAAGAAACACGCAGCCGAAAAGCGCGCGAGCAGGACGCTCGCGGGGATGGCGTGCGGTCGATCGCGCAGCAGGACGAACGTCGTGAACGCGGCGACGACGGCCGCGGAGATCGCGGCGCCCGCGTCCGGCGGCGGCGGGATCCATCGCAGCGCGCCCCACCACGCGACGACCAGAAACGCGTGCGTGAGGAGCGGCGCGAGCCAGCACGCGAGCGACGGTCCCTTCACGAGCGCGAGCGAGACGGCCCACGCGAACACGCTCCAACCGAAGATGCCGATAAGCGGCACGCCGAACGCGCCTTCGGCGGTCCAGCGCCAGAGTCCGGCGTGCACCGCGATCGGCTGGAGGAGCGCCGCGTCGGCGAGAACGATCGCGCCGGTGCGCGCGAGGCTCTTCACGACGTTCCCGCCGGCCAGCGCGAGCGCCACATCTCGCGCGGAGAGGATCACGACGGGCCACGTGAGCGCGACGACGAGCGGCACCTGATCGAGGAAGAGCGTCCACGGCGCGTGGTACTCGTAGAAGCCGTAGAGACGGAGGCACGAGTCCTCGGTGAGCCACGCAGCGAGCGCGACCGCGCCGAATTCGCGGCGGAACGCGACATCGCGGAGGCGCGTGCGCCACGTCCACGCGAAGAGCGCGAGCACGGCGAGACCTCCCGCTTCGATCGGCGCGATCGACACGCGGGGATTCTACGGCGCAAGCAGCCGGAGCCACCCGTGAACCCGAAGCCGCCACGGCGAGTCGAAGGCGTGACTTCGGTCGAACAATCCTCGCGGAATCGAGGCGATGACCGGCGTTACACCGATGGCGCAGTCGGATTGGCTCCGAGGCAGGCCGTAACCCTGTCGCCTGACAAGCCGTAGAAGGTTCGACTCCTTCCGCTTTCCCCCAGTACTCATCAAAAGAGCCTCAGCTGATCGCCCGGCCGCCGAAAGGTGGTCGGGCGGTCGTCTTGGTCATCGCCCATCCGGTCTTCGCGCCCGGCGTCGAGTCCCAGTTTCTTGCACGTGAGGTCGAACAGCCTCTCGATCGCGTCCCAGCGAGCACCCTCGCCCATGCCGCGTTTTCCGAACTCGCTGACGTAGAGCTCGCCACCGCGCATCTCGCGTACTGCGTTCTCGACCTTCTTCGCGCGATCCGGGAACTCCTGCTGCAGTCGCCCGAGGAACACCGGCTTCACCTCCGACGGCAGCCGCAACATCACGCGGAACGCCCTCGTCGCGCCGGCATCGCGCGCTCGCGTGAGGATCTCGGCGACCTGGCTGTCGTTCATCCCCGGAATGATCGGCGCGATCCCGACGCCGACCGGGATGCCCGCGTCGGCGAGCGCGCGCATCGCCTTGAGACGGACGGCCGGCGACGGTGCGCCCGGCTCCATCCTGCGGGCCATGTCCTCGTCAGCCCAGGCCAGGCTGATGTTCACGTGCACGCGAGCGACGCGGGCAAGGTCCTGCAGAATGTCGATGTCCCGGCGGACCAGCGCGCCCTTCGTGATCATGCCGATCGGGTTCTGGAACTCGCGCATCACTTCCAGGCAGCCGCGGGTCAGCTCGTACGACGCTTCGAGCGGCTGGTAGCAGTCCGTGTTGCCCGAAAAGACGACCAGCTCCCCCTTCCAGGATCGCTTCATGAACTGCTCCCGAAGTACGGCGGGCGCATTCACTTTCGCGATGATCTTCCGCTCGAAGTCCGTGCCCGCCCCAAAGTCCCAGTACTGGTGCGTGGGTCGGGCGTAGCAATTGTGACTCACGACACCGTTCGCGATGAAGTCGCCGGTCCCTGTCGTGATGTCGAACATCGGGAGGAGCTCGCCAGTCGGGTCGACGGACGTGATCCGGTGAAGCGCGCCGACGATGTGGCGTTCGCCATGTGGCGTGGTTCCGAGGCCGACGAGCTCGTCGGAGCTGGTGAGGAAGGGCCGCTCCTCGGGCCCACTGGACGAGCCATTCACGTACTTCCACCCGCGTCGAGTCAGGAAGCGATGGTCGCCGCTCGCGACGAGCTTCGACCCGTCCGCGAGCGTCACCCGCCACGCGAGCTTCTCCGTCTTCCAGTGCGCCAGCACGGAGGTTTTCCGAAGCCGGCGAACGCCCGTCGACGAATCCGTTCCGTAGATGCCGTCGCCCGCGCAAAGCGCGTCGAGGCGCGTGACGCTGCCGTCGGCGCGAAGGATCTGCCAGTCGCCCAGTCCACAATAGGAGCAGGCGTGCATACAGCCGCGATATGGGTTGAGGCTCCAGCGGAAGCCGAGGTCCGGGGAGTTGTTCTCGGAGAGGACCGTCTTTGCGTGCTCTTCGTAGACCAGCAGGTCCTGCGGCGGCGGCGCGTCGATCCATTCCACGTGGGACGAGTGCCAGGGATTCGGAGGGTTCGCGTTTGCGAGCTCACGAGGTGGCATACCGAACACTATACCGAAAGGCACTCGGAGTCGCAACGGGTATCCTCTCGGCGTGAGCGATCTAGGCGCGTCGATCCGGGAGCTCGCCACGGCCGAGCGGCGCAACAATGCGATCGACGCCGAGTGGGAGGCTCGCGGCAGCGAGGTGGCCTTCCGGCAGCGGGCAAAGGCCTCCGCGCCCGGCGCCCTCGCCTCCGCGCTCGCGACCGTGCTTCGCTCAGCGAACGCGATCGATGCGCGCTACGCGTGTTGGCTCTGCCTCGACGCGATCCCGGACGACGACCTTCCGCTCGCGGGCGCCGCGCTCGGCTCGATCGCCGACGCCGACGCGCGCGTGATCGCGACGCTCGCGATGCTCGGCCGCACGAAGGCCGCCCCGCCCTGGCTCGCCGACGCGATCCGCGGAACGCTCGTCGAGGCGGCGCCGCGCGCGTCGCGCAACCAGGCCGCGGTCGTCGACATCCTCCGCCGCGCCGCCGAAGCGCCGCAGCACTTCGAGCTCGGCGAGGCGCTGCGATACGGCTCGCGGCTCTTCAACGCGGGGAAGTTCTACGAAGCGCACGAAGCGTGGGAGGACGTGTGGCGCCCGATGCACGGCGCCGAGCGCGACTTCTTTCGCGGGCTCATCCAGTTTGCCGTCGCGATGAAGAAGGCCCACGAGGGAAACCCCGAGGGCGTGCTGCGCCTCCTCGAGCGCGTGGACGCGCTGCTCGCGCCCTACGAGCCGAGGCATCGCGGCGTGGACGTAGCGGCGCTGCGCGAGAACGCGCGCGTGCTGCGCGCGGAAGCCGCGGCGTGGCAGACGGGGCGAGCGAACGGCCTCGCCACCGCGGTGCTGCGCCTACCCGAGTAACGCGACGAGCCCTTCGACTCGCTTCGCTCGCTCAGGGTGAGGCTGCGGCTTACTCCGACTTTTCGATCGTCGGCGGCGCGGGCACTTCGTCTGGCGGCGCGGGCGTCGACTCTTCGGTCGGCTCGGGCGGCGGCGTCAGCTTGGAGAGCTGGCCCTTCGAGATGATCACGGTCTCGCCGTCGACCGCCTCGATCTTCTCTTTCGTCAACTTGTGGGTCAGCGTCATCGGGGCGCCAGGCAGCTCCATCGTCGAGCGAGCCCTGATGTCCACGTCCATGGAGCTGTTCGACCGCTTCACGACCAGCACGACCTTCTTGCCGTCCTTGTTCTGCACGGTCACGGCCCCCGCCAGCGCGCTCGCGGGAATTGCCATCGCCATTGCTGCAACGAGAAGAGTCTTGAACGACATGTGCGGCCTCCGATTGATCATCAAACCTAGCTCTTGCCCGCACCTGCCGGCAAGCCCTTGGAAACAATTTTCCCCTCGGGCCTGGATACTCGCTGTCCCGTCAGCCGCCGGGGCCCACCGCGGGCGTCGGCGGCGTGCTGTTCTTGAGGATCACTTCGCGACCGTCCACGGCCGTCGCCACTTCGCGGATCGTGACACGCGGGTTGTGCGGGTGCATGCCGGCCGCGATGCGGTGGGTGATCGCCGGCGGCGAGTAGAACTGCACCTTGCTCGGATCTGTCACGGCCGTTGTGCGTGCCGCGGCCAGCTCGGGCGCCATCGACTTGCGCATCCAGGCCCATGCCTGGTCCTTGCACAGGCCGCTGTTCGCGACGACCTTCGCCGCGCTGCCCCCGAGGCCCGTCGTCATCGCCTTCGCGAGCGCCATCTTCGCGGGATCGATCGTGCCGCCCGGAGCGAAGTCTTCCGGCTTGCCGCCGACGGCGACGTAGAGCTCGCCCGTCTTCTGCTTCACGTAGTCGGCGTAGTCCCGCGATCGGAAGTCCTGCGTGAGAGCCTCGGCCATCATGATCTTGTTGATCACCGGCAGCGCGATCTTCATGTAGTCCGCATCGGACACGCCCATGCGGCCCTGGATCGTCTCCTTGAAGCCGAGCACCATCGACGCGCTCGCCGGTCCGCCGACGTCCGGCCACGACGCGTAGGTCTCGACGAAGTTCGCGACGAGGTCCGCGGTCGTCTGCGGCGCCCACGCGAGGCCCTTGCCGATCTCGGTCTCCGCCGCCGGATTCGCGATGCCGTCCTTCTTCCAGAGCGGCTCGAACTTCGTCTCCTTGAGCGATTTGCCGGTGGCGGCCTTGTATTTCTCCTTCGCCTTTGCGAAGAGCGCCTTGCCGTCCGCCTCGCCCCAGATTTCCTGGAACGCCTTCTCGTTGTGCGGAACGTTCAGCGCGATGTTCGTGACGATCGTCTGGTGCTCGGCGCAATACGTCGCCCACGCGGGATCGTTGCGGAGCCGCGCCTCGTCTTCGATCCACCCTTTGTAGAATCCGAGCGTCTCCTTCAGGTTGACCGTCTTGTACTGGTCTTCCTTGTAGTCGGCCGGAAACACGACGCCGTTGTTCAGGATCTCGAGCGCAGTGACCGCGTTGCGATTGAGCGTCGACTGGCTCACGCCTTCGAGCGAGACAACCTGCACCGTCGCGGGGTAGCCGCTGTTGCCCCACTTCTTGTTGTGGTACGTGCCGGGCGCGTTGCGCGTGTTGCCGCCGCCAATGTAGGCGCCGAGGTGCGTCTGGCCGCCTTCGGTCTTCACCATCTCCTTCGCGAGCTGCGGCAGCGTGCCGTTGTGCTCTTCGGGATGCAGATACGCGATCAGCGTGAAGATGGGGGTCGACGCGCCGATCTTCATCTCCTTGCGGAGGAAGTCGTCCATCACTTCGTGACCGTCGACCTCTTCGCCGTTTTCGTTGATGACGGAGCCGTCGTCGGAAACCGGGATGATGCGCATGCCGACTTTGCCGTCGCCGAGCGCGTAGTGCATGTCGCGAACGTTGTGGGTTCCACCGGTGGGGAGAACGACGTCGGTCGTGCCGAACTTGCCGATCTTCACGCCACGATACTTCTCGTCGAGCGCGGATTCGGAGATCGTGAACGGGCCGTCTAGCGTGAATGTTCCCGTGAAGTGCGCGGGGTTCGTGCGCGAAGGCGGCGCGTCGACGCAGCGGTCGGCTTCCGTCGGGACGGCGTCGAACACGCCGCCGAGGTAGTGGCAGAGATCGCCCGCGGGATCGAACGGGCCGGTCGCGCACATGCCGCCGTCGGCGGGAGGCGTCTGCGCGAGAGCGATCGCGGGAACGAAGATGGCGGCGAGGGCGAGCGACGAAAGGGAGCGCATGGCCAGGGAAGGAGCAACCCACGTGCCCATTGCAACGAGGCGTCGTCGTTGAGGATTTAAAGCAGGACGGGACGCCGATGTCCCAATTTGCGTAGGCCAAGACGGGGACGAAAGGCTCCGGTGGGATATCGCGATCCCACGGCGCTTCTTCACGAAACGGACGAATGCGTTCGACTACTCGGCGAGCGCGAGAACGGCCTGATGGACGCCCTGCACGACCTTCGCGAAGCGCAGGTAGTCGAGCGTCTCTGGCGTGTCGGTGATCTCGTGGTAGTTCGGGTTCCGGAAGAACGCCGAGTCCGTGATCATGACGCCGCGATATCCACGGTCCCAGTAGTTGAGCTGGTCCGAGAAGTCGACGCCGGGGATCGAGCGCAGGCCGTTCATCGAGCGCACCGGCAGATCGCTCGCGCCTTTCATCGCGCCTTTGATCTTCCTCGTGAGCGAGCCCTTCCCGATCAAGCCGATCACCGCGATGAAGTTGCCCTTGTTCGGGTAGAACGGCTTCAGGCACACCGACGGGAACTGCTGGCTGCCCGGCTCATCGCTGAAGTAGCCGAGCATCTCGAGCGAGATCATCGCGTCGATCTCCACGTTCGCCTTCTTGAGCGAATCGGCGTGGTGCCAGCTGCCCATGTGTTTCGTGCGGAAGTGCGGCGGCTCCTCGAGCGTCCACGCGACGAGCTCCACCCGCTTCTTCAGGAGGTCCTTCGTGCGGCCAAGCGCGTGCGCGAGCTCGAGGAGCCCGGCGACGCCGCTCGCGTTGTCGTCGGCGCCCGGCTGTTCGCCGGCCGTGTCGTAGTGCGCGCCGACCACGACGCGCGGCCCCTCCTCCGGACCGAACACGGCGATGACGTTGCGATAGGTCCCCTCGTCTACGGCGAACACCTGCTCGGAGACTCGCGCTCCGGCCGCCTCGAATTCCGTCGTGATCCACGCGGCCGCCGCGTCGAGGTTCTCGCGATGAATGAAATCGCGCGGGTGCAGCTCGACCGCGAGCTTCCGCACGTGGGCTTCGAGGCGCGCGGGATCGACCCTCGCGACTTCGCTGCGCGGCGTCGCCGCAAACACGAGCGGCTGCGTGAGCGACCACCACACGCCGAGCACGAGAAACGTCAGGACGCCTGCAATGAACCACACCATCTTCTTCTTCACCGTTCGAGCGTCTCGAGAATGAGCTCGCCACCCTCTTCGACGATCGCGAGCCGTGGGAGCGGGATCGTCGCCGGGGGATTCGTGACGGCGCCGGTGAAATCGAACGCGGCGCCGTGGCACGAACACGTGATCTTCTTCCGCGCGTTGCGCGGCTTCAGCGTGCAGCCCTGGTGCGTGCAGATCGCGGAGAGCGCGGTGAACTCGCCGTCGTCGCCGCGCACGACGATCGCCATCGCTCGCCGCAGGAACACGGCGCGGCCGTTCAGGAACCGCGACTTCGGCCCGAGGCGCCAGCGGCCGGGACCCGCGGGCGTGATCCACGGCAGATACGCCCACACGACTCCGGCGCCGACGACGAACGGCACGGAAAGCGCGGCGGCGATCATCGCCAGGCGGCGGCGCATCAACACGCGCGGAAACTAGCACGCGAGGCTCCGGCCCTGCGATGATTCCCCCGCGATGCCCTCGGCCTGGACACGACGGAGTGTGCGAGTGCCGATCGCCCTCGCGATCGGCGTGGTCACGCTGGTCGGCGCGCTCGCCGCGATCGGCAGCCTGCACACGCCGGCGGTCGGCCCGATGCCATCGGGAGAACGGATCGCGGACGGCGTCGTGCTCTCGTACGAAGCGTCCGACGGCGCGACCGCGATCGTCGCGGAGATTCGCGGGCTGCGACTGCAGCCCGGCGGCGTTCGCGAGACGCTGTGGGTCGCGCGCGAGCCGTTCGAGAAGAGTCACTTCGAGGCGCTCGGCCGCGGCGCGGCACTCGGCGAGATCTCGCGCGACGGACGGTTCGTTTCGTGGCTCGCGTCGAAAGAGCGCGGGCATTCGACGGGTCCCGGGCGCCTTCGTGGCGTCGAGAAGGACGCGCCAGTGATCGATGCGCGAGCGCTGCTTCCGCCGGTGTCGTTCGACGGATCGCGGGCGGCGGCGCTCACCGCGTATCAGGCGGCGACGGGGCGCGGGACGCTGATGCATGTCGACTTCGCGAAGGGCACGTCGGTGATGCTGTCCCCGAACGTTCCCGCGGGCGGGTTCGCCCTGCTCCGCGATGGTCGAACGTTTGCGCTGCGGCGTCCGCATTCCGCCGAGAACGCGGAGGCCGTCGTGCTCGGCCCGTCGCTCCCACCCGCGATTCCGCTCACGTCGGACGTGGATTGGAACGGTCCGCCGCCCGTCTTCCGCCTCTCGCCCGACCAACGCTCCGTCACGATGCGCCTCGCGCCGGACGCCGATGGACGGCGTGCGCTCGTGCGCTGGCAAGACGGCGTCGCGGGACTCTCCCCCGTCGCGTCCGATGCTGCGGCGTGGATGCTCGATCGCGACGGGGGAGAG
>Ga0163152_10006367_pt1 | contig 13362 bp, 9 predicted proteins | sample OliLakLV19MP8IB2_FD_148635 | JGI IMG/M metagenome (GOLD analysis project Ga0163152, IMG submission 148635) | Freshwater microbial mat bacterial communities from Lake Vanda, McMurdo Dry Valleys, Antarctica - Oligotrophic Lake LV.19.MP8.IB-2 | ecosystem: Environmental > Aquatic > Freshwater > Lake... | reverse complement strand
CTCCCAGCTTTCCACCGCCGAGCGGTCGCTCGGCGGTGGAAAGCTGGGAGTGCGCGTGGGCGCCCGCGTGGCGCGACATGCGTTCGCGGCGCACAACTTCGACGTGCTCCACGGAGTGGAATCGACGATCGCCTGGCGGCGGTCGTTCTGACGAATCGAACGAGTCGAGTTTTGTTTTCTTCCGGGCATCCCATTTGGAGGACGTTGATGACGCTGATGACTCGCACGACCACTGCCGTAGGGCTTTTCGCATCGCTGGCCATGTTGTCGGGTTGTGAACGGAGCCTGCCGAAAGCCAAGGCGGACGCCGTGCTCATCGAGCTCGCGCCGGACGTCGTGTCGTCGGAAGACGGCTCCCTGCACGTTCGCGCCACGGTCGTGAGTGGCGGGACGACGCTGCGAGGCTGGACCGTTCGGCTGCAGGTCGTCTTCGAGGATCAATTGGGCCGGGTGCGCGCGGCCCCGGGATTGACGGCGGAGACCGATCGCACCGGCGCGGTCGAACACGTCTTCGCGGGCCTGATCTGGGCAGGTGCGGGAACGGTGACCGCGGAGGTGCTCGACGGCGACGGTGAGCCCTACCTGCGAGGAGGAGAGCCCGTAGCCAGCGAAGCCACGTTCGCGGTCATCGACCTCTCTCCGCCGACGGCCGTCATCCTTCCCCCCTCGGTCGACCTCAAGGTCGGACCGAACCTCCCCTTCGACCTGATCGTCCAGTTCACCGACGAGATCGGCGTCTCTCGCGTGACGGCGCAGGCCGTCGGCGAGCTGCAGGACCAGGACACGCAGATCGTGGCAAGCGGGTCCACGAACGGCTCGGTGACCTTCGAGTTCGACGTGCCCGGCGGCGCGATCTCCGGTCCGACGATCACTCTCTACGCGTTGGTGGAAGATCTTTCGGGGAACATCACCGCGGCGGATCCGATAATCCTCACCGTGGACCCGACCATCCTCTTCGCGGTCCCGCCGCCGCTCGCCGGCTCGTTGCTGGTGACGGGGAACGGCAACTTCCTTCAGGACCCTCGCGCCCTCGCCATGTCCCCGGCCGACGATCTCTTGTATGTGGCCGACAACAGCGGCGGAGCCTGCGGCGGGCAGTGCATCTGGCAGATCAATCCGGCGAACGGCGCTGCCGTTCTGGTGACGATCGGTGTGGGAACGATCGAAGGTGTCGCGTTCAACGCGGACGGAACGTTCCTCTACTACACCGACCGCAATGATCGGATCGTCCGCCTCACCTACAACCCCGGCGTGACGGCGCACTACGAGAACCCCATCGGCTGCACCTTCCTCGCCGGCAACCCGCCTCAGGATCCGTTCCACCTCTGGATCGACGGAACGACCGCGCTCTTTCCGGAGCTGGCCAACCAGACCCTGCAGACTCTCGACGTCAGCGCCTGCACGGGCGCCGCGGAAGCGACGGACCCGGCGGACCTGAGCGCCGGTCTCGACACGCCGTATGGTGTGACCCAGATCCCGGCCGGGGACTACCTCGTTTCCGACGTGGCCGACGACGTCGTCTATCGGGTGACCGCGGCGGGCGTCACCACGGTGTTCGAGTCCGCACGCATGGACGAGCCCGTGGGCATGGATTGGCTCGCGGGCGGAGACAGCACGTACGCCGACTCCGTCTTCGTGGCGAATCGGGGCAGCCAGCGGGTCCTCTCGTCGCGGGGCGGCAACACGAGCCGCACCGCGGTGAGCCTGGTGCCCGATCCGATCGACGTGGCCTTCGGGGTCGGCGCGTACGAAGGGACGCTCTACGTTCTCACCGTGCCCGGGGCACAGGGCCGGATCTTCGCGATCACCGGCTTCTGAGATTCCGCAATTGCCGGCGCTTTGCGCCGGGCCCGCCGGCTGCCCCCCCTCAGGTGGCCGGCGGGTCTTTCTTTTCTCGTGGGACGAGCACGTCAGCCGGCGAGTCGCGCGATCCCGATGGCGGCGAGCGCCGCGCGCTCCGGCAGCGACTTCACGATCAGGTATTCGCCGACGGTGTGGTACTTCCCGCCGACAGGGCCGAGCCCGTCGATCGTGGGGATGCCCATCGCCGCCGTCCAGTTGCCGTCGCTGCCACCGCCGGTCGGCCCCGCAATCATCGTGATGCCGGCGTCGGCGGCGGTTGCAATCCAGCGATCCGCGAGCGCGGCGATCTTCGCGTCGCCCTCCGGGAACGGCGGACGGTTGAGGCCGCCGCGGATCTCCAGCGAGCCCTTCGCCGGCGCGGACGCAATCGCGCGAACGGCCGTGTCGAACGCGGGGCCGTCGGACGCGTTCGCGTAGCGCACGTCGACGGCGCAGCTCGCGTCCGCGGGGACGATGTTGCGTTTCGCGCCGCCGCGGATCGTGCCGACGTTCACGGTGATGCCGCGCGAGTAGTCGGTGAGCTTCTGCAGCGCGAGCACGGCGGCCGAGAGAATCTCGATGGCGTTGATGCCGTCCTGGTGCGCGTTGCCCGCGTGGGCCGCGCGGCCGATCGCCTTCACGTCGTAGCCGCCGTTGCCCGCGCGGTAGCGAACGATGTCGCCGCTCGGACGCCCGCCCTCGAAGACCAGCGAGTAGGCGGAGCCCGCGGCTTCCTGCTCGATGACGTCGCGCGACTCGAACGACCCGGTCTCCTCGTCGCCGCCGAGTACGACGCGGCAGTCGATGCGGTCGAGCATCCCTTCGGCCGCGAGGGCGTCGAGCGCCGCGAGGATCGCGACGACCCCGCCCTTGCAGTCCACGACGCCGGGTCCGATCGCGCGATCGCCGTCGACGCGGAAGCCGTCGAAGCCGTCGGCCGGCTCGAACACGGTGTCGAGGTGCGCGGTGATGAAGATCGGCGTCGCGCCGCTCGCGCCCTTGCGACGAGCGACCAGCGTGCGGGCCGCGCGCTCACGTTGGTGGCCGCGCGCGGGGAGATGCCACCGCGTCGAGAAACCGAGCGCGTCGAACGCGGGCTTCACGAGATCGCCGACGGCCTCGATGCCCGCGAGGTTGGCGCTGCCGCTGTTGATGCGAACGAGCTCTTCGAGGAAACGCATCCGCGCGGCCGATTGGCCGTCGATGCGAGTGCGGAGAGAGGCCTCTTTCGCCGATAGCGCCATGGCATGAAAACGGATTGAAACTTCCGCGCAGCGTAGAAGGGCCTTGATCGGGGAGCAAGGCGGGCTTCGAATAGGCCTCAGGACACACCCGTCGCTGGGCGTGACCGTGCTCACCGGAGGAAATTCATGAAAGCCGCAGCGCTCTTCTTGTTCCTGGCAGTCCCCGTCGTCGCGTCGACGACGGCATCCGCCGAAACGATCACCCTCGTCGACGGCACGAAGTTAAGCGGTGAGGTGATCCACACCTTCCGCGGCGAGTACACGATCAAGACGCCCGACGGCGAGATCGTTCTCGAGAAGCGCAAGATCAAGTCGATCTCGTTCGAGGCCGCTCCGGCGCGTGAGATCTACGGCACGCCGGAGAAGACGCTCGAAGCGTGGCGGACCGCCACTCTCGGCGGCGACGAGCGCGCGATGCTCGATGCCTACGCCCTCATGTATCAGGGCATGGTCGCGCAGGAGATGGACCAGATGGACTTCAAGCAGAAGTCCCAGATGATCGCCGACGTCACCAAGACGAAGTTCACGGTGAAGGACAAGAAGCTCGAGAAGACGAAGGCGACGCTCACCGTCGAGCAGGAGAAGGACGGCGAAGCGCGCACCGGTGACATCCGGTTCGTTCTCGAAAACGGCGAATGGAAGATGACGCCGTGAGGATCCGGGCAGCCCACTGGCTTTGCGCCGCCGTCGTGATGCTGGGGGCTCTGCCCGGCGTCGCGCAGGCGTCCAGCGAAGCGGAGATGCTGCCCACGCGTTTCTTCCGGGTCGCGGCCGCCGCGACCCCCGTCTCGACGCCCGCGGACGCGAAGAAGGTCGCGCAGGCGCCGACGCCCACGCCGAGTCCCACTCCCGCCGTCACGCCGGCGCCGGGTGGCGAGGCCGAAGATCCCGAGTTCGTCTTCGAGGATCGCCCGAAGCGCTTCCCGCCGCTGCTCTGGTACGAAGTGTCGAAGGAGCGGCAGAGCCGCTTCTTCATGCTCGGCATGCTCTGGTGGAACGGCGAAAACCCGGAGCGCGAGTACCACGTCCTCTTCCCGCTTTTCTATCACCGGCAGAACAAGCGGACCGAAGGGCACACCTTCCTCTCGCCGCTCTTCTATTGGTACAAGAGTCCGCGCGGAACGGCCGGCTACATCTTTCCGGTCTATTTCGAGCGGCAGCGCGGCGCGAAGCTCGCCGACGGATCCGAATACGACAAGGTCAGCCGCACCGGCGTGCCGCCGATCTTCTGGTACGGCCGCGTCGGCAAGGAGACGACTTCCTATCTCTTCCCGCTCTACTTCTACCAGGAGCGCGAAGGGCGCCGCCTGCTCGCCACGCCGCTCGGCGGCGGCTGGGGCACGGAGAACGACTTCCAGGGACTCGTCGCGCTCTACTACTGGCGCAACACGCACGACGAGAACTACCACGTCGACACGCACGTGCTGTTTCCGATTTTCTGGCACGTCGCCGTCGGAAAGCCCGGCCACGTCGGCCGCGTGAGCACGTGGGTCGGCGGCCCCGCGTTCCATCGCTCGCGAATCGCGAAGAAGGGCACCAAACATTCCTACGGCGTCATTCCGTTCTTCTACCGGCGCAGCTCGCCGGAAGGCGCGTCGACGACCGTCACGCCGCTCTCCATCTTCGAGAAGAAGAGCCCGACCGAGTCGTACCTCATCACGCCGATCGGCGGCTTCGCGAAGGGTCCCGGCAAGGCGACCGTCGTCATCGGCCCGTGGGTCGATCGCTACGACAACGGCGAGCGTTTCCGCGCGTTCGTCCCGCTCTTCTTCCACGGCTCCGGCAAGACGCCGAGCGGCACCTGGTCATGGACCGTCGTCGGTCCGTATTTCGATCGGAAGCGCACCTGGAAGGCCTCCGAAGGCGAGCCCGAGGGCATCGAAGTCGATCGCGCGCTGCTCCCGCTCTTCCTCTACTCGCGCCGCAACAGCGACGTGCGCTTCTTCTCGCCCGGCGTGCTCTTCCATCGCCGCGAGAACGGCGACTTCTGGGGCGTCTTCGGTCCGTTCTACCGGCGCTGGACCGACCACACGCAGACCTGGGCGCTCTTCCCCGGCCTCTGGTACCACCGCGACAAGCAGTCGGACACGAAGGGCTTCGGCGTTCTTCCGTTCTATTACTGGAAGAACGAGCAGAAGAAGTCGCTCTCCGTCGGACTCTTCCCGGTCTTCTTCCACCACAGCCGCGTGATCGACGTCGAAGGGCAGCCGAAACGCCGCCGCTTCCAGATGTTGCTGCCGCTCTACCTCTACACCGAGCGGCCCGGCCACATGATGTTCGTGTCGCCGCTCTACGCGCAGATCCGGAGTCCGGGTGAGCGCAAGATCATGGCGGCGTGGCTCTACTGGGACCACAAGGGCCGCGATCACCGCAGCACGACGCTCTTCCCCGTCTTTCACTACAAGCGCTTCGGCGAACACGAGCTCTTCTATTCGCTCGTGGGCGGATACGCGAAGGGACCCGGTTACCGCCGCGACCTCTGGCTCCTCTTCTACAAGCGCGTGGACGAGGACCGGAAGATCCGCGACACGATCCTCTTTCCGCTCTACTGGAACCTGAATCGCCCCGGCGATCGGAAGTTCTTCCTGCTGCCGTATTTCCGCGTGAAGCAGGGCAGCTACCACACGGAAGGTTTCGTCCCGTTCTGGTTCCACACCAGCTACCCGGGCGCTTCGCAGACGATCGTGTTCCCGCTCTTCCTCTGGCGGCACGACAAGATCGAGAAGACCCGCACGCTCTTCACGCCGCTCGGCGGGTACTGGAAGCAGGAAGACCCGGACGCGTTCCGCATCCTCGCGCCGCTCGTCTATCTCGCGCGCGGGCCGGAGAAGTTCAGCCTCGTACTCTTTCCGATCTTCTGGTACGACTACAACAAGGGTAAGCGCACCGTGCTCGTGCCGCCGTTCTACATGCGGAAGAGCAAGACGCAGACGGTCACCACGCTCATCCCGCTCTGGTATTACCACCGCCGTCCCGACCAGACGCTCTTCGTGTCGCTGCCCGGCATCCTCTACGCCCGCGACGACAACCGCGAGACGGTGGCCGCCGTCCTCCCGCTGCTCTTCTACATGGAGCGCTCGGAAGGGAAATACAGCCGCGGCATCGCCGGCCCCTGGCTCTGGTCCAAGCGGCTCGATCGCGACGACGTCTACAAGCGCGTCCTCTTCCCGCTGATGTACTGGCAGCGGAACGGCGGGGACATGTCCTTCGTCTCGCCGCTCCTCGTGCGCATCGAGCACCGTCGCCGCGCGCTCACGTTCATCCCCGGCTTCGGATGGGCGTCGCGCTGGGACAAGGATGGCAAGGTCGTCTCTCGCGCCACGCTCATCGGTCCGGTGTATGTCCGCTACGACACGAAAGAGCCCGCGGCCGACGTGGTCGTGTTCCCGATCTTCTGGCACACGCACCAGCCGGGCAGCTCGACGACCGCGGTGTTCCCGCTCTTCCATCACCAGAAGAAGGGCGAGGCGTGGCGCTTCATCACGCCCGTCGGCGGCGGCTTCAAGGATCCCGTCGCGGATCGCACGTGGTGGTGGGTGCTCAACACCGTCCACTACCGCCACAAGGACGACGCGCGCACCGCAGTGATCCCGTTCCTGTACCACATGTCGTCGGAGCGCGAGTTCATGATCGCGAGCCCGCTTTTCTTCCACCACACGGACAAGGCGCTCGAGTCGAGCACCACGCTCCTGCCGCTCTTCTACCGGCACGAGGACCGCAACCGGAAGACGTGGGTCGCGTTCCCCCTCGCGTGGCACGACGAGCGCAAGGACACCGGCGTGAAGAACGGCGCCATCCTCCCGTTCGCCTTCTGGCACGGCGAGAAGGACCGGCACTGGACGTTCATGCCGCTGCTTCTCTCCTACTACGAGCGCCGCGGCGAGGATCACATCGCCGTCTACGGGCCGCTCGTCGACGTGAAGATCCGGGACCGCCGTACGGTCGCGTTGATCCCGATCTTCCGTTATCACCGCCAGGCCGACGAAGCGTCGTTCGTGTCGCTGCCCTTCATCTTCTGGGTCCGCCACGGAGTGCACACGCGCGCCTTCGTCGGACTCGGCTACTGGAACACCGAGACCGGCACCGCCGTCGCGCCGTTCTGGATGCGCTTCCAGCAGAAGCGGGAAGACGGCTCGGTCGCCCGGCATACGGAACTCTCGTGGCCGATTCCGATCTACGTGCGCTACAAGACGCCGAAGAAGGAGATCGTGGTCGTCGCGCCCTTCTACCGGATCCTGCGCTCGGACGGCTCTCGCGTGCACGGCGTCGCGCCGTTCTGGTCGGAAGAGCTCAAGCCGCGCCGCGTCGTCGACGGGCAGACGCTCCCGAGCGAACACAACTGGAGCATTCTCGGCGATTTCGTCGGCTACGACCGCGTCGGACGCTACCGCCGCCTCACGATCCTTTGGGGCATCCACGTGCCGATGAAGACGCTGCCGAAGAAGCGGCTCTCGCAGGCCTCGCTCGACGAGAACCTCGAGCTCCCGCCGATGTTCCCGCGCAAGGAAGCGCTCGCTACGGCGCCCTGAGGCGCAGCCCGCGAAGGCGTTCCGCCGGAGTATCCTCGGTGTGGTGTCCGCGAGCGCGATCGACCCAGTGCCGGTGCAGACCACGGCGGACAAACGCGGCGGTTGGGCTCGCGTCCAGCGCGTGATGTGGACGGCGCTCGTCGGACTGTCGGCGTTCACGGCGACGAACGTGTTCCTCACGATCACGTCGGTGAAGTGGATGACCGAGATGATCGCGGCGCCCGTCTTTCCTTCGATCATCGCCAGCAACATCTTCCTGCTCGTGCACGTGGTGCTCGCGGTCCCGTGCATCCTCACCGGGCCGTTCCTCTTCATGGATCGCTTCCGCGATTCGCCGCGCGCGTGGATCCATCGGTGGCTCGGCTACACCTACGTGGTGCCGGTGCTGATCAGCGCGGTCGTCGGCCTGGTGCTCGCCGTCTACAACACCCACGGCCCGCTCGCGAAGGCCGGTTTCTCCACCCTCGCCGTCGTCTGGTTCTCGACGACCGCGATCGCGCTGCGCTTCGCGCTGAAACGCGACTGGGTGCGGCACCGCCGCTGGATGTTGCGGAGCTACGCGATCTCGCTCGCCGTCGTCACCGTGCGGTTCATCCCGCCGCCGTTCGGCATGACGAAGATGGAGTGGTACCCCTACATGACGTGGGCCTGCTGGATCCCGAACGCGATCCTCGGCGAGATGTACGTGCGCATGACCACGCACAAAGGCGCCTTGAAGTGGCGGGCGCGGGCGGTCCCGACTACAGCGGAAACACGGTGATCGTGCGGTCGGCGTTGCCGCTCGCGATCCAGCGGAGATCGGGTGCGAGCACGACGGCCCCGACGGCGCCGCCGAGATCGAAGCGCCGGATCTCCAGCGCCTGCTCGACGGCCCACATCCGCACCGACGCGTCGTAGCCCGCGGACACGAGCAGGTTCTTGTTCCGCGAAAGCGCGACGCCGCTCAGCGGTTCGCGGTGGCCGATGAACGTCTGCAACTCGACACCGCTGTGGAAGTCCCACAGGCGGATGACGGCGTCGGCGCCGCCCGTGACGACGAGCGTTCCGTCCGACGACACGGCCATTGCGCGGATGGTGTCCGTCTCGCTGTCGCTCTCGAAGGTGCGTCGCAGGTCTCCGCTCTTCAGGTCCCAGACGCGCACGGTGCCGTCGAAGCTCGCGGTGATCGCCCACTTGCCGTCGGGACTGAACGCGACGCACGAGACCGTGTCGCGATGTCCCGTGAGGCGGAGCGTCTCCTTGCGCGACGTCAGGTCCCACACCCGCGCCGTGCGATCGAAGCTGCCACTGATCGCGTGCCGCCCATCGGGCGCGAGCGCGACCGAGAACACCCAGCCATCGTGACCCTCGAGCGTGCGCAACAGATCGCCGCGAGCGGCGTCCCAGTAGCGCACGCGGTTGTCTCGACCGCCGGAAAGGATGAACGCGCCGTCGCCGCTCACGGCGCACGAGGTCACTTGCGCGGTGTGTCCGCGCAGCGCGAGCTCCTCGCGCGACTGCGCGATGCTCCAGATCCGCAGCGTCTGGTCGTGGCTCGCCGACACGAGGCGTCGCGCGTCCGGGAACGCGCACAGGGCCGAGATCGCGTCCGCGTGCCCGGCGAGCGTCGTGGGCGGTTTCGACTTCCGCGAGACGGCCTGCTCGACCTCGGGAGGCACGAGATCGGGATTGATCATGCGGCCCGTCGTACGGAAGACGCCGCCTTCGCCGGCGGCCTCCGCGATCAGCGGCCCGAGTCGCGCCGCGATCGAAACCGCACGCGGCGCCGTCGCGGCGTCGGGCGGCGCCTCGGCCTTGCGGACGAGCGTCGCGAGGTTCGACTTGCCGGACTCGAGCGCACGGAGCGGCGTCGCGACGGTCTCGATCGCCTGGAGGAACTGGGCGGCGGAAGCGAAACGCTTCGTGCGATCGAGCGAGACCGCCTGCATCACGATGTGGTCGAGAACCGCGGGAACGTCCGGGTTGATCGACGAGGGCAGGGGGACCGCTCCCGCGAGCACCTGGTCGATCGCCGTCACGAACGGCAGATCCTCGAACGGGTGTTTCCCCGAGAGCAGCGCGTGCAACAGCATCCCCGCGGCGTAGACGTCGACGCGCTGGTCGAGGTCCTTGCCCGCGACCTGTTCGGGAGCCATGTAGCGGATGTTGCCCTTGATGACGCCGGCGACTGTCTGCCCTTCGCGCACGGCCGCTTTCGCGACGCCGAAGTCGGTGACCTTCACCGCGCCGCTCGACGACACGAGGATGTTCTGCGGCGTGATGTCGCGGTGGATGATCTGCAGCGCGCGACCGTTCGGGAGCTTGCGCGTGTGTGCGTGGTCGAGCGCTCGCAGCACTTCCGCCGTGACGTAGAGCGCCACGTCGAGCGGGACGCGCGTTTTCGTATGCCGAAGCGCGCGGAGCACGACCTGCAAATCCTTCCCTTCGACGAGCTCCATCGCGATGAAGAGCTGCTCGTCCATGCGGCCGAGATCGATGACGCGAACGATGTTCGGATGGTCGAGGACGCCGGCGATCTTCGCCTCGTCCATGAACATCCGTTTGTAGTCGGCGTCCTCGGAGTAGTGCGGATGGATTTTTTTCACGACGAGCCGGCGCTTCGTCCCGTCGGGAAGATGCGCTTCGGCGAGATAGACCTCGGCCATCCCACCTGCGCCGATCTTTTCGAGGAGCTCGTAGCGCCGGACGGCCGCCATCAGAGCGACACGATATCAGGGCTTCGCGGCGACGGAGGAGACGACTTCGACGCGGACTTTCGCGACGCCCGTGTCGAGGAACCCGAGGCGCTTCGCGGCTTCCTTCGAAAGGTCGATGACGCGGTTCTTCGCGAAGGGGCCGCGGTCGTTCACGCGAACGATCACGGACTTGCCGTTCTCGAGGTTCGTCACTTCGACCTTCGTTCCGAACTTGAGCTTGGGGTGCGCGCAGGTCATCTGGGACGAATCGAACCGCTCGCCGTTCGCGGTGAGCTTCCCCTCGAAGCCCGGCCCGTACCACGACGCCATCCCCTCCTGGGAGAACGCGGCGACTGGCGCAACGGATGCCGGTGGCGGTTTGTGCGCGCCACACGCCGCTGCGAACGACATCCCGACGGCGAATACGATCAGGGAGAACCGCACGACCCGGATCGTACCACTTGGATTGACCCGCCCCACCCGCTTTGTTAGACAAGACGACCCTTTGGACACGTTTCTCCGATCTGCGTTGATCCTCGCCGCCGCCCCGCTGCTGGCGATGCCCACGTGCGAGGGTGACAGGAAGATCAAGCGCCACTTCGATGCGCCGCAATCGGTCGCGCTCGCGCCGTATGGCACGTCGCTGCCTCCGCATCCGTATGCGTTCGTCGGCGACGACAACAACCGCGCAATTCGCACCATCGACCTCGACGATCGCGATCTCGAGAAGCGCTTGCCGACCGGTCGGCGCCTCACGGCGCTCGTCGCGCACACCGGTGCGGCGGGCATTGCGGACGTCATCTGGTCGGTCGATCGCGATTCCGGCGAGCTGCTGCGCTTTACGCTCGCCGAGGCGCTCACGCCGACCGCGACCGCGCCGGTTTTTGCGGGCGCCGGTTCGTCGGATCTCGAGCTGACGGTGAACGTGATCCCCGGTCGCACGCCCACATCCACGTGGACCGTGACGTATCGCGCGGGCTTCGATCGCTGGGAAGTGCGCAGCGTCTCCGGCGTGAACGACGAGCTCGTGAAGACCGGCAAGGTCTACACGGCCGACGAGAAGGAAGTGAAGTTCCGCATCGACAACAACGGCGACGCGGATCCGGTCGACGGCGACACCTTCACGTTCGACACGGACAACGGGATGGACGTGGTCGCGGTGACGACGAGCGGAAAGGGCGTCGGCCTCATCGCCGTCGGGCCCGACACGGCCGTGCTCTCCACGGACTCGTCAGGGCTGATCGCGTTCAGCCAGGCGACCGGCCTCGTCGAACAGTCGTTCGCGCTGCCGGCGGGTGCGATCCCCGGCGGCATGGAGCTCGCGCCTGACGGGCTTTCCCTGTGGGTCTCGGATCTCGGCAATCCGCTCGTGCACCGGCTCAACACGGCCGGCGCGCCGTCGACGTGGTTCCTCGAGTCGTTCCCCGCGCCGCTCGCGATGCGCGACGTCGCGATCGCCGGCGATGGGCGGCGTCTCTTCGCGCTCGCGGCCGATGCCGACGACATCTTCGTGTTCTCCCTTCCGGCCGTGCGGCCGATCGACCTGCTCGGCAAGACGCCGGAAGTCGACGCGCTCCCGATGCGCTCCGCGATCCGCGGGATCGCCGGCGCCCGCCGCCCACACGTCATGCGCGGCAGCGGCGTGCCGGGCTACCCCATCCTTCTCACGACGCACGCGGGCAACGTCTTCTTCGTGAACGGCGCGACCGGATGCGCGGACTATTCCGATCTGCGTGGGCCGCGCCTCACGGGCGTACGCTATCGCGACAGTGCGCTGCCGTCGAACCCGAGCTTCGATCTCGACTCGCTCGAGATGACGTCGTGCGGCGGCTTCGTCCGCAACGAGAACTGGGTGCTCACCTACAACGGTCTCCTCGACGCGTGGGAAGTCGAGGGCTCGGTGACCGGCAAGCAGCAGGGGCTTCTGAACGAGGGCGAGCTCTACGAGACCGACCGCGGCGAGCTGACCATGCGCATCGCCGGCGACGCCGAGCTTCCGAGCGACGATGGCGATCAGTTCATCTTCAGCGTCAGTGACGGCTTGCGCCCGCTGCTGGTCGGGCTCATCCCCGATCGCCCGGTGTTCCAGACCGTCGGGACCGGCGAAGACGAAGTCGAGTTTGCGATCATCGCGAACTCGGCGAGCGATTCGGTCGCGCAGGTGAACGTCCTCAAGCGCCGCGTCACCAAGACGTTCCGGTGAGCTCGGCGGCATGCCCCGCGTGCGGCGCGGTGCTCGAGGAGCGCCGCGAGCTGGGCTCCATCACGGATGCGGACTCGGCGCGCGAGCACGTGCGCGTGGAGTGCGGTGGCTGCCGCGCAATCCTCGGGCGCGACTATCGCCTGTCGCCCGGCGGAGCGCGTGCGGGACGTGTCGCGGATGGCGTGCCCACGGTGATCTTCACGGGTGCGTCGGTGGTGCGTGCGCTCGAGCCGATGGAGGCGCGCGGGCGCTCCGCCGATCGCGCCGGCGTGCTCGACGAGCTGCGCTCCCTGCAGCGCGACGAGGAGAAGCAGTTCCTTTCGGCGACGGAAGCGGTGCAGCGCCACGTGCGCGGCATCGGACTCGCGCTCGCGCGGCATGCGGGACTCGCGCTCCGCCACCGTCCCGGCAGTGCCGTCGGCGGGCCGGCGGCCTCCGCCCTCTTCGCGGAGGGGACGCCGCAGCTGCATCCGGTCCGGCTCGCGGACGACCTCGCACTCACCGACGAACAGCTCGAAAGCGGCGGGACGCTGCTGCCTCCTGTGGGCGTGGTGCATCCGATCGGGACCGCGCGCGAGATCCTCCTTGTGCTCGCGCGCACGCGCCTCGTCGCCGACGGCGCGGAACCGGGGCGGCTTCGCATCCGCCCGCCCGATCCGCGTCCCGCGCTTCGCGACTGGGGATCGATCGGCATGCTGCTCATCGACCTGAACCTCGTCAGCGTTGCCTGAGCCTGCCCCCCGTGTTGAGCAACGTTTGCAGTAGTATCCGTGGGGTGAGAACTGGGTTCGCTGCCGTCGGGACAGTCCTCCTCCTGGGATCGGGATCGGGTGCGGCATTCGCCGAAGACGCCACGCCCACCCCATCCG
>Ga0163152_10006365_pt1 | contig 13363 bp, 9 predicted proteins | sample OliLakLV19MP8IB2_FD_148635 | JGI IMG/M metagenome (GOLD analysis project Ga0163152, IMG submission 148635) | Freshwater microbial mat bacterial communities from Lake Vanda, McMurdo Dry Valleys, Antarctica - Oligotrophic Lake LV.19.MP8.IB-2 | ecosystem: Environmental > Aquatic > Freshwater > Lake... | reverse complement strand
GATACGCGGGAGCGGGCAAACAGATGGCGCGGCATGGCAGCCCTCCGGGAGTCAATACGCAAGCACAACGCCGGGCGTATCCGACCAATTGCCGGAATCTCGCCCCGGGGCGTTCCGGACCGGCGGATCAAGCGCCCGGTCAGCCGGACTTACCAGATTATCGAGCCGCGGCGGCTGCGCCTGCACCAATCGTCCCGGAATCGGGCGAATCCGAAGCGCGCCGGAGCAGCCAGCGCGACCAGACAAACGCCAGGGTTGCCAGGGCGATCATCATCGCCCCGTTTGCCTGGTGCGCGGTGCGGACCAGGGCCTCGGCGGGGGAAGAAGCGGTCCGCGCCTCTCCACCGACCAGGAACGCCAGCCAGCCGAGCACAAACTGGAGACTGACCACCGCGATCAGCGCGAGGCCCAGTCGGGAGAGCGTGCGTCGCACACCCACTCGGTCGCTTCCGGGCTGCCCGAGGCCCTCGCTCCGGGAGAGTTTGATGGCCAGAAAGCCCGCCAGCAGCGCGAGGACAACGACGACCAGCGAGAAGGCCATGTGCGTGAACAGGGCATGGCTCTGACGCATGTGCCTGTACGCGGCCCCCAGGAGCAGTTGCAGGATGAGCGCGTGCGTGAGGGCGGTCGAGAACACCTTGAATCGCCGGACTTCTTTGCGGCTCGCGGATCCGCCCTCGAACCGGAATGTCGGCGTCAACGCCGCGGCAAGAGCCACCATGACGCCGAAGACCAGTTGCGCCAGCACGCCGTGGAGCATCGCCCAGACCGGCTTGTCCAAGGCGGGGTCATCGCTCCCCAGCAGCACCCGCAGCCCGCCCAGCCCGCCCTGCGCACACACAAACACGAATGCGATGCCTGTCAGGACCTTGACCCAGCGACGCTTCTCCGCGAGCAACACCCAGACCAGCAGGACAAGCGAGATCAGCCCCACCAGCATCCCGAACAGACGGTGAGAGTGTTCGAGGAACTTGCCCGGCTCGGATCGCGGCCCGAGCGGGTACAGGAGCATGTTCAGACCGGCCGAGGTTGGCCAATCCGGGAAGGCCATCCCGGAACTGGTGCTGGTCACCAGTCCGCCAACCACCAGAAGCGGGGTAATTGCAAAGGCGGTGACCGCGGCAAACCGTGCCAAGTGCGATTCATCAGCGGATCTATCAGGGTGTATCCCCTGTGAAACCACGCCTGCGAAGATGCCGCTCAACATCCCGATCGTCGCGCCGAGAAGCAGGAAGGCCGGCACCACCAGCATCACGGACGGGGCGCTGCCCGGTGTCCCTACCGCTGCGGCGGGGTCAGGGGCGATCTTGCTGCCGAGGATCATCAGGCTCACGGCCGCGCAGATCAGACCCGAGAGCATGCCGGCCAAGATGCTGGTCCGCTTCCCTGCCCAGAACAGATGTGGGAGCGTCGCTCCAGTCCAAGCCCCGAGCAGCAGCGGCATACTGGTCTTTTCGCTGAGGCCAACCCACGGCAGGTGCGTGATGAACCAAGTGATCCACACGGCGACCGCCGCGCTGAAGCCCGTGACCACGGCACGTTGCAGGAGCCCGTATTTTCCCGATTCCCGATGAGCGTGGTCATTCATGGGAAGGTCCTAAAGGCATGAGATTGAATCTCATTTGTGAAGAAAACATCATGTCGCCTTGACAGAATAGGAACAGGGCACGGACACTTCCTGTCAGACCGCAAATCTTGCTTCCGAGCGGGAATGTGCGGATCGGTTCAGGCCGGTGTCGGACGGGAATTGAGCGCGGGCGGCACCGCCCCGCTCGGATGAAGAGGAAGCGGCCGTGTCAAGCATCTTCCCTAAGTGGTCCAACAAACTCCCGCCGCTGATGCTCGCCAGCGCACTCGCGATGGGGAGCACGGTGGTCGGCGGCATGTGGTACTACGCCACCCCCAAGTTCTGGCGCGTCGGGTACATGCCCACGCAGCCGGGCGGCGGCTTCAGCCATCAGATCCATGCGGGCAAGTTGGGCCTCGATTGCCGCTATTGCCACAGCCACATCGAGGAGTCGCCCGAGGCGAACATCCCCAGCGTGAGCACCTGCATGGGCTGCCACGCCGACGGGCACATCGGCGAGACGTTCGCGCGCGCGGCAAACGTGCAGTTCATCCGCGACGCGTGGACCAACGATCAGGCGATCCAGTGGCGGCGCATCCACAAGGTGCCCGACTACGTCCGCAACTTCCCGCACAACGTCCACGTCAACGCGGGCGTGTCGTGCTTCTCGTGCCACGGCAACATCATGGAGCAGACGGTCGTCCACCAGGTCGAGCCGCTGAGCATGAGTTGGTGCCTGGATTGCCACCGCAACCCCGAGCCGCACCTTGTCCCCAAAGACAAGGTGACGGACCTTGCCTGGGTGCGCAACCAGTTCGAGAGCACGAACTTCGCGAATCTCCCGTCCGATGGCAACACGGCGCGCGGCGCGCTCGACACGGGCACGCCCGGTGGCGCAGCGCTCCTCAGCGGCCTTGCCGAGAGCGGTCTGCACCTGCTCCCCGAGAACTGCGGCGCTTGCCACTACTGACTTCTGTCCGCCTCGTTTCAGACTCTGCCCTTCCCGACCCCGCTACCCGGATCACGAGTGATGAGCATGGACCAGTGCCATTCGACAGTCGGCCACCCCGCCAAGCCCGCGGCCAAACTCCGCGCGGCCGCGCATTCGCAGGTGGGAGTCACAGGGCGTGCGTACTGGCGAGGGCTGGACGACGCCGCGGATGTGCCGGAGTTCCGTGAGTGGCTGGAGCGTGAGTTCCCCGCCGGCGCATCGATGATCGATGGCGATACGCGCCGCACGTTCCTGAAGTTGATGGGTGCCTCGGTCGCGCTCGCGGGCGCGGCGACCATCCCCGGCTGCCGCAGGCCCGATCACAAGATCATGCCCTACTCGCGCACGGTGCCCGAGGAGGTCATCCCCGGCAAGGCGCTGTATTACGCGACCAGCATGCCACTGCCCGGCGGCGGCGCGGAGGGCCTGCTCGTCGAGACGCACGAGGGCCGCCCGACGAAGGTTGAGGGCAACCCGCTGCACCCGACCAATCGCGGCAAGAGCAGTTTGTGGTCGCAGGCTTCGATCCTCGAGTTGTACGACCCGGATCGTCTCAAGGACCCGATCTATGTCCCCAGCGGCGCGGATGTCGCCCGCTCGTGGCAGGACGTGTCGCTCTGGACCCGCGAGCACTTCGAGAAGTTCGTGGCCAAGCAGGGCCAGGGGCTGGTTTTCCTGACCGATCGGCGCTCCAGCCCCGCGCTGGGCGTCATGCAGGCTCGGGTCGAGGAGCGCTTCCCCAAGGCGCGCTGGTTCGCGTACGACGCGGCGGGCGACGATGCGGCGATCGAGGGCTCGACCATCGCCTTCGGCCGCCCGATGCGCGAGGTATTCAAACTCGAGAACGCGGATGTGATCGTCACGCTCGACCGCGACCTGTTGATGCACGACTGCGGCGGGAACGCCCTGCCGAACTGCCGCGGCTTTGCCGCGAGGCGGAAACTGGTGTCGGCATCGGACACGATGAACCGCCTATACGCGGTCGAGTCGTCGTGGACGGTCACGGGCGCGAAGGCCGACCATCGGCTGCGTCTGTCCCCGAGCCAGGTTGGCGTGTTCGCGGTCGCCCTCGCCAAGGAACTGCTCAGGCAGGGCGTTGCAGGGACTGGCCGACTGGCGGAGGTGCTGGGCCGGACGAACGCGGGCGGCGCGGAGATTGACGGCGCGGTTGTCGCGGCGATCGCCAAGGACCTGCTGGCCCATCGCGGGCGGACGCTGATTGCCGCGGGGCCGACGCAAAGCCCGGAGATTCACGCGTTGGTCCATGCGCTCAACAGCGCGCTGGGTAACGTCGGCTCCACGGTTTCGTACCGCCCGCTCCCGGCCAGCGAGAGCGTGCTGTCCTCGGAGGCCATCGCGGGCGCGGCGGAGGAACTGGCCTCGGGCCGCTGCGACACCATCGTCTGCATCAACGTCAACCCGGTTTACGATGCGCCCGCTTCGGCGAACTTCGCCGCGGCGTTCGCCAAGGCACGCGAGCGGATCGTCGCCTCGGTGGGCGACAACGAGACCGTGGCCGCGGCGACGTGGCGATTGCCGCTGGCGCACGCGCTGGAGAGTTGGGGCGACACGGAGGCCGTTGATGGCACGTTGTCGCCGATCCAGCCGATGATCGCGCCGCTGTTCGGTGCCAAGAGCGAACTCGAGTTGCTCGGCATTCTCGCGGGCGATGAAAATGTGGACGGCTACGAGATCGTCCGGACGGTCTACCGCTCGCGCGGGCCGGCGGGCGAGGGGTTCGAGGCGTGGTGGCGACGCTCGCTGCACAACGGCGTGTTCGTCGCGGGCGAGGCTCCGGCCGCGCCGCCACTGGGCGGGGCGGATCGCGCAGCGCAGGCGATGAGCACATGGCGTACACCTGCCGCGCAGCTTCCCGGCGAGCAAGGCCTTGAGGTGGTGTTCACGACCGGCAATCTCGGCGACGGTCGGTTCGCCAACTGCGCGTGGCTGCAGGAAATTCCCGACCCTGTGAGCAAGATCGCCTGGGACAACGCCGCGATGGTGAGCCCCGCAACCGCGGAGCGGCTGGGGATCGAGCAGACCGATCCAACGGACAAGAAGCAGAAGGGCCGGATGATCCGGCTGGTGGTCAACGGCGCGGAGGTAACGCTCCCGGCGTGGGCCGTGCCGGGTATCGCGGAGAACACGGTCGTCGTGCCGCTGGGGTACGGGCGCACGGTGTGCGGGCATGTGGGAACGGGTGTCGGGTTCAACGCCTACCCGATCGCTTCCGGGCGGCACCGGCGGGTTGCCTCTCGCGCGAAGATCGAGCGCGCGGGTGACGGCCCGGCGTGGCACAACGTCTCGACCACGCAGTCGCACGGCTCGATGGAGGGTCGCGCGATCGTCCGCGAGTCGGACTTGGCCGCGTGGAGCTCCTTTGGCGCAGACCCGTTCAAGGGACTGTCCGAGGAAGAGAAGACGCGCCTCACGGTCGATTCCTACGGCAACAAGCGGGACCTGAACTTCGCCGAGCGTCTGGGCGAACTCTCGCACACCCCTGCCAACATCAACGCCTACACCAACCCGCAGCGCGGCCTGCGGGAGCCGCCATCAGTTTCCGGAGGCGCATCGCTCGCGGCCCCGAGCAGCGAGACCGGCACACCCCCGGACTTTGCCCGCGGCCCGCAGTGGGGGATGAGCATCGACCTGAACCTGTGCATCGGGTGCAACGTCTGCACTGTTGCCTGTCAGGCAGAGAACAACATCCCCGTGGTCGGCAAGATCGAGGTGAACAAGGGCCGGGAGATGCACTGGATCCGCGTGGACCGGTACTTCACCGGGCACGACCGGCACGACCCCAGCCCCGAGGTCGCCTTCCAGCCCGTGGCGTGCGTCCACTGCGAGAACGCGCCGTGCGAGACGGTGTGCCCAGTGAACGCGACGGTTCATGGCCCCGAGGGGATGAACTACATGGTGTACAACCGCTGCATCGGCACGCGGTACTGCGCCAACAACTGCCCGTACAAGGTCCGGCGGTTCAACTTCTTTGACTACGGCGTGAAGAAACTCAACGGCGAGTTCATCGGCAAGGGCGCGATGGACAGCGTGGGCGCGACGCCGGCGAATGTGAACCTCATCCCGCCGCGCCTGCGCGAGCGGCTCGACGAGATCACCAAACTGCAGATGAACCCGGATGTGACGGTCCGCTCGCGCGGCGTGATGGAGAAGTGCACCTACTGCGTGCAGCGTGTTAACGAGGCACGGATCGAGTCCAAACTCAAGGGCTTAAATGCGATCCCCGACGGCATGGTGCAGACGGCCTGCCAGCAGGCGTGCCCGACGGACGCAATCGTGTTCGGCGATATCTATGACACCACGTCCGAGCACGCCGAGGCCGGGGGCGGCAAGCGGATGGGCAGCCGCGTGCGGGCGATGCGGGATTCAGGGCGGACATACTCGCTGCTGGGTTTCCTGAATACCCGGCCGCGGACGACGTACATGCTCGCGGTGCGGAACCCCAACCCTGAGTTGGCGGACGCGGATCGCAAGCACATGTGGGAGCACCCCTTTGAGCACGGGCAAGGGTCCGAGGATGCGCACGAGCATGCGCCGGGCGCGGGGGGGGGCGGCGGGCACACGGGCGTGTCGCCCGATTCGAGCAACTTTGACCAAGACAAGGCGGAGCAGGACAGCGGCTACCGGCTGAGCCTGAGCGTTCTCGGAGCGCACGCATGAGTTCGATCCCGCCCGACGAGATCACATCTGGACGCCTGTCGGGTGCGCTGCGCCCCGATCGGGCCATCGCGATCGACCCGCGCACCGGCGACGGCACGCTGATCGATGATCCGTCGCTGCGTCCGGCGCTGGTGCTGAGCAACCGAGGTTTTCACGACATCACCGAGACGGTGTGCGGGTATGTCGAGCAGCGCCCCGGCGGGTGGTGGCTGCCGGTGTTCGGCCTGGTCTCGACGCTCGCGGGCGTGGGCACGCTGATGATCCTGTACCTGCTGGTCACCGGGGTGGGCGTGTGGGGCCTGAACAACCAGGTGGACTGGGCCTGGGACATCACCAACTTCGTGTTCTGGATCGGCATCGGCCACGCGGGGACGCTGATCTCCGCGATCCTTTGCCTGCTGAAGCAGAAGTGGCGGACGAGCATCAACCGCGCTGCCGAGGCGATGACGATCTTCGCGGTTATCTGCGCCGGCACGTTTCCCGGGATCCACGTCGGGCGGGTGTGGATGATCTGGATGGTCTTCCCGATCCCCAACGCCAACGGCATCTGGCCCAACTTCCGCAGCCCGCTCCTATGGGACGTGTTCGCGGTGAGCACCTACTTCACGGTCTCGCTGCTCTTCTGGTACATGGGCATGATCCCGGACTTCGCGACACTGCGCGACCGCGCGGTCCTGCGCATGCGGGCGGCGAGCGGCCCGACGGTCGCCCCGTTCATCAACCTCCGGCAGGACAGTTTGCGGGCGTGGATCTACGGGGTTCTGGCGATGGGCTGGCGCTTCAGCACCCGCCACTGGCAGAACTACGAGAAGGCGTACATCATGCTCGCGGGCGTCAGCACGCCGCTGGTGCTCAGCGTCCACTCGATCGTGTCGTTCGACTTCGCCACCTCGATCGTGCCCGGCTGGCACACGACGATCTTTCCGCCATACTTCGTCGCGGGCGCGATCTTCGGCGGCTTCGCGATGGTGCTGGGGTTGATGATCCCGGCGCGCGAGTTGTACCCGAACATGAAGGAACTCATCACCCTCCGCCACCTCGAGAATATGGCCAAGATCATCCTGGTCACGGGCTCGATGGTGGGCTTCGCGTACTTCATGGAGTTCTTCATCGCGTGGTATTCGGGGAACCAGTACGAGTCGGACGTGTTCGTCTACAACCGCCTGTTGCCCCCGTTCATCTCCGAGGTCCTGGGTCTGGAGCGGAGCGCGCCCTATTGGTGGGCGTACTGGATCATGATCTCCTGCAACGTCCTCTCGCCCCAACTCTTCTGGTTCAAGCGGTTCCGCACCAGCCCGATGGCGATCTTCGCGGTGTCGATGGCCGTCACGGTCGGCATGTGGTTTGAGCGGTTCGTCATCATCGTCACGTCGATCCACCGCGCGTTCCTCCCCGGCGAGTGGGGCATGTTCTTCCCGACGCCCGTGGACATCCTCACCTTCGTCGGAACCATCGGCATCTTCATCACTCTGTTCATGCTGTTCCTGCGGTTCCTGCCGGCATTCGCGATGAGCGAGATCAAGAACGTTTTGCCGCAGGCCAGCCCGCATCCGCACCACACCGCCCATGCCGGGCAGCACTGACTCCTTTTCCGCCTCGCGTTCCGTCCTGAAGGCGGACGCGGAGATATGCAGATGAGCAAGGTCCGCAAAATCTACAAGACCGAGGGCGGCGAGACGGTCTACGGCGTGATGGCGGAGTTCGACTCGCCCGCGTCGCTCACCCACGGTGCCGAGAAACTCCGCGATGCGGGGTACTCGCGCTGGGATGTCTACTCGCCCTTCCCGGTGCATGGGATGGACGAGGCGATGGGCCTGAAGTCCACGCTCCTGCCCCTGGTCACCGGGATCGTCGGGCTTGGTGGAGCGGGCCTGGGGTACCTCCTCCAGTGGTGGGTCACCACCCGCGGCTACCCGACGGTCGTGCAGGGCAAGCCCTTCGACGCGCTCCAGCCTTGGGTGCCCGTGACGTTCGAGATTGGCGTGCTGTTCACGGCGTTCGCGGCGCTCTTTGGCATGTTCGCCTTCAACGCCCTGCCCATGTGGTACCACCCGCTCCTGAAGAAGGAGCGATTTCTCCGCGTCTCGGACGACCGGTTTGTGATCTGCATCGAGGCGAACGATCCCAAGTTCGACCCAGATGCCACCCGCGAGCTGCTCGAGCGTGTCGGCGGCAAGCACTTTGATTTCGTGGAGGAGTGAGCGGCGAGGCAGCCAAAGGCAGCAAAGCAGCAGACCAGCAAAGCATCAAATGAAGACCAAGCAAACAACTTCCTCGCGGCTCGTCGGCACGGTCGTGTACACCGCGATCGCCCTGCTCACCGGTGCGGGCCTGGCGGCCTGCCGCGGCGAGCGTACCGAGGATCCGCCCCGGCAGTTCCTCCCGGACATGGACGACAGTCCCAAGGTCAAGCCGCAGACCCAGAGCGACTTCTTCGAGGACGGACGCTCGATGCGTCTCCCCGTCGCCGGGACGGTCGCGTTCGGGTATTCGACCGATGCCGCGGCGTCGGGCCGGGCGTGGTCTCTTGCGGATGAGCCGGCGATCTTCGAGGGCATCGACACCACCAAGCCCGCGGACCCGACCACCAAGCGACCCGCCTACCAGGCCGTCGTTCCCGAGGGTGTGTTCGAGCGAGTCATCGCGGACGCGGCGGCATACGGCCGCGTGCTCAGCCGCGCGGAGGCCGTCGATCACATGCTCGATCGCGGGCAGGAGCGGTTCAACATCTATTGCTCGGCGTGCCACGGCTATCAGGGCGAGGGTGGCGGCGGCCTGTCGGACGGCAATCCGTACGGCGGTCTTGTGGGCCGTCGATGGATGAGCCCCATCCCGACCTATCACGATGCCAAGTACAAGGACCGCGCGGTCTACACCGGCCAGGATGGATACCTCTTCAGCGTCATCCGCCACGGTGTCCCCAATACCACCGCGGGCGGCGCTCCGAAGATGCCCGGCTACGCCGACAAGATCAGCGTCGCCGACTCCTGGGCCATCGTGCTCTACCTCCGCGCCCTCCAGGCCAGCCGCACCGAGAGCCTCGAAGGGCTTCCGGCGGAGGAGCGCCAGATGCTGGAACAGAAGCGACCCCCGGCGAGCCGCAGCGCGATCGACGGCTCCGGGCCGGCGATCCCGGTCGCGCCCCCGGTCGCGCCCCCGGTCGCCGCAACGGAGACCACGCCATGAGCCAGATCGTCTCCGGCCAGTCCCGCGCGCACAACGGCGATGATCACGGCAACGCGGGCGTGCCAGCGCATGTCGCCGCGCGAGCGGAACTCAGCGACAGCGCGGTCCGCGGCGGGCTGGGCCTGCTGCCCTTCATTCTCTGGGCCGTGGGCGCGCTCGGCATTGTCGCCGCGATCGTCGGCGGGGCCACCGGCGGTGAGGACGGTCCCGGCCACGCGCTGGCGGCCTACCACGTCGGGTTCCTGTACTCGCTGAGCCTCGCGCTGGGCTGCCTGGGCCTTACGATGATCCTGCACCAGTTCAACGCGGGCTGGTCCGCGGCGATCCGGCGACAGGCCGAGAACGTCGCGAGCCTGATCCCGGTTGTCCTGCTGCTCTTCCTCCCGGTGGTCATCCTGGAAGTCTTTGTTTATCACGGCAAACTCTTCCACTGGATGGACCCGCACGCCGCGCTCGACCCGGTGATCGCCAAGAAGGCCCCTTACCTGAACGTGGCCCGCTGGCTGGCGTTCGCCGCGCTGTACTTTGTCATCTGGACCGTGCTCGCGACGAAACTTCGCGGCTACAGCACCCGGCAGGACATCAGCGGGGACAAGTGGCTCACAGCCCGCGCCCGCAAGATGAGTTCGTACGGGCTGCTGATCTTCGCGCTGAGCACCGCGTTCGCCAGTTTTGACTGGCTGATGAGCATGGACCCGCACTGGTTCAGCACGATGTTCGGCGTCTACTTCTTTGCCGGCGGCATGCTCTCGTGCATCGCGCTGGTCATCCTCGTTCTGGGGCTGCTGCGGATGCGCGGCAAACTCGAAGGCATCGTGACGGCCGAGCACTTCCACGACCTTGGCAAACTGCTCCTGGCGTTCACGATCTTCTGGGCTTATGTCACGTTCTGCCAGTACTTCCTGATCTGGTACTCGAACATCCCCGAAGAAACCGCGTTCTACCACCTCCGCGCCAGCGGCGGGTACGAGAAACTCGGGCTGATCCTGTGCCTTGGCCACTTCGCCATCCCGTTCCTCCTGCTTCTGTTCCGCGAGGTCAAGCGCAACTACAAACTGCTTATGGCCGTGGCGCTGTGGCAACTGGTTATGCACGCGATCGACCTGCTCTACATGGCACGCCCGATCGCGCACGCGCACTTCGGCGACCGGTTGTGGATCGACATCCTCGGTCTTCTCGGCCCGCTGTGCATCTTCCTTGGCTTTGTCGCGTGGCGTGTCGGAACGGCCCCACTCATCCCTCTCAAGGACCCGCGCCTGCACGAGGCCCTGTCGCACAAGAACTATGTCTGAGCACAAGCGTCCGGCATCAATCCGCACCACGAGTCTGCCATGAGCGAAGCCCATACCCACCACAAGCCGCACCTGCACGAGACCGCGGCGCTGCACGACGCGGTCGATCAGTGGCACGACCACACCATGGACCAGAAGCCCCAGCACGCCCACGCCGAGGTGGGCAACGCCTTCCGCATCATGGGCGTAGGGGTGGGCCTGTTCCTCGTCATCGTGTTCGCGTGCGTTGTCACCTACGGCTTCTATGTCCAGCAGAGCACGCAGAAACTCAACGAGATGGAGATCGTGCGGCTGGGCGACACGCTCTCGCCATCCATCGAGGCCCGCCTGTTCAAGAGCAACTCGCTCATGCAGATGGAAGCGGGCGACTGGCTCGCCATCCCCGCCGTCGGGGATGTCCCGGCCCGCAACGTCGCGCTTGTGCGCATCGAGACCGCCAAGCGGAGAACCGCACAGGATTACGCCCGCTGACGTAGAAGTCTCTAATGACCCCGCGCCGCTCCATCTTGACCATCGCCTCCCGGGCCGCAACGCTCGCGGCTGTCGGCGCGTTCCTGCTCGGCACACAGGCGGCACCGGCCCAACTCGCGATGCCCGGCGATGAGCCCGACCTTCGCCCCGCTCCCGTCCGCGGCCTCGAACTCAAGAACAAACTCGGTTCCTCCGTGCCGCGAGGCCTCGTCTTCACCACCTCCGATGGCGAGCAGATCAAACTCGGCGACCTCTTCAGCGCGCCCGGCGCGGGCAAGCAGGACGGCGCGGGCAAGCCCGTCCTGCTTACGATGATCTATTACCGATGCCCGGTCCTGTGCCCGGCGGTGATGGAGAAGTTCACCGACGGTCTGAACAAACTTAACCTGACCGTCGGCAGGGATTTCAAGGTCGTCGTCGTGAGTTTTGATTCGGGCGATTCGACCGATGCCGCCGCGCGCGAGAAGACGGGTCAACTCCTCGCTTACGCCCGGCCCACGACCGACTCGATCCGCGACGGCTGGGTGTACCTGACCGGCCTGCCCGAAAACTCCCGCGCGCTGGCCGATGCCATCGGCTTCCCATACCGCTACCTGCCGGATGCCAACGAGTTCTCCCACGGCCCGGTGATCTTCGTGCTCACGCCCGAGGGCAAGGTGTCGCGCTACCTGACGGGCCTTGAGTACCCGCCGCAACTCGTCAAGGACCTGAAGTTCGCGCTCATCGACGCCTCCGGCGGCAAGGTCGGCACCGTGTTTGAGCAACTCGCCCTGTGGTGCTACCACTGGAACCCCGAGGACGGCTCGTACTCGCTCGCGGCGATGCGGGTGATGCAACTGGGGGGCATCGTCACCGTGCTCGCCCTCGGATCGACCATCGCCGTCCTGTTCGTGAGCGATCGCCGCCGGCGCACCGCACAGCCTTCTCCTTCTGCCGCCCGCTCCGCAGCCTCCCCTCCCCCAATAAGCCTTGAACTGTCGGGGTCTCAGCCATGATGACCGATCTGTTTCTGACGCTCGCCCAGGCGGTCGCCCCGACGGGCACCCCGCCGACCACGACCAAGGCCGAGGCCTCGCGCGGCTTGCTCCACGAGTGGTCCTTCGGCCACGTCGGCAACTCGACGCAGGCCTTCGAGACCGAGTGGTTGTACGTCTTCATCGTGTGGGTGAACATCATCTCGTTTTTGGTGGTGATTGTCCCGATGCTTTGGTTTGTCTTCAAGTACCACCGCTCCAAGCAGGCGACCAACTACCAGTCCAGTGCCGCCCACAACACGCCGTTGGAGTTGTCGTGGTCGATCATCCCGCTCCTGGTGATGGTGCCGATTTTTTTCTGGGGCTTTGAGGGGTACATCCGCAAACTCGCGGCCCCGAGCGATGCCGAGGAAATCCAGATCAAGGGCTCGAAGTGGTCGTGGACCGCGACGTACCGCAACGGCGCTGAGCCGCCGCCCAAGGAGTGGGTCGATATCACGCAGTCGGGCGAGTCACCCGTGCCGCTGATCGCGGTGCCCGCGAACCGACCCGTGAAACTGCTCATGTACTCGATGGATGTGATCCACTCCTTCTTCATCCCGGACTTTCGCACGAAGATGGACGTTTTTCCCAACCGCTACACCAGCATGTGGTTCGAGGCGCTCGAGCCGACGGAGCGGGCCGCCGATGGCACCTGGATGCGCGACACCGGCGGCTCCCACAAGGAGTTTGTCGGTCACAAGGTCTTCTGTGCCGAGTACTGCGGCGACAAGCACTCCGAGATGGCCGCGGGCATCGTGGTGATGACCGCCGCGGAGTACGCGCAGACGCTCGCGCTGTGGGCGATCCCGTACGACGACAAGACGGCACCGATCGAGATCGGCAAGATCGTCGCGATCAAGAGGGCCTGCGTGACCTGCCACAGCATCGACGGGACCGACAGCACCGGCCCCTCGTGGAAGAACTGGTTCGGCTACGAGCACGCCTACACCGACGGCTCGAAGCATGTGGCCGATGAGAACTGGCTGATGGACAACATCCTGTACTCGCAGAAGCACATGGTCGCCGGGCGCAGCACGTCGATGCCCGTCTACGCCGGCGTGCTCAAGCCGCTCGAACTCAACGGCCTCATCACCTACATCAAGTCACTCTCGGATCGCGGCCCCTCCCCCAGCGATGCGCCCCCCGCGACGGAGCCTGACAC
>Ga0163152_10006360_pt1 | contig 13373 bp, 6 predicted proteins | sample OliLakLV19MP8IB2_FD_148635 | JGI IMG/M metagenome (GOLD analysis project Ga0163152, IMG submission 148635) | Freshwater microbial mat bacterial communities from Lake Vanda, McMurdo Dry Valleys, Antarctica - Oligotrophic Lake LV.19.MP8.IB-2 | ecosystem: Environmental > Aquatic > Freshwater > Lake... | reverse complement strand
GTCCGAATCAGCGCGGCGCTCGCGGGCGGAAAGGTGGTCACGGACTGCCAGTTGGAACTGGAAAGGGAAGTCAACGACTCGACGGTGTGGGCGCGATTGGATTCCGCGTTGAAGCTGAAACGAAATTCGTTTCCGGCCAAAACCGCACCGGTCAAAACGATATTGGTTGAGGCGGGCGGAGGCGGGAGCGTGTAATCAATGGTCAAAAGCGGGGCGTTATCCGCATCTTCCCTGGAACCGAAATGACGGGCCGTTTGCGCGGTGACTTCGTCCTGGCTGATCAAAAGCCAGCCGAAATTCGTGCCGGAATTGGCGACCCAACTTTGCACGTCCGCGACGAGTTTTGGCGTGGAGACGAAAGTGTAGGGACCATTGCCGCTGACTGAACTTGAGGAGCTCGCTTCGGCGGATGCATCGCTCGAACCGCTGACGCCCCCGCTCTCCCAAGGAGACGCCGGTGAGACGCGATTATTCCAGGTGACGCTGGTTTCGCTCCAGTCCTTCAAGATTCGGCGCAGATCGAAAGTAGAGTTGGCTCCGCCACCACTTGGGACCATGACCACCCGCAATCGCAGGGTGACGGATGTCACGGTTGCCTGAGCGGGAACGCTGGAAATATCGAATCGAAAGAGCGCGCGGCGGGTTTCTCCGTTGTTGAGCTTGCCGGATACAACGGACAAATTGATCCCGTAACTGGTATCAGGATCAGTGAAGCGGTGGATTTCAGAATCGGCGATCGGGGAGAAATTGGCGGTCTCGCCAAAGCCATGCGGCGCGAGGCCGAAGAGACCGAGGGTAATCGCGAAAAACGTGTTCCTGATCGGAAAGGTGCGGATAGATGAATTGGTTTTCATGATGGTTCAGTCGCAGATAGGACGAATGGTTTCAAGTTTTGTTCCCACGTCTTTCTGCTCGCGCGGGGATCAGCCCGGTTGTAGGATTGGCGCCCGATGAAGAAAGGTCGCCAGCTTTGCCGTGCGCGATACCCCCGTGGCTTTACGTTGATCGAGCTCCTGGTTGTCATTGCCATAATCGGCGTTCTCGCCAGCATCCTCTTGCCGACTCTGGCCCGGTCAAAATCGCGGGCTCAAGGTATTTATTGCCTCAATAATACGAGGCAGCTTTCCATGGCCTGGCTTCTTTATGCGGATGAACACAACGGTCGGCTCGCCTACAATCTCGGGGGGCTGGTGGCCAATCGGGGTGTCGCGCCTCGAACCAATCTCAACTGGGTGAACAACATTTTATCCTGGAACACCGAATCAGATAACACCAACACCGCGGGACTGACGGAGTCCGGCCTCGGGCCCTACGCCAGCAAAGTCGCCACCATTTATCGATGTCCCTCGGACGATGTCGTCAGTGACATTCAGCGCGACGCCGGATGGCAGCACCGGGTCCGCAGTTATTCAATGAATGCGATGGTTGGGGACGCGGGCGAGCTCTCGCAGACGGGGCGAAACGTGAACAATCCGAACTACGTTCAGTTTTTCAGCCTCTCGTCGATTCCCAGGCCAGCGCAAATTTTTGTGTTTGTGGATGAGCATCCGGACAGCATCAACGACGGTTATTTCGTGAATAGATATTATTCAGGCGAATGGTCCGACCTCCCAGGTTCCTATCACAATGGGGGCGCGAATTTTTCTTTTGCAGACGGCCATTCCGAACCGCATCGCTGGCGTCAACCGACCACCCGGCCTCCTTCCAGGCCCGATGTGGCCATGTTGCCGATTTCGGTTCCCAAGTCTGAACGGGAGGATTTGAACTGGGTTCTGGAGCGCATGAGTGTGGGACAGGACCATGCACTGCGCTGATTATGGCTTTGCGAGTTTCCGGTCACAGGAATCTTCGAAGAAACTCTTCATCCCCGTAGGTGGCCAGCAAATAGAATTTGTCCCCTGCGGTCCAACTTGCGGTCATCAGTTTATTCACTTGCTTCAGGGTGGGAGAACTCTCGGCAAGCGAGCCGAGATCGGTGACAAAAAAGAAAAAGTCACTCGTTTCGCCGGCGGCCAGCGGACGCCCGGTGCGGAAGCAAATCATTGAAACCGGCCGGTCCTGCCACCGCAAGACCACTGCGCCGACGCACTCAAGTTTTTGCAGTTCCGCTGGCAGGGCATAGTCGGACGGCGCGTTTTTCTGCGCGAGAAAGGCCCGGATCTGGCCCATGTCGTTTGTTTCAATATCCATTCCGTAATTCCGCAGAGCCGTGCTGACCATTCGATTTCGGTAGGTGGACTCGTTGTCCGTCCCGAGCGGCAGCCACCGCGACGCGATGCTCAGCAACAAGATTATGACTGCGGCGATTGCGAGAACCGGTTTCAGCCACGAAGAACGAGGAATTGTGACGACTTTGAGTTGCGCCGTTTGTTCTGCAAGAATCTGTTCTTTCAAGCCCGCAGGAATGGCAATCTGTTTCAGGCGATCCTGAATCGTTCCATAGGTGGCGCAATGATCGACAAACCAGCGTCCCAGTGGGGCATCGTGCTGCGCGAGTTCGAGCGCCTCCGCGAAATCAGAGTCGTGCGCATCGGCCGAGCCGGGTCGATAAAGAAGGAGAGCCTCCTGGGCCTGGTCGCGATTCACGGGGGCCCTCCTTTCCGCGCGCCGAACGTCCGGATATCGCCGGCCAGCATTTTTTGCAACTGGCCAATTCCCCGGGCCATTCTGGACTTCACCGTCCCGATCGGCAGGTCGAGAATTTCGGCGATTTCCTTGTAGGAGCAATCCTCGAGATAAAAAAGGGCGACAGGCGCCTGATAAATCTCATCGACCTGGCCGAGGGCTTGCAAAACGTAATCCGAATCGATCTGGCTGGCCCGGGCAGGAGTGAGGGAAATCGACTCGATTGCCGCGTCATTGAGTTCCTGTTCCGGGAACCGGGTTTGTTTCCGACGGGTCTCCAAAAACATCCGGTGCAGGGTCGTAAAAAGCCAGGTCTTCACTTTCGATTTATCGCGCAGTTGATGGCCTTTGGTAGCCCAGACGTAAAACGTTTGTTGCGTCAGGTCGCACGCGTCGGCTTCCGTTCGCGACAAACTGAAAGCGAACTGATAGAGCGGCTCGTAAAAACGAGTCACCACACTTTCAAATTCTGAACTTGAAACCATAGAGCTGCATCACCAATGGGAGTTGCCAGTGGCGAGAATGTTCCAAGAGGTTTGCCGTTGGCGATTTCAAAAACGCGAGCTGGAACAAAATCGTTCGCCGGTTCCTCACACTATTACAAGTGTTTGCGTTCAACTGGAGTCCAAATTTTTGAAAGACCAGCGCCCGAAGAATCGGACCAGGAAACATTCGGCGTTTCTCGAAAGAAGAATGTTCGACGCACGAGGTGAAAGCCCGCCGGCTTCCTTGTCCCGGAAGAAAAAATACTCGCCAGCGGGAGAGGGGCGTGCGCAAATCAGGATAACACAATGGCAAAATGTTTCGTGGATGATTATCCGAATTGGCCGTAACCGTCGCCTTGTATGAAAATCGAATCGATCCGAAAACATGTTTAAACCGCGACAGTTCGGACGATTGCTGGGCGGTGCCGGTCGCCTCAATTTCCATTACGTCCTCTTCTTCCTTTTGCTCGGCTCATTTTCCTTCTTTGTTTTCATCCTGAGTTCCTGCTCGACGACGGGAAGAGCGGTCCTGGCTCCGCTCGAAATTCCCGGCGCGACCTTCGTCGGAAACAACGTCTGCGCCGATTGCCACGCGCCAATCGTTCGTAAATTTCCCGGAAGCATTCATGCGCGGGTGAACCTGGATCGTGAGAAATTACCGGGGGGCACCAGTTGCGAAGCGTGCCATGGCCCTGCCAGCAAACACGTGGCTGCTCCGGGTCGCAGGTTCATCATCAACCCGCGGAAAGAGTCTGCCGCCTGTCTTCAATGCCATCTCGAAACGCACGCCCAGTTTCAGCTCCCGCATCACCACCCCGTTCTCGAAAGCAAAATGAATTGCGTGCAGTGCCACGATCCGCACGGCTCGGATATTTTCAAACCCGCCGGCGGCCTGGCGATGGCGCGACAGAACGAAAGTTGCGCCCAATGTCATCGGGAACAGTCTCGTCCCTTTGTTTTTGAGCACGAAGCCATGCGCGAAGGCTGCACCGTTTGTCATAGCCCGCACGGCTCGATCAATCGAAAATTGCTGGTCGAAAACGACTCGAACCTTTGTCTGAAATGCCATGCCCAGGTGCAGGGTGCCGCCGGAGACATCTACATCGGCACCGCCCGGCACACCGATTTGATTTCCCGCGGCAGTTGCTGGAGTTCCGGTTGCCACAGTTCGGTACACGGATCGAACGTTGATCCCGTCATGCGTTATTGAATGACCCGCGAACCTCCACCACTCGGCCCTTGCCCGCTCCCTTCGATGGGACGCGTTTCCCAATTCTCATTTCGATGTTCAGTGTTCGATGTTCGGTATTCGATGTTTGATATCCAGCGGTTAACCCTGTTCGTTCTCTCGGCCTTCTTTGCATGCGCGCGGCCCCTTTGCGCATCGGAAATTGATCCCGCGAGGCTTCCGCCGCCCGCCCAGACGCAAATCGATTTCGCCCGGGATATCCAGCCGATTTTCGAGGCGTCGTGCCTGCGCTGTCATGGACCGGAAAGACCGAAGAGCCGCTTTCGTCTGGACAGCCGGGAGGCGGCGTTGAAGGGCGGTGAGAATGGCGTCGATATTTTTCCCGGCGACAGCGCCAAAAGTCCGCTGATCCATTACGTGGCCGGTCTCGTTGAGGATATGGAAATGCCGCCGGCGGGAAAGGGTGAGCCACTCACGCCGGAGCAAATCGGCCTGCTTCGAGCCTGGATTGATCAGGGAGCGAACTGGCGGGCGACGAATGCCCGATCCCACGTCGCCTTTTCCGTCGCGCCAACGTTTCGCTATTTCCTCGTCCGGGGCAACAAGCAAAAGTTTCGCGAAATCGAGGGCCACCCGGAGGGCAGCGCGGGCGGTGTGGAGCATTTTTTCATAAAGGAACAGATTGCGAGCGACACGACCGTTTCCGCGGAAGGCCACGCGCTATTCGGCGATGAAGACTACGCCGTCAAAATGTCACTCGATAAATCCGAAACCGGTTTTGTTCGCGCCGGCGTTGAGCAGTGGCGGGAATATTTTGACGACAGTGGCGCCTATTACCCGCAGCCATTCATCCCTTCCGTGATTTCGCTGGATCGCGATCTCCATCTGGACATCGGGCGCGCCTGGGTTGACTTCGGTCTCAACCTGCCAGACTGGCCGCAGATGGTCCTCGGATACGAATACCAATGGAAAGAGGGCGCAAAATCGACATTGCAACTGGGCGACGTGAACGACAAAAACATTTTCCCGGCCGCGAAACAGATCGATGAGAAAACGCACATACTGAAATTCGACCTGGTTCACGAGTTCTACGACTGGCGAATCGAGGACAGCGCGCGCGTGGAAATCTACGAATCCAAAACGCGGCGCGATAACGTGCAACAATCGTTCGGGGTGGTGCCGAGCAGCACGACGCGGATCGATGAGAGATTTCAACACACTCAGGGCGCCAACTCGCTGCGGCTGGAACGGCAACTTGGCGACTGGATATTTCTTGCCGGAGGTTATTTTTATTCGCGATTGGAGGGTGACGCTTCCTATGGCCAGTTGACATTTGATCCGGCCGGCATTCTGGTCAACGGGAAGTTTTGGTTCGGTGACGCGGTGATCCTGAAACGCGAGACCCACGTATTCAGCTTGAGCAGCGCGTTGACGGCGATTGAAGGTCTGACCATCTCGGCCAGCATCCAGAGCGAGTGGACTCACCAGGACGGTTTTGGCGAAGTCCGGCTGGATGAGGGCGATCCCCTGGTCCCGGCTTCGCTCGTCTCCCCGCTGCTGACACTGGACTCCAATCTGGACAAGGCAAAGGTTTCTGAAAATTTCGCGGTGCGATTCACCAAAATCCCGTGGACGGTTTTGTATGGTGAAGTGCGTTTGGACCAGGAAGGCATCCGGCAGGTGGAAGAACAATCGGGCGGCGGCGCGCATGATTTTTCGCGCGACACGGACGCTGCCAATGACCGCCAGGATTATCGCGTTGGTTTCAATACCTCGCCGTGGCGGCCGGTATCTTTCACGGCGCAATACAAAAAATTGTTCAGCGACAGCGACTATGATCACCTGCGAGATAATTCGCCCGGGTATCCCGCCTTTATCCGGGCGCGTGAAATTGACACCGATGAAGTGATGGCGAAGCTGGTGATCAAACCGGCTCGGTGGCTGAAAACGTCGCTGTCGTATCACCTGCGCGCAACGGATTACCGGACGGCCACGGACCCGGTCGCCGGCGCGGATCCATCCCCGGGTGGATGGATTTTCGCGGGCAACCACGACGCCCATGTGTTCAGCGTCAATGCGACCGTGACGCCGTTCAGTCGTCTTTACTTCTCAACCACAGCGTCGTACAGCCGGACCCACACGCTGACCGCGGCAAGTTATCGTCCGGCGGTCGTCGCCTACCGGGGCGATGTTTACACTGTGATTGCAAATGGGACTTTCGCGTTGAACCAAACTACCGACCTGCAGGCGCTCTATTCGTTTTCCCAGGCAAATTACGGTCAGAATAATTTTGCGAGCGGGCTGCCGGCGGGCGTTGATTACACGCGCCACGGAGTCGGTTTTGGCGTGGTGAAGAGGTGGAGGGATTACCTGAGCACAAACGTCCGTTACAGGTTTTATCATTACCGCGAGCCGAGTTCCGGGGATACGAACGACTATCTGGCCCACGGAATTTTCGCCACGCTCAATTTGAAATGGCCTTAAACACGGCGCAAAATTCAAAGTTCCGGGGACGGCGGTGCCGGAGCGGATGGCTTGGTGCTTGGAGCGCGTTAACATGCGGATTCTATCGATGATGACTTGGTCTAAAACATGTCTGGTGGCGCTTGGGGCGATCTCGCTGCTGACCTCGCTGTCCAACGCAGCCGTTGTCACGGTGGAGATGAGGGGGATACAGTTCGTCCCAAAAAATCTGACCATCAATGCCGGAGACACTGTGACGTGGGTAAATCGCGACAGCACGTTGCATGATACCGTCAGCGGAATGAATCGTGTGCCCGCCGGGATTTGGAAAAGCGCTCTATTCGGACTTGGCGGGTCGTTTTCCTTCACGTTCACAAACGCGGGAACGTTTCCTTACTACTGCACGCCGCACGTATTCCCACCGTTTAACATGGTTGGATCCATCACGGTTCTTCCGGTGAATGCGCCGCCAGCGGTGGCAATCACCAGCCCTCCCAGCGGAGCGGCATTCACGGTGGGCGCAACGGTTTTGATCGAGGTCAGCGCGACCGATGATAACGGCGTGGCGCGCGTGGAGTTTTTTGCCAACGGAAATCCGGTCGGGACGGATTTGAGCGAACCGTTTGTTGCGGCTGTGAACAATTTGGCGACGGGCGATTACGTGCTCACGGCCGCCGCATTCGACGCCCAGGGATTGTCCGCCACCTCCGCTCCGGTGAACATCTCCGTGCGCGAGCCGCTAATCGCGCCGGTTATTGTCGCCCAGCCGCAAAACAAATCCGTGCCGACCGGAAGCGATGCGACCTTCACTGTGGTTGCAAGCGGAACGGCGCCGTTGAGCTATCATTGGCAATTTGGTGGCGCGGAGATTCCCGGGGCAACTTCGGAATCGTTGATCTTGACCAACGTCCAGACGGGGCAGGCGGGCAGTTATTTCGTGGTGGTGAGCAACGTGGCGGGATCGACGCAGAGCCTGTCCGCGATTTTGATAGTCACGAATATTGTGACGAACATTTTCCCGACCATTGCCCTGACGGCTCCGGCGAACGGGTCGAGATTTCGCGCCGGAACAACGATCCCGGTGCAGGCATCCGCTAATGATGAAAATGGCACGGTCGCCCGGGTGCAATTCCTTCTGAACAACGATCCCGTTGGTGTTTTGACGAATTCCCCCTATGAAATCGCCCTGAGCAATCTGGTGGCCGGGGATTATCTCCTGAGCGCGCGCGCCGTGGACGACGAAGGCGCGGCGACATTTTCGGAGGCCGTGATGATTTCGGTGCTGGAACCGCCAACGATCAGGATCGTTCGACCGGCCGATCAAGAAACATTTCTTTTCGGGACGAATGTTTTGCTCGTGGCCGAAGTGATCGCCCCGGAAATTGCGGCGACGGCGGTCCAGTTTTTTGAGGAGACTGGGATTGGAATGCAGCCGATCGGCCCGTTGCTCACCAATGTGACCTACAACTTTCTATGGACACCCGCCGTCTCTGGAGTGCATCGGCTTCGCGCGGTTGTCTATGACGATTTCGGTGGGAGCTCCCTTTCCGAACCTGTCAGCGTGGTGTTTGATGCGGGGACGGAGTTCCCAACCATCGCCATTACAGATTCGCCCCCGGACCATTCGCGACTAACCGCCGCCTCGGTGTTGATCCGTGGAATTGCCAGCGATGATCTTTTTTTGGATCGCGTTGTGTTTCAGGTGAACGGCGGGCCGTTCTCCACGGCAAATGGAACCACCAACTGGTCGGCGATGATCGGGTTGGTTTCAGGGACGAATGTGCTCGCCTTTCAGAGTGTCGATCTGGCCGGAAATTTTTCCGGGAACTCGGCGACTCGCACTTTCATTTTTCGGGAAAGTCCCGTGACGGTGCGAATCAATCCGCCGGGGCGGGGGACGGTTTCGCCAAATCTCGACGGCGAATTGCTTGAGCACGGAAAGGTTTATCAGATGGTGGCCCGGCCGGCTTCCGGATTTATTTTTGGCGGCTGGAGCGGCGGGGTTTCCTCCAACCGGCCCGTTCTGAATTTCACGATGCGACCCGCCTTGGGATTGACCGCGAATTTCATCACCAACCCGTTTCCAGAATTGAAAGGAATTTATTCGGGCCTGATTTGGGAAACCAACGGCGTGCGCCCGGAAAGTTCCGGTATCTTTAAAATCAACCTGACTGCGCGAGGCGCGTTTTCTGGAAAATTAACGATTCAAAACAAGACCTACCCGATGCGCGGACAGCTCGATCACACGGGGCTCATTCGATTTGCGATCCTGAGGAGACCCATGACCAACCTGGCTTTGACGCTGCTTTTCGACATGAGCGGCGCGAACAAGGTCACCGGTGGTGTTGAAAGCGAATGGAGTTCGGTCTTGCGTGGCAACCGGGTGGTTTCAGTTGCGGAATTGGATCCCGGGCTGCGCGGAAAACAATTTCAGTTTGATCTCGCCATCGACGACGAGAAAGTCGGCGAGGGGAACCTTAAGGCTGCCAGCGCGCTGAAGATTCGGGGACGCATATTGGATGAGCGGTTCACTCAGGTTCTCTTTCCGTCCGCCTCCGGCGAGAGCGCGTTTTATCGTTCATGGAATCGGGGCGGCGCGGTCCTGCTGGGCTGGGCGAATGTCCAGAACGATCCGGGCGCGCTGCTGCGGGGCGATCTCATCCTGGGAACAACGAACGATTTCTCAGCGCGGGTGAATATCCTCCCTGCCCGATGAATTTCTCCGCGACAACCGAGAGCCTGTTTCCGCCTCCTTTGACTGCCTGAACGTCACTCAACCAGTATTCGATAATAGCGTTGCTCCCCCTGTGTGTCCGCGTCGGGCACGGTGAGTGGCGTGCCCGCTCCCAGCCGCCTGAAGCCTTTTGTCAAAGGCGTCCAGCCTACAGGAGCCAGTGTGTCATTGTATTGAACGGTGTAGTGCAGGCCGGAAACCGTGGCGAATGTGATGGTCACCACCGTTTCATCGCGCCTGATCGAAACGAAGTCAGGTGCTGCCAGAACCCTCAGCGCCGCGGGCTGGCTGGTGATGGTCACGAACGGGTTTGAGACTTCGACGCAGTAATTACCAGCGTCGGCAAAAGTGAGGTTGGTCAAGGTCAGCGTCGCCTCGGTGGCTGATGGAATGAGGATGTTGCAATCAAAATACCACTGGAAGGTCAGCGGAAGAGTGCTCGTGGCGGTCACGGTGAATTGAGCGGTCCCGCCCACGGCCGCAACCTGGTCCTGCGGTTGTTGCGTGATCGCGGGTGTTTCCACGACCGTCAGGCTCGCTGGCGAGCTGGTTGCCGCGCCGTTGGCATTGTTCACCACGACTGCGTACATGCCCATGTCCGCCAGGCTCACATTGCTCAAGGTCAACATCGCGTTTGTCGCGTCGGCCAGGACGTTGGTTTCATCGAATACCCATTGGTAGTTCAAAGGCGGACATCCGGTGGCGTTCACGCTGAACAGGGCGTTGCCGCCGTTGCCTGCCAGTTGATTCTCAGGCTGGGTCGCAATCATCGGCCGGCTGGTGTCCGTCAGTGTGACCGTCTGGGCGCAGGTGGCGGTGTTGGAGCAGTAGTCGGTTGCCTGCCACGTCCGTGTCGCGGTGAACGAGTTGCCGCACCCGGCATTGGTCACGGTGCTCAGTACAGTCACCGTCACCCCGGGGTCCACCGCCTCGAACCGCGCGGCGAAATCGATCGAGGCAACCGGGCTGGATTTCAAGCTCCACTGGCCGCCGTCCAGTTCCCAGTAATCCGGATATGCTCGGCCCGCCACCGGTGGAGAGAACAGATCCAGCCCGGCCGTGTCGTTGGAAGACAGGCCGCTGAACTGCACCGTCCAGGTGAAGGTATGTGGCAGCGGCGCGACCAGCGGCACCACCGCGTCAATCTGAAAATCGTCGAAGATCAGGGTTGCCCGTGGTGTCACCGGAATGGAGAAAGACCCGCTGTCGAAAATCACCGTGCCGGGTGACGCAAATCCCGAAACGCTCAGCGGCCCGTCGTTGCGGTAAAAGCGCACGCGCGCCTGCACGTCGCCTTCGAAACTGCCGCCGACGGAATTCTCCCCCCAAAAACCGAACGCAAACCGACTCAATTGCCGGGCCGCGCCTTCCAGAATCACTTCATCGCCCACTTCCACCGTGCCCGGATCGAAGCGATACGACAGATCATTGACTGAATTGTCATAGACGAGCTGGTCAACCAGGCCAACATCGCTGGCGGCGGGTTCGTCGAATGCCCAGACCGTGCCCGATGGAAAGGTCTTATCGGGCGGGCAAGTGATCACGGGGGGCTGCGTGTCCACCACTTGGATCGTTTGGTTGCAGGTTGCCTCCAAGCCGGTGCCGTCCGTGGCCAACCAGGTTCGCGTGGCGTTGTAAGTATCGCCACACGCCGGATTGGTCGTGGTGTTGAGAACGACGATTGTCACGTTGGTGCCGAGGACACTGGGCGGATCGAAATCCCACGGCGCGCCCAGCCCGACCGTCCGGTCTTCACCACAGGTGATCCTTAGACCCTCGACAACCGACAACGTGGCCGAGGGGCTGGCCTGGCCGCCAAAGGAGTTGAAGACCTCGACCGTATAGAGGCCCGCGTTGGCCGGACCCACGTTGCTGATCACCAGCACCCGTGATGTGGCGCCGTTGAACACCGCGTTGGCGATCATTTGCGTGCTTTGAAAAAACCATTGATAGCTCAGCGGTTCGGTGCCCGCCGCGAGCACGCTGAATTGCACGGTGTCGCCGTTTCTGGCCACGACGCTTGCCGGTCCGGTGACAATGGTTGCCGGCGCCACGACTTCCAAATGAGCCGGTCCGCCGGTCGCGCTGCCGTAGGGGTTGGTGACAATTACCGTGTAACTGCCGGCCTGCGCCAGGCCGATGTTGCTGAACACCAGGGAGGCATTGGTCGCGCCGGAAAGCAGGTTGGTCTGGTTGAAGAACCACTGGTAATGGAGCGGCTCGGTCCCTTCGGCTTGGACCGTCAGGTACGCCGTATTTCCATTGGTCACCACCCCGTTGGTTGGTGACTGGACGATTTCTGGAGGGACCAGACACTGGCCTCCGCCGTCAATGCACTTGACCGGCGAGAGTTCTAACCACCAGCATTGGAGCGTTCCGGAATCCAATCCTGCCTCGTCGGCCACGCGGAGTCGCCACAGGCCATTGACTGCCGCCCCGCTCTTGCCGGTTAATTGCGCCAAGGGTTGTTGCGGCAGGAACGATCCCACAAACGGCGCGGTGCCCGAACCAATGCCGACCGTCGCATCGTCCGAGAATATGGTGACGTTGTCGCAATCTGCGCCGTAATCGTGTCCGTTGGCGCCGATGTTCGCGCTCAGCAAAATCTCGGTGCCGTCGGGGGCAATGAGCGAAAGACGGAGGTCGTAGTCGAAGGTGTGCGTGAGGTGTAATCCTGCTCGGACTCGGCCAAGGGGCCGGACTATCCCTGCGACCTCGACTTCGGATTCGACCGTCCCGAGGTCCGGTATGACCACGGGCACGTTCGCCGAGGCGAAATGCGCGGGTGTGTCCAGGCCCGAACTCACTGAGCTGATCTGGAACGGAAACGTGAAGCTGAGCTGGTTGGAAGTCGCCACGTGCAAGACAAAGTCGATGTTCGTGCCGCAGACAAATCCCGGGGTCGTGCTGATCCGAAAAGGAAGCGTGGACGTGGCGATGACGCCGGCCGCCAATTCCGGATACATTCTGAGCCCCGGATCGACGACAACATTTTGTCCCGAGGTCGTCAGAAACGCGGTGATGCCGGTGACTGGGCCGCGCCCGAGGCCCGGCAGATTTTGCAGGGAAACCAGGATGTCCGCGCACTCGTTGGGGTCAATCTTTCCGTTGGAGTTGGCGTCATTCAATACGACGCCGTCGAGACGCAGCCAGGGTCTCGGCGTGGCAGCCGCGAGCGCAAGATTGGCCATGACGATTCCGGCCCCAGAGCCGTGATCGACTCCCGGAGGACCGATGTCCAGCGCGGTCGAGGTGAGGAGCGTTCGGATTTCCGCCGGCGTCTGGACTGGATCAAAGGACCAAAGCAAGGCGGCAATCGCCGCCGCATGCGGGGCCGCAGCGGAGGTTCCCAGAAATGTTGCGAACCCGGGAACGGTCGTTGAAACGCCGTCGGCGGCGGTGATGTCGGGCTTCTGCAACACGGCACCGCCTGTGGCGGAAAAATTGCCCGGCGTGATGGCGTTTCCGGCCGCGTTGAAGAAGACCCGGCGGGGCCCATCCGATGAGAATGACTCCAGCGGATTCGCACTTCCGCCGACAAACGGCGCTGGTGGCGAAGCGGCCCGAGTGGCGGCAACGCTGAAAGCGTTGGCCGCGCCAGCCGCATTGTGCCCGCGCACACTGCCGGACGTGGTAACGGAGAGGATGCCGCGGCCCGTCGTCAAGCTCAGGTAGCGATCTGCGCCGGAATATTTCACGATGACGATGCGCTCGGCGAGATTCAGCTCGTTGAGGGATTCGTAGGGGTCGCTGCTGCCAATTTGGAAATTGCTCGAACTGCGGGTTACCAATCCGGATGAATCCAGCACGTAAATGTCGTAATCGTTGGTTGAATGGCCCGGCGGATCTGACCAAAATAAGTCCACCCTGCGAAATC
>Ga0163152_10006359_pt1 | contig 13373 bp, 14 predicted proteins | sample OliLakLV19MP8IB2_FD_148635 | JGI IMG/M metagenome (GOLD analysis project Ga0163152, IMG submission 148635) | Freshwater microbial mat bacterial communities from Lake Vanda, McMurdo Dry Valleys, Antarctica - Oligotrophic Lake LV.19.MP8.IB-2 | ecosystem: Environmental > Aquatic > Freshwater >... | reverse complement strand
TGCTTATATTTGACATATTTAGCTATCCAAGAAGGCACATACCACTATAGAGGCTGGGAATGCCATATTTAACAAACGAAAAAAACACACCTTCTGCAAAGAAACTTGCCTACAATCATTTGAAAATCAGTTAATTAACTGTGTTATAATAACAGCAATTTAAATAAAGTAACTTCTTTGCCGACCTCGACAATTTTACCCGCAAAATCAAATCCGAGATACAGCCCGCCGATAAAAGGTTTCCCTTCTCTCATCATAATGTTGGCAGCCGTTACAGTGTTTGCGAAAACCTTGATTAGGACTTCATTATGCTTTGGAGATGGTTTTTCTACTTCAACTGATGTGGAGAACTTCAGGCGCACCATATCCGGTATATACACTTGCTTTCATACTGATAAACATTTGATAATTTATGTCTGCAAAAGTACGGCAGCGAATTCCTAAACTCATTGACCTAGGTCAAGAAAAAGAACTTTTGCGAGAAATCTATTACAAAAAGCTAAAAATATAGGCGTAACATGCTGTTTTTTCGCAACATTTTTTAGGAGTGTTAGGAATATTCATTTCTTTTGCGTAACTTTATCCTTTTATAAAATGTTTGATTTTTAGGAAATGTTAAAATTCGCAGAAAAATATTTATATAGTTGCGTGTTCTGTTTATTGCCATTTGCACTGTTTGGGCAAGAAGACACGCTCCAAACACTGGAAAAGCAAGCCCATGCCGCCACAGGCAGAGAACAAGCGCAGTTATTCAATCAACTTTCAGAAAAATATCAAAATGCAGAACCAAAAAAAGCCCGCCAATATGCTTATAAAGCTGCCGAAATTGCAAAAAGAACAGGCTTTGCGTTGGGTGAAGCCCTTGCCTACAAAAACATAGGCATAGTTTACAATTTGCAGGGCAATAATTCGCAAGCCCTTGAGTATTTTCTAAAAGCCCTCCAAATATACGAAAAAGTAAAAGACGAAACGGGTGTGTCGCATACACTCCACGATATAGGAGCTGTATATCAAAACCTAAAACAATACGAAGAGGCACAAAAATATTACAACAAAGCACTCGCCATAGACCAAAAGAAAAACAACAAAAAGGGTGAAGCAGGTATATTCAACAATATGGGCGACATCTATTATCAAAAAGAGCAAGCCACTAAAGCACTCGAATACTACCAAAAATCGCTCGCTATACGACAAGAAATACAAGACAATATAGGCATAGCCAATACACTAAAAAATATCGGACTTGTTAAACATACTCAAAACGACTATAAAACCGCCCTCCTTTATTATTTCCAATCACTCAAAATAGATGAGCGATTGAACAACCAAGCCAATCAAGCCGCCACTTTAGGCAATATAGCCGAAACATACCTCAAACTTGAATACAGCGACTCTGCTCAAATTTATGCCATTAAAAGTTTTAGTATAGCCGAAAAAAAAGCCCTCAAACGCGAAATGATAGACGCAGGCGGTCTTTTAGCTGATATTTACACCCTCAAGAAAAACTTTGAAAAGGCATACGAATACAAAAACTTACAACTTATGTTGAAAGAAGAAGTATTTGAAGATGAAAATACACGCAAAATAGGCGCGCTTCAAAACTCTTACGAACTCGAAAAATCACAAATACAAAACAGTTTGTTAAGCAAAAACAACCAATTCCAATGGCTCTTAATCATCAGTGGAATAGGTGGCACAGGCTTGCTATTTCTGCTTATATTATTGCTTTATCGCAGTATTCAGCGCAAAAATAAAGGCAATAAACTCCTCCAAGAACAGAACGAAGCCATTACTCTCCAAATGGCAGAAATCAACCAACAAAAAGAGGAAATAACCGCCCAACGTGATGCAATAGAAGACCAACTCGAAACTATAGAAGTACAAAAAAATCAAATTACAGAAAAAAACACACACATAGAAAGTAGTATTCGATACGCGCTTCGCATACAACAAGCCATGCTTCCGTATGAACAACGGATAGACGAAGTGCTGCCCTACAATTTCATCTTTTATCGCCCGCGCGATGTCGTAAGTGGTGATTTCTATTGGTTCGGAAAAATAGATGCAAAGCCTATCTATGAAGAGCGCGAAACTTTTGATGGCATACAACGCACTCTAAAGGGTTTTCAAAATGAACTTGCCATCATAGCCGCTATTGATTGCACAGGGCATGGCGTACCAGGTGCGTTTATGAGTATGATTGGTGATGCGCTTTTGAACCAAATCATTGTGGACAAAGGCAATACCAACGCTGGCCAAATTCTAACTGCTTTGCATAAAGGCATACGAAAAGCCCTTAAGCAAGGCGAAACGCAAAACCGTGATGGTATGGATATGGCACTCTGCGTAATAGACCAAGAAGAAAAAACTGTAGCTTATGCAGGCGCGAAAAACTCCCTGATATATATCCAAAACAATGAAGTGAAGGAGCTAAAAGCCAATATCTTCTCTGTAGGCGGCTGGCAGGAAGTAGAAGAAGAGGAACGAAAGTATAGTTCCGAAACATTGAACTTTGCAGAAACGCCCCTGCAAATATACCTTTACTCTGATGGCTTTCAAGACCAATTCGGCGGTGAAGAGGGCAAAAAATTTATGCGCAAACGCTTCAAACAATTATTGTTTGATGTACACGAAGAACCTATGGCGTTCCAAAAAAATATTTTGGAAAAGACCTTTTTGGATTGGATGGGAGAGCAGTTTCAAGTAGATGACGTATTGGTGATGGGCATAAAACTTGGGTAAATGCACTAAAACGCACTTGCTACCCGCCGCGCCTCTGCGTCTGTTTCTACATAATCTTCATATACAGGATTTGCCACAAAAGACACCTTTTCCAAGCAATGCGCCACAAGGTCGGACATACTAAGAAACGAAATGTCATCTTTCAAAAAACGTGCTACTGCTATTTCGTTTGCCGCATTGAGTATGCAAGGTGCGTTTCCACCTTTCTCTAAGGCGGCGAAAGCAAGTGCAAGATTGCGGAACGTTTCCAAATCGGGCTTCTCAAAAGTAAGCTGAGGATACTGCCAAAAATCAAAACGCGGAAAATCATTTCGCAACCTTTGCGGGTAGGCAAGGGCGTATTGAATAGGCAATTTCATGTCTGGAACGCCCATTTGCGCTTTGATAGAGCCATCTTGAAACTGTACTGCCGAATGGATAATAGATTGCGGGTGTACGACTACTTCTATTTGCGCAGCTAGCACACCAAAAAGCCACTTGGCTTCTATTACCTCCAGTCCTTTATTCATCAAAGACGCAGAGTCTATAGTTATTTTTGCACCCATGCTCCAATTCGGGTGTTTCAAGGCTTGTGCTTTCGTAACTTCTGCCAAAGCCTTGCGGTCTTTTCCGCGAAAAGGTCCACCGGAAGCAGTCAAGATTATTTTCTCGATAGGGTTATTTGGCTCGCCCACCAAACATTGAAAAATAGCGGCGTGTTCTGAATCTACAGGCAGTATAGCAACTTGGTGCCTTTGCGCAAGTGGCATAATCAAATCACCTGCGACCACCAATGTTTCCTTATTGGCGAGGGCGATAGTCTTGCCTGCTTTTATGGCGCATATAGTCGGCAATAAACCCGCATAACCTACCAAGGCAGTTAGTACAACATCTATTTCTGGTGCTTGCACTGCCTCTGCTATAGCCTGCTCGCCCGCCTGCACAACCGTAGGCAAGTGCGCGAGTGCCTCTTTTAGTTTTTGATAATGGATTGGATTGCCTATCACAACCGTTTTGGGTTGGTAGGCAAGGGCTTGTTGTATCAATAAATCTATATTTTGCCCTGCTACCAAAAGCACTACTTCGAACAAAGTCGGGTGTATGCCAATGACCTCAAGGGCTTGCGTACCGATAGAACCCGTACTTCCCAAAATGGCTATACGCTTGCGTGGGGCTATAAAATGTCGTGTTGTGTCTTGCATAAAATACGGCTTATCGGTTGCGATTCTTTCTAATTCCGTTTCTCCGCCAATCCAACGCATAACCTGCTAAAGGAAACAATGCACTTGCTATGATAATAAAAATAATGAAATATTGCATATAAACTACTAAAACAACGCTTATTTACCTGCAAATGTAGGCTATTTTATTTACATAATTGGCTTCATCTGCATAGAATATTGCGAAAGTCGTTCTAAAATACACGTTTAGCATACCTATGCTCGAAACAATGCAACTTGCCTGCCACTATCACCTTCCCAAACTCGGCAAAATGATACTAGCTTCCACCCACATTTCCACATAATTCTGGTGCTCCACTAAAATTGTTGGTACTCTGACAAATTTTGTGTTGAACCACATAGAAACATAGCGAACATAGCCCGAAACACTGTGTGCCATATCTTGCTATGTGGTTTATACCTTGCTCCACCAAAATTGTCGGAGCACCAAAAGTCTTGCATTTTTGGTGCTGTAGCAACAGTTGTAAAACTGCAGTGCATCATATCGACTGACAACTCAAAACTTTGCTTGCACAGTAAAATAAACGCCGCGCCCATCAGAAGGAATAATACCCGGACCTGGATAGCTTTCCGCTCGGCGCGTAAAATATTGCGCATTGAATATATTGTTTAGGCTTCCCTCGATAGTAAGGATTTTCCAAGTATAACGCATCGAAAAATCGGCTACTTGATACGCAGGAATGATGCCTTCTACGGCTGTGGAAGTGCGTACCGCGTTGGTAGCATCAGAAAAGTGTTTGCCTATATATGACCACTGTAGAGTGGCATACAATTTGTTTGAATACGAAGCTGTAATGCCTGTACGGAGCATAATGGGCGGCACCATTTCCACTTTTTTGTTTTTGATGCTGTTGTCTTGAGTACGGATATAGCGGGCATCAACCCAAGCGAAATTCACGAAAGCATATAAGCCAACATTTTTTTTTGTAGCATAATTCTGCACAGTAGGCGTTTGTTGAGTGCTTTTCAAAAAGGTACATTCGCCAAAAAACTCAACGCCTGTGCTTCGCGCGTCGGCTATATTGCCTCTATAACGATAATCATTGAACAAAGGGGGCTGGTCGGCTCGCAAAATCTGCCCTATTCTACCTTTGTAGGCAAGGTAAAACGTGGTGAGTTCATAGCGGAACTTGCCTGCCCATGTGCCGCGTATGCCCATATCAGCTGTATAACCTTTTTCATCTTGTATGTTTTTATCTACTATAAAATTGGGGTTCACGATGCGCAAATCTGTAAAGTTAATAGCGCGGTAATTTTGTGAAATATTAGCATATAGTTCAGTTGTGTTGTTTGCTTTGTAGCTTGCGCCCAAGCCAAGCAGTACAAAATTTCGTTTTCGCTTCAAATGCTCGCTTATTTTGTTTTCTGTTATTAAATTGCCTGCCCCATCAAAAACCCGCAATTTGTAATACCCGTCTGCAAAAGTTCGGATATTTTCGGCACGTATTCCGGGGGTTAGGCTTAATTTATCGGTAATATTGAATATGTTTTCTATAAAAAGGGCATAATTTTGATTGGGAAAAACGTAGTCTGAATTTTCTAAGTCATTGCTATTCAGAAAGTTAAAACTTGCCTGCCTGCCGTTGTCTGCCTCGCCTTGTTTGGCTGTAGTTGTGCCCTTGTAAATGCGGAAACCTGCCAAGAAAACCATGTTTTTGCCTTTGATAGTGTAGTTTTGGAGGTAGCGCGTTTCATTGCCGATATTCTCAAAGTCGCCTGCAATCAAAGTCCTGTTACCACCAAAATCGGCTACATTGATACGCTCAAGATTGCCGACTGATTGGCGCGAAGCTGATAGCCCAAAAGTGCGGGTGTTGATTTTGGCTTTATCACTGATTTGGTAGGTAAGTTGCAGGCAAGCTAAATTCCAATCCACGCGAAACCAATTTCTTGCACGCACTGATTGGCGCGGATTGTCTTGAAAGTTCTTGTCGGTCAATCCGCCTGCTTGATGCGCGAGATAGTGCATTTTGGTTATGTCGAGCTTGACTTTCAGGCGTTCTGAAACAGCATATTGCACTGATACAAAAGCGTTTTGGCTGTTAAATTCGCTGTTTGGGCGATAGCCATTTCCCTTTTTTTGTTGATAATACACGTAGTAATTTACCTTGCCTACCGTACCGCCCAAGCTATTGAACGTAGCCAGATAGCCCCAAGAACCTGCGGATTGTCGGGAGGTAAGTTCAATTTTCTTGTCTTTCGCACCCTGTTTGAATTTAAAATTGAGCATACCACCAAACTGCGTGCCGTATTGTAGCGAAGCCGCACCGCGTACTATTTCAATCTGCTCGAGTGCTTCTGTAGGTGGCGTATAATAGCTTTCAGGATAGCCTAAAGCATCGGCTGAAATGTCATATCCGTTTTGGCGCGTGTTGAAGTTTGCGGTGCGGTTGGGGCTCAGTCCGCGCCCGCCAATGCCTAATTGCAACCCTGCGCCATCACTTTCCCAAATATTTAAGCCTGTTATTTTGCCATAGACTTGTCGCGGATTGTTGGTGCTTAAATTGCCTGTAATATCCTTCAAAAGAATGATTTCGGTTTTTTTCCCTTCATAAATACCAAAGTTTTCTACAGCGCGCAGGTGCGTTTCTCTTTCTCCGTTTTCATTGGCTGTTAAAGTTACACTACCAAGCTCTTGTTGCAAATCTTTCAAAATAAATTGTAAGGCTAAAGGCTCGGTAGTGATTCGGATATTTTGTTCTTCTGTAGCCTTTCCCAATACAAAAACGCCTATAGTATAACTGCCGCGTGGGATATTCTCAAACACAAAAACGCCTTCACCATCTGTCTGCGTCTTGTAAGGCTTGTATTTCAACAGTACCACAGCCTGCGGAATAGGTCGGTTCTTATCGTCATATACTGTCCCCGTGATGCGTTGGGCAGTAACAAACTGTAGGCAAGGAAAACAAAAGACGAGTAACAACAAGATAAATTTGGACATAGCAAGATATGTATTTCTTATTTAGACTAATTAAAAATAAGGTGCAAAAATAGCTTGCCTACGTTGATTATCCAAATTTATTGGATTTTAGGGTTATTATGTGTACCTTTGCCCTACAAAAAAACATGTTGTTATGAACATAGGCGATAGAGTGCGCCTCTTGCACGCGAGCGAAGAGGGCATTGTTACTAAATTATTGGATAAAAACTTGATAGAAGTTGAGATAGAAGACGGCTTCCGTATCCCTGTGCGGCGCAGCGAAATAGCCGTAGTAAGCATCGAGGAGCAAATACGCTTTGGTGCAAAAAACAACCTTTCTAAAGCGCAAACAAATAATACACCTGCGCCTGTATTGGGGCAGAAAGGTATTTATACTGCCTACATAATGCTGAATGACAAAAACGGCGGGCTGTATCTTATCAACAATACAGATTTTGACCTGCCTTTTGTGATAGGACGCGAAACAAATGGACAATACCAAGCTTTGCGCAATGGCGTATTGCTACAACGCAATGCCCAAAAAATAGAGGAATTATTGTTTGCTGATTTTGAAAAATGGGGGACATTTGTGTTTCAATTCCTATTCTTTCGTGTGGGTTATGATACGCCTCGTGAACCTATGGTACGCAAAATAAAATACAGAGCAAGTACGTTTTTTAAAAACAAAACTACTGCGCCTCTATTGAATAAAGAGGGTTATGTAGCTCAACTAGACGATACTATGCAGCCACAACCCCTCCAAGCGCAAGAAGTAAACCAAGCGAGCGAACAAATAACGCCAGAAATGGAAAAAATAGACGTGCAGAAACTCAAAGAGGCTATGTTTCAACCAACACCAACCAAAGCCCAACCACAAACAGTAAAACGCCCATTGCCAGAAATAGACCTGCACATAGAAACGCTTACAGACCTACACGCGCAAATGAATAATGGCGAAATATTGGAATTGCAGTTGGCTACTTTTGAAAAAGCGTTGGAAAATGCCATAGCTACAGGTATGAAGGAAATCATATTCATACACGGCGTAGGTAGTGGTAAATTGCGTACTGAAATTCATAAGCGATTGAGTGGACATCAAGACATTCGTTTCTTTGCCGATGCACGCAAAGAAAAATTTGGGTACGGCGCGACTGAAATCGCATTCAAATAAAACACGCCTTCATTCTCAAGCCCCCAGTCCCCAAAGGGGTGAAAAGAGATGGGATAGCTAAACCACAACAAATCAGTGCTTTAAAACCAATTAGGAGCGGAAATTAAATATGCTGACATTTTGATTTTTTGGCATCAATAAATAACAGACTTATATTTAGCGCAGACTTTTTAGGCTGTGCTACAGTGCATATCGCTAAAAAAGATTATAGGGCTTTCGCTTACACTTGTTTTCGGCAAACCTCCAAAGGTGGATGTACAAGCGAAAGCCATTCATTGGTTATATTCTTGGTGCATGCAGGCCGTTTTGTTGTGTGCTTATTTATGCCTAATTTTGTACCCATCCTTTTAACAATACAATAAAGACCATGCTGTTCTTAGCCAAAACCATCACTACAGGTGAGATAGTATCTCAAATTCTCTTTTTTGGGGGCGTCATTTTGCTCCTTTACCTTTTTATGTATGCGCCACAACGCAAAAAACAAAAACAACAAAAAGACTTCCGCGGGTCGCTCAAAGAAGGCGACATGGTTGTAACAATAGGCGGCTTGCATGCCAAAATACACGCTTTAGACGAATTAACTGTTACACTTATGGCAGATAAAAATACGAAACTTGTCTTTGATAGATTCGCTATCTCGCCCGAAGCTACACGCCGTTTACAAGAAAAAACGCCCAAAACGAACGCCTAAGCTATACTTAGTTTTTTGTCTAATTATATGATACACTGACAAATTTTGTGTTCAATCATACAGAAAACATGGCGTTATTGCCAGTATAGCAAAATGACGATATAAAATTTAGACTATTGTATCAGCAACATTTACAAACCCAAACTGCTTAATGAATAAACATCTTCGCAAAATACATGTAGCAGTAGATAAACTCAACGCAAAGGAGAAAACAAGCACCTTGCCTGCCCCCAAAACTAACAAAAATAGGGCAGTAAAACCTACTCCGCCTGATGATGAGAACTGGCGTACGTATTATGGTTTGTGTCCCCAAAGTGTAGGTTTTTTCTACTTTTTGCCTGCTATTTTCTTGCCTATTGCTTTTATCTTTTACAATGGCAATCACTCGATATGGAGGCAGGCAGGTTTGTACTATTTGGCCCTTTGTATTTTTTTGCCTTTGAGCAATTATCTATATCTTAAGATACGTATAGCACTTGGATTTACTGCCTTTCGCAAATGGCGAACCCGCCTGCCTTTTGAACTCAAGGGCTGGGAAAAGTGGGTTGACGCACCCAATTTTACTAAAACTACTTCATGGCGTTCCCAAGCCTCTGTAGAGATTGTATGGACACAAAATGAAAAACTCCATGCCGAAGATGTACAGGCTATCTTGTCTTTGTTTTGTCAAAAAGCAAACGATTTATACTATGAAACAGATAACTTTTCAGATATTCGTAAAAAATGGACATTCCTTGACAATACAGCAAAAGGGAGCTTAAACAATCGTGTAGCGCATTTACTGTATCTTTTTATTCTAAAAGAATTATCGCCTTTAGCAAAAGATGTGAAAGGAATTTCGTGTCTTATACTTGATGCAAATTTAAAAGAGCAGGTCGTAAGACACGCCTCTCCTTCAAGCGATTAGCATTTTCAATCCAGTGATGAGGGACTATGTAAAAAATAATATACCCAAAAACAGGAGCAAGAATTAAATAAGCTGACACTTCTGGAAGCAACGGTTTATACCACTTGTGCGGTGTTTCAACAAAACAAGTGGTAGTCTTTTATAGATGCAGACATACGAGTTTTTATCTTTTTTGCGGCAGTGCAGGCTTCTCTGGATTATCAAAATCCTCAAAATACACCTCCTTGCCTGCCCCATCACGCACCCGCACAAAGTAGATACTGCCTATGCCTTTGAAACGAAAATACAGAAATTTGAGCTTGCCTATCTTGCCTGCGTAGGTAGTTTCGAAGGCAGGCAAGGGGCAATTGTTTAGGTAAGTTTGTGTACGGTTTTTTTGGTTTACTATCCGCACCGTATAAGTGCTATCGGGGTGAATGTTGTGATTCGCCAAATTATCCTTGCCTCCTATAGTGCTTGCACGCAAATCTTTCCTATAGTGTGCCTTACAAGTACTATGTCGTGGCATTTTATCGGACAGATTATTTTCATGGTTTTGATATCGAATACTTCCTTTTGAAGCCAAGAAAGTATCCCCTATATACAAGGCTTGGTTGGAAAAACAACTGCTTTCTGATATATGAATGTCATAAGAAGTATTCCTATTTTCTCCAAACGATAATTCTACGCCATAACAAGACCTGCCGCCTTCTTTCGGCGTATGGCTGAACTGAAACTCCACACTGCAATCATCAGCCGAAACGGCAAAATCTGTAGCATAAGCAAAATTTGACGTACCGTCTCCGCTTGATTTAACAAATTCCTGCTTCAAAGCAGTTGAGATGTACTGCACAGGGAATGTCATGCGCCCTTGATAAAAAATGCTATCTACTCCTTTTGCGCGGTCTATGTTTTTACCCACCAAAGTTCGCACCCAGCCATTCCATGTCTTTGAGGCAGTGTAAAAGGGCAATTGGTATAAATATTGTATTTTTCCATTGGGTAGTTTTTGATAAAAAGCTACAGTACCAATGTACGGTTTAGTAAGCCACATATCAAAAGAGCCTTTGTATTTTATGAAATAAGCGGGCAAAATAACATCAGTTATCTCCGTTGCATTTGTCCAAATAGTATCCAGCGGTGTGAGGTGCGAAAAGTCGTATTCGTAGGTTTGTGTTTCCATAGTGCGGTGTTGATTTCGCACAGTATTTATGAGGGTTACCTTGCTTTTTTCTAATTCGGCTTCGGTGAATATTTTGTGTTTTATGGGTGTGAAAAACCAATACAACAGACTTACTGCCCCCAATAAACTCAAAGTGTACAGTGGCACAAGCAAAACAACTTGCTTGAAGCGTTTGTATTGCGCCTCACGTTGTTCTTGTCGGTAGTGCTGTAGCCATATTGCTTTTACGCTTTCTTCAAATGCTTTGTCTAAGGCTCGTATATATGCCTTGCCTGCCTGAATTACCTGTTGTAGGAGTTGAAGTCGCGCTTGGATTTGTGCGGGCGTGAGCGGTTCTTCGGTAGGCGAGGTATTTGTTTCGTTGGTTTCGGGGGCAGGCAAGAGCCATGCATATTCGTACAGTTGTTCAGCTTCTTTGTGAGGTTCTGTGAAAGGTTTACCTTCAGTTTTGTGATAGAGTATCATCATTTCTTGCGCTGTCTGTACATTGAAATTGCCTTTCCAAGCGTGGTGTAGGCAAGCCTCATAGCAAAATTCATAGTTGTACCAACCTATACCAAATAGGGTTTGATAGATGGCATTGAGATTTACTTTGCTGATAGTTTTCTGGTCTGGCACGATGCCCAACATACGCTTGAAAGTAATAAAGGCAGGAGAGGCATTAAAATTATCCTCCATAAATATTTTCTTTCGCATTTCTTTGCCTTCAGGCGAGGAAAAAGGAGGCAAGGTCGCTATTTTTTGGTTAATGACCACTTGCAACCATTGCGCAAGCCCTGTGGTCTTTTTCATTTGTGCTATATCTTGTGGCGGTATTTTAGACTTGGTTCGCCGATCTAAGGCTACAGTTTCCCAATTATCTTGCAAGTATTGCCACAGGTCTTGATATACAAACTGCATCATTTCCATATTTAGTTCTACTGTGGGCGTATGAAAGCGCGCGGCATAGTTTTCGGGCTTTAGGTCTTGGGTTGCGTTTACTTGCATAGTTCTTTAGAGAATAATAGATGCTTGTATGCGCAAATTTATATTATTTTTTTGAATAAAAAAGTACATGAGCAAATGTATGGAATAAAAAACTCGATATTTTTACTAACTTTGCTTTATAAACCATAACATCATGAAAAAGAACGGACATACTGAAACCGAACCCAATAAAAATTGGAAAGAAGGCGAATTAGTCATGACTTTCAAACTCACGCCCATTCGAGAATATCAAACGTCGCTCATGCAAGAGTGGCTGAGTGCGCCCTTGCCTACCTTTGATGTAGTAGAGCAAACCAATTTTGATAGATGCTTGAAAAGAGCCATCATAAATATCAATGGTTGGAGTGAGGAAGACCTCAAAATGAAATTCACTGCGCATATCCTCGATTTGGGTTTGTTGGTAGAAGGCAATGGCGTTACTACGTGCTTTGACAAAACTATCTCGGCTACTGTAGAAGATATAAAACTGATTACCAAATCAGATTTTATGGTTGCTTCAGGCTATATGAACATTATCCAACAGCCTTATTTTCATTTTCAAGAATACAAACCACTTTTAAATCCAACAGGCGAGCCTATGGCGCAGTTGTTAGAGGCTTTTTTGATAGCGCAAACCAAGAATGAAACAAGTTTCCCTTTGTATGGGGTGGAAGTGGTAGGCAAGCAATGGTCGTTTGTCGTCATAGAAGGCAAGGAATATTGTATTTCGCCTCCTTATATTGGCACAGTGCGCGAAGATTTGATGCACATTATTGCCATTCTACGAAAATTCAAAGAACTATTAGATACAAGATTAATGAAAATGTAGCCGCAACTTACAAATGATAACAAAAGACATACTTTGGAAAAGTATCATCGAAGATTTATTTGATGATTTCCTGCTTTACTTCTTTCCTGCTTTTTCTAAAAAAGTAAACTTCAAAAAGAAGTTTGAGTTTTTAGATAAGGCATTAGACGCGCTTTTGCCCGAAGCAGAGGCAGGCAAGCGATACGCGGATAAACTCGTAAAGGTGTTTGCCAAAACAGGCAAGGCACATTTTGTATTGATACATATAGAAGTACAAGGCTAAGAGATGTGCATTTTACCAAGCGAATGTTTACTTATTTTTACCGAATATGGGATAGATGACAAGCAGACGTGAAGGCCTTCGCACTCTATACAGATGACCAAGCAACCTACTTCCCTGCCGAATACGTTTATGAGTTTGAACAAAACGGAGCAGGAATTGGACATACCCAACAACCCGTTTAGCATCGTGATGAAGGTAGCGCGCAAAGCCCTACAGAAACAACTTCAGGCTGATGCCGCACAACTTATTTGGAAAACCGAGCTTGTACGCGAATCGTGGAACGCAGGCTATACAAAACCCAAAATACGCAATATTCCGAATTTCATTCGTTACTGTATAGAGTTCGATGTCAAGAAAAACTTGAAGGCATTGGACTAAACATCGTAAACCCATGGGAATAGAAGAAGGTTTAGCCGAAGGTGAACTGACAGCTCACAAAAAAACACTTTTGGTATGTTATCTGAAGGTCTGTCTATTGAGGCTGTAGTCCGCATTACCAAACT
>Ga0163152_10006357_pt1 | contig 13374 bp, 9 predicted proteins | sample OliLakLV19MP8IB2_FD_148635 | JGI IMG/M metagenome (GOLD analysis project Ga0163152, IMG submission 148635) | Freshwater microbial mat bacterial communities from Lake Vanda, McMurdo Dry Valleys, Antarctica - Oligotrophic Lake LV.19.MP8.IB-2 | ecosystem: Environmental > Aquatic > Freshwater > Lake... | reverse complement strand
CTTGCAAACCTCGATGGATCCCCGCGAAGAGCAAGGCCGCGGCGCCGCCAAAACCCAGAAGGAAGGCGCAGGGCAAAGCCAGGAAAGTCACGACCGGCGCCACCCATGTGGGTGCATTTGTGGCGAGCTGCGCGTTCAGGAATGCTGTGTAAACGTCGTCGGAAAAAAGACCGTTGGATGAAAACAGCCGCGCGGCACGAAGCATCTCACCGAAATAAAGCACCGCCGCAAGTGCGACCGTGCGTCGAAACACCGTGGCAAACGTTGCGCCGCCGGTCGCTCCGCCTGTCACCCTGGGCATGTCCGCCGGCTCGCTCTCAACCGCCATTAGAAAAAGTGAGCGACGTGATCGGAGTCGACACCGTGCCCGAGAACTGAAGAACATCGCTCGTGGCCTTGCTCGCTTCCGTGTTCGCCTTGCTGAACGACAGGATGACGTTGGGGGAGCCGCCTGCCACGCCCTTCGCGCTGAGTGCGGAGATGTTGAGGGACTGTGAGGAAGGGGGCAGAAAGCTTGAGCCGACTTCAGCGTCGAACCACAGCATGACCTGCGCCGTCAGGCAGCCGTCGGCGGGGATTCCTTTCTTCACAGCCGCGGAAAGATCGGCGAAGAACACGTTCGAGTTCCACCACTCGACCTCCTGTATGCTCTTGGTGAACGCATACGAATTTCCGGAGCAGACGAGGCGGCCGCGCAGGTTCGCCTCCTTGCGCAAAACGAAATCACCCGTCACGCCATCGTTCTCCGAGACAATGTCGCCAAGTTCGGTCGTCTGAAGCTCCTCAGCCGCCTGGGTGATTTTCGACTTGTCCGCCTTCACGCTGAAAGTCACGCGTGGATAGAACTTGATCGAACCGCCGACCTCCTGCACCTCGTGCGTGAGGCCTTCCTTCTTGAAGATGTCGCGTAGCAGCTGCGCACGTTCGTTCTTCGTGGTTTTCATGGCATGACTGAAGATGTCCCGGACGCTCGAATTTTCCGATGACGATTTCTTTTTGCTGCCAAACGAGATGAGCAGGAAGCTGCTGCCGCCGCTGCTCGCCTTTTTGTTGGCATCCATGGTGTAGGACTTGTTCTGATCGAGCTTCGTAAAAAACTCCGAGGATTGACTCCAGGCCGTGGAATCGGTGGCGATGGACTCCTGATTGAGGATGTCGTTGTTGAATTTGGTTATTTCCTGCGCGAACTTCTGGGGCGATCCAAACATGGCCACCGCCGCAGCCGCCGCCTGCACGGTCCACTCTGAAGGATTCTCGGAGAGCTTGGCGTCATCCACCACCTTCTCGTAGGTTTTCGTCGCAAATCCGGCGAGTGCCTCCGACACCGTCTTGCGCGATCCGTCGCTAGCCTGGAGAGCTGTGGTGCACGAGATGCTTGCGCGTCGCAGGGTTTTTTCTTCTTCCTTACCGGACAAGCATGAAGTGATGTTCATGGTCGCACGCTTTACGAGCGTGCCGAGATCGCGCCAGTTCGGGTTGCTCGCTTCGAACTCCGCGAGTTGCGCATCGGCCACCGTGGTTGTTTCCTTGGGGCAGGTGGAGTCGATGTACATCTTGTCTATGTAGGGTTCGTCCAGATCGAATGCGCACGCGGTCTCGTTCACTTTCTGCACAAAGTAACTATAGGTGAACGTGATGCTGTCAAACTTCTTCACCATCGTTGCGAACCCGGCGGAGTCCTCCACGAGGCCGCCGTTGGCGGTCGTGAACTGCTTTGGCACAACCGCCCTTGGAATCATCACGATGACGCGCGTCATGTCATTCGACACCTCGATGTCATAGGCCTTGCCGAACGCGTTCACCTTTCCCTTCACGTTCTGCAGCGGCAGCATGTTGATGCGATCGCGCGGGATGCTCATCGGCTCCAGGGTGCCCGAGAGCGCCGACAGAATTCGACCGCGGACCACCTCGGGAGTGAATTTGTTGGGTACGACGATGCGGTAGCGCCCATCAGCGCGCAGCGCCCATTCCGGTTTGTCGGCCACGAACACCGGAGCGTAATAGGCGATGGCCTTGGGGGCTGCGCCTTCGGGGGCCTTGTTCTTCTTGGCGATGGCCGCGTACAGGGCGCTGTAGGCGTCCTGGTAGACCGACAGAGTGCGGTCGCCCACGTCGGCAAAACCGAGCACGCGTGCCACGGATTTGGTGAGGATCTGCGTTGTCTGTTTTTCCACCGGTCCTACGACCACCGGACGCGGATTGACGGTGTCAGGAGCGCTCTTCAGCACCGGAGGACCTGACGCGTGTGTGGTTTGAGCGCGCGGCCGTGTGCCTCCGCACCCGGAAAGGCCCACAACGGCAGACATCACGGTGAGCGTACGGTGCAGCATGGCGTGACTGTGCCTCCGGGCAAAAAAGCGATTCAAAGCCCCGGCAGTGTTGCGCGGGCACTTCGAGTGCCTCTGCTCACCTTTCGGCAGAATGCGTGGAATTCTTTAAATCATGAGGTGGCCCGTCCCCCATGTGCATGGAGCCACAAGACAAATGCCGCGAGGCGAGCGCTGTCAAGAAATCGACGGTCACTGCATTTTGCGCAGGGGAAGAAGGCGTGGGCTAGACTCATTCGTGAAAGTGCGGCATCAGCTGGATTTTCGCGTGAAGCGATTGATTTACCTCGTGAATTGGAGTTAGGGAATGCGTTTGAATTGCGACGCTCGATTGATAGCAATGTTTCTGACATTTCCCCTCCTGCCGCTTGCATGCAAGTCGAGAGCACACAACGAACGTCCCGGCGCCGCGGCGGTGAAGACGCTTGAGAAACAAAAAGTCATGGCGTCCGAAGAGATTCCCTTCGAGTTGGCTTTCGCCAAGGCCAACGGGATCCCCTACAAGGTTTTCAAAGATAACATCTCTCCATTGGTCGACACCGGGCTCGGCGGGGATGAGTTGCTCAACTCGAAGACTTACCGCTTGAGGATTGTCTTTGGAAAAATCAGCCAGAGCCACTACGACCTCTTGATGGCGCGGTATCAGGGAGGGAAGTTCGTTCCCTACAGTGCGACGCGAGATTTTGAGATCGTGGATTTTCTGCCACCGAAAATGCAGGCCTTCGAAGGGCGATGGCTTCGGACATCCTGGGTTGCAGATACAAGGATTCCACGCTCGATGCTCGACCCACGCCAGTCAAGTGTGGACCACACGCCCGTGCCCATCGCCGGACTCGACATGAACTGTTGGGCCTTCGCCTACGAGATTCTCCGCCAGCATGGAAAGCCAGTCGCGGAACAAGACCTGACCATCGGAATGTTCATGAACTTGTCAGCAGCCGACATGTTTACGCCAAACGGCTTTTTCGATGCCGTGAAAAGCCTCGATACGGCGTCAGTCGCGCCCAAGGCTTTGTCAGTTTCTGCGCGAGAAAAAGACCTCGCCTACCTCGATGTTCTGGTCTTGAACTTTTCTTCGCTCTTGGGACCAGCCCACGTTGCTGTCCGAATAGACGACAATCTCTACATTGAAAAAACCAACGCGGGGAATCTCGATCCGTTCCGCCTGAACACCTATGAAGGGATCATAACGCCTTTCGTGCCTGAGGGTGGCGTTGATGTTGGTGCCAGGGTCACCTTTCTCCGCCGCAAACCGGGCACGGAACTCCCGGCGCTTCGAACTTATGCGGACAAGCATCCGTTCGATAAAGATGCCGCAAAAGACATTCCTGCCGAGATCGCCGGCAAGTATCTTTACGAACAGACAGGGTCGACAGGTGGAGGACTCGGCTTTGTCCTGCCGACGGCTTACAAGACTTTTCCGCTGACGGCGGATGTCAAAACAGGTCGCGCCCATGCCAAAGGCTCAGAGTCGCTGACCGAATTCTTTGAGGGCAAGTGGCTTTGCGACATCTCCAAGTCCGAGGCCGGGAGTGGCAGGGGCAGAGGCAGTTCCGCAACGGCCCTCACATATCACTACAGATTGGACGACACGCTCACGCTTTTCGTTCTTAATGCTAAGACCGGCGTTGAGGTCGCGAAAATCAAAGGAAACCCAGTCGAAAAGAAAGAGGCAGACGGCAGCATCACGTGGCTGGAATTTCCATCGGGCGGCAAAACCCTTCGAATGTATCAGAAAGGCGAACGCGAATTCCTTTTCGACCACCCTGGGGTGATCACGGCCCACCCTCTTGGGACTTCTGGAGCCGACGGTAGCGGCTGCGCTCGGGAACCGCGTTATCTCCGTTGATTCGATGTCACGCACTTTCCCTTGACACCTCTGGTCAGGGGAAATAGCGACTGACAAGGAATAGCCGTTGCAAAAATGCGGTGAAAATCCTCCTGTCAGCTCTGATCAACAAGGCAAATGACCATGAAATCTTCTTTCAGCTCTGCCACTCGCCTGCATGCAATCGCCGCTTTTGTGACACTCGGATTTTCCGGAGTTTCCGCACTGGGCTACTCCGACAACTCGGCTTCAATTCCTTCGGCGATTATTTCGGCACCCATCGCCAAGATCGAAAAAAAGGATTTCGCAGCCTGCACCGAAACCACGAACTCCGTGAAAGTGCGAGCTGTCACGCGTGACCAGGCCGTCGCGCAGTGCAGCGCGCTCAAGGATTCGAAAGGTTCCCAGCTTGATTGGTGCATGTGGGGCGAAGACGTTCTGCTTGCAAGCCACCATATCGACACAGGATGGTGCGACTGAGTCGCCCACTGCCGTCACGGGGCGGAGAGTTTGCGCCCAGCCGCCGCGTGTGCGGCACCGTGTTTCGTTATCCACCGTCGGCCTTGTTGGGTGAGTATTTATCGCATCCGAGCGTAGCCGATTTTGCGTTCAGATGTTCTTTTAGACCAGATATCAAGAGTGGAAAATTTTTCGAAACGCCCTCGTCGAACGAAGCATACGTGGCAGCGAAGGCAGCCCAGTCTTGTTTTTTTTCGGACTCCTGAATATTCTGCACAAGCGCACAGACGTGGCGCACATGGCGACTTGAAAATGCAGTTTCATCAATGGCCGGCGCTGAATGAGTGCCGTACGAGTAATCCTTCCGTTCGAGCCATCCGCGAATAGTTTCGCTGTCGAGATCGATAATTCCGAAGAATCCCCGATCTTCCTTCAAAAAGATAAAAATTGAGTTCCACATAGCCCCAAGACGGCTTCTGAGGCCCCTGGAATTTGTTTGCACCCTCACGGCGTTGTCGCCGATCTGCCACAGGCTGGTGGCAAGGTCGTAGTAAAGCTTGCCCATGGTGGGAATGGGATACTTCTCCAGCGTCTTGAGATTCTCACTTTTCGACTTCGATGCATGCCATTCCAGAGTCGTTTCGGCGCCGGCGCGTTCCGCGACGTCGGAAACACTTTCGAGCAGGATTCCCGGCAATGTCGTGGTCTCGAGGCTGCCGCTCGCGTTTTTCGATGACCGGTGACTGAAAGTGAACTCGACGCGGCGCGATTCGATGCCGGGAACACCGAGTGCCAGGAGCGATTTGTACATCAGTACTTCGGATGCCATATCGGATTTCTCTTGATCGAGAGTGCGTCCGAAAGGCGTGTCGCTCATCGATTTCGACTCTGTCTGGCAAGGGAGACTCACGTATAGCTCTTTGACCCCCGCAAACAGGCTGCCCGCAGGAGCCGGTGATTTTGCGACAATCTTGAGTTTCGGAAAGCGGCATGTCTTGCCAAAGTTCCCAAAAACACGTTTCGCCGTGAACGTGACTCTATCTGAGGGTTTTTCGTCGGATCTCAGCGTTATTTCACCCTCGGGATACCTGTAATCAGCGGGCAATGGCCGCTGCCACTCCTCGGGGTTGGCAATCTGGGCGAACATGAACGCTGAGAAGTCACCCTCGATGGTGAGTTTCATGGGCGCACCGCCTTCGAACATAGGGCTCGTGCTGCGGACAAACCCGGGACGTCGAGGTTCGCCGACAACCCGGGCCGGATCGGGTCTCTGACGGGATGCATTGACGTCGCCGAATGTTCTTTTCCGACAGCCCGTGGAAAGAATAGACAACGTAACAACCGAGAACCACAAATGAGAGGACCGCATCGTTTACCCTTTGGCACGCATTGAAGGTTATTCGAAAAATTCGAGTGCAACCTGATTATCGTGCCATGCGGATGAGTGGAGTGTACGAGTGTGATGGTCTCATGCCATTGTTATGTCGGTGGGGAATTCAAAGAGGCGAACAGTTTCCCGCCACGCCTTCGCCTGCGGCCGGGTTGCGCCCGCCGTCGTTGTCCTCTGTTTTCACGGCCACGATGAGCCGCAGGCGTTCACTGTCGAGTTTGAAAAGGTAACGCGATGAGGGGGCGTCCAGAAACAGGGCGCCCGAATCCTTGTCGCGCTGCTTGCTGAGAGCGCCCACCTGCGCGCCGTAGAAGCTCACGAGCGGTTGCTGCCGGCTCACGCCCTCCACCATAATGAGGCGCGGTTTTTCGGGCGTGCCGGCGAGCAGGCCGGGTGTGTAGGGAATCCGGCACACAAGTCCGTCAACGACGGCCAGGGCCTGCGGCGACATCAGTGTGCATCCAAAAACAAAGACAAAAACACAGAAACGTGACGCGGCGGCAAGGAAACCGCTAATGAAACAGCTCAAACAATCCGTCCCGCGCATGCGTCTCATACTCCGCTTCGTCATAATAGACGCGCTCAAGAGTGAGCGCGTGCGCTGGCGCGCATTGGCCGGTCTTTTCGCGGACGCCGTGCAAAAAAGCGGCTTCCACATCGCTTGCGGAAAGCTTTCCTGTGGCCACATCAACGCTTGTGCCGACGACGTTGCGTATCATGTTCTTCAGGAACGCTTCACCAAAAAAATCGAGGATCATCAGCTCCGGAAACCGACGGTGCTGCCACACGTGCACCGCGTCGATGGTGCGCACGGTTTTCTTGGCCGCGCAGTCGGAGGCGCGGAACGCAGCGAAATCATGGCTCCCACGGAACAGCTGGGCTGCCTCAGCGAGTGCATGGGGGGCCTGACGGCTGCGCACCACCCACGCTCGTGGTGTGAGGAGGGCATGCTGCCGGAAGCCATGCCACACAAGGTAACGGTAGTGCTTGCCATGGGCATCAAAACGGGCGTTGAAGCTGGGTTCAGCATGTTCCACCGCCTGAACGCGGATGGGCAGCATCATTTTCGCCTGCAGGATGCCGTTGAGCGAACGGAGCACGGCCTCCTCGCTGCCGATGGCAACCGCAGCCTCACATGACGTGAAAAAGTTGAGCACGAAGTGGCCCGCGTGCACGCCTGCGTCAAGACGCGAGCAGCCGTAAAGTACGGGGCGCTCCCCGCGTGCGAACGTGGCCCACATCTCCTGCAGGGCGTCCTGCACCGTCTTTGCGTGGGGCTGCGCCTGGTAGCCCGAGAAAGGCGTGCCGCAATAGGAAATCACGAGTCGAAGATTGACGTGCCCGGGGGGTGGGAGCGGTCGCCTGGACACGGGTGTTGACACGGTCGCCGCGGCTGAATCTGGATCCACTTACTTTGCCTCGTACAGGTTCTGCAGGTGCTGTTTGAGCAGGTTCATCTTGTCGCGCAGCTCTCCCGCGGCTTCAAACTCAAGCTTCTGCGAGGCCTTCGTCATTTCTTTCTGCAGGCGCGCGATTTCCTTTTCCACGCGGGCCGGGCTGCGCAAGAGCTTTTCGTCGCCGATGGCGTCGAGCAGCGAAAGCATCTTCTCGCCTTGCTCCTCGCCAAAGTCGAGGTTGTAGAGCTTGAGCATGTGCTCGGGGATTTTTTTGTTGATGGTTGTGGGAGTGATGCCGTTCTCGAGGTTGTATTCCACCTGAATGGCTCGACGCCTGTCGGTTTCCTGCATCGCCTCCCGGATGCTGTCGGTGATTTTGTCGGCATACATGATGACACGACCATTGGAGTTGCGCGCGGCGCGGCCGATGGTCTGGATAAGGCTCGTACGGCTGCGCAGAAACCCTTCCTTGTCGGCATCGAGGATGGCCACGAGTTCCACTTCCGGAAGATCGAGGCCTTCGCGCAGCAGGTTGATGCCCACCAGCACGTCGAAGATGCCCAAGCGCAGATCACGCAGGATTTCCACACGCTCGAGCGAGTCGATGTCGGAGTGGAGGTACTTCACCTTGATGCCCAGATCGGTAAAGTACGTGGTGATCTCTTCTGACATCTTTTTGGTGAGCGTGGTGACGAGCACACGCGCTCTGCGGGCGACCACCTTTCGTATCTCGCTCAGCAGGTCGTCTATCTGGTGTGTGGCAGGCTTGATTTCCACCACCGGGTCGATGAGCCCTGTGGGACGGATGATCTGCTCCACCACTTCGCCCTTGCCGCGCGAGAGTTCGTACGGGCCGGGTGTGGCGGACACATAGACGGCCTGGCCCATGCGCACCTGGAATTCTTCAAAATTGAGCGGCCGGTTGTCCAATGCTGAAGGCAAACGAAAACCAAAATTGACGAGCATCTCTTTGCGCGCCCGGTCGCCGCGGTACATGCCGCCAATCTGTGACAACGTCACATGGCTCTCATCGACAAACAGCAGGTAGTCACGCGGAAAATAATCGAGCAGGGTGGCCGGAGGCGCGCCGGGAGGGCGTCCATCCATATAGCGCGAGTAGTTTTCGACACCCTGGCAGTAGCCCACTTCACGGAACATGTCGATGTCGTGCAGCACGCGCTGCTCCAGGCGCTGCGCCTCCACGAGTTTGCCTTCTGTCTTGAGTTCTTCAAGGCGCAGATGCAGTTCGCGCGCGATTTCGCCTATCACGTCGTCCATGCGTTCCCTGTCGGCCACGTGGTGCGACGTCGGGTAGATGGCAATACGCTTGGTTTCCTCGAGGGTCTGCCCCCTCAGCGCATCGATGAGAGAGATACGCTCGATGCGGGCGCCCGAGAATTGCACCCGGATGGCCCTGTCCTTTTCGTGGGACGGCACGATGTCGACGGTGTCGCCACGCACGCGAAATTTTCCGCGCTCAAGCGAGATGTCATTGCGCTGGTATTGGATGTTCAGCAGACGGCGGAGGAACTCATCGCGTCCCACTCGCTCGCCACGCTCAATCATGACCATCGCTTTGAGGTACGCCTGCGGGCTGCCGAGTCCGTAGATGCAGCTCACCGAACTCACGATGATGACGTCGCGCCTTTCGAGCAGGGTGCGCGTGGCGCTGTGGCGCATCTTGTCGATGTCGGAGTTGATGGCCGAAACCTTGTCAATGAACGTGTCTGTGGAAGGCACGTACGCTTCGGGCTGGTAATAGTCATAGTAGGAGATGAAGAACTCCACCGCATTGTTCGGAAACAGCTCTTTCATCTCCTGGAAGAGCTGTGCGGCGAGTGTCTTGTTGTGCGCGATGATGAGCGCGGGCCTGTTCGTCTCGGCAATCACGTTCGCCATCGTGAACGTCTTGCCGGAGCCCGTGACACCGAGCAGCACCTGTTCCGACACGCCGGATTCCACGCCGGTCACGAGTTTTGAAATGGCCTCCGGCTGATCGCCCTGGGGCTGATAACTCCAAACCTTTTCGAAGCGCTCGGCCCGTTCCATCTTCCCTCGCACTTCTGTGTCCGCGCTCACCGATCGCTCCATGGCGCTTTGCCTCCGCGGGCGTGACTTTGGCGCCCTCCTCACCTATAAACGGGGGCCGTCGCAATGCAAAGCACATGTCGCCTGAGGACTTCACCATGGCCCTAAAAGATGCCTTCACTCCACTCGCCCGTGTGCACGCCGATGCCGTGCAACCCGGCCCTATTGCCGTGGCCGGCTGGGTGCGTACGCGCCGCGGCTCAAAAAAATTCAGCTTCCTGGAATTGAACGATGGCAGCCACCCGAAAGGCATCCAGATCATCGCCGATGCCGCGCTGCCGAACTATGAGAGCGAGGTGGCGAAGATCACCACAGGCTGCGGCCTCATGGTGGAAGGTGTGCTGGTGGAGAGCCCCGGACAGGGCCAGAAGTACGAGATTCAAGCGAAGAGCATCCGCGTGAGCGGTTGGGCCGATCCGGAGACGTATCCCCTTCAGAAAAAAGAGATGACCTACGAATACCTTCGCGATGTCGCACACCTGCGCGTGCGTACGGCCACATTCTCGTCGGTGTTCCGGGTGCGCGCAGTGGTGGCGCAGGCCATCCACGCGTTCTTCTCGGGTGAAGGATTTTCGTACGTGCACACGCCTCTCCTCACCACCAATGATGGCGAGGGCGCGGGCGAGACTTTCAAGGTCACGACACTTGACGTCGGCAAGCCGCCGCGTGGCAAAGATGGAGCGGTGGATTTTTCGCAGGACTTCTTTGGGCGTGAGGCGATGCTGTGCGTCACCGGGCAGCTTGAGGCGGAAGCGCTCATGGCGGGGCTTGGCAAGGTGTACACCTTCGGGCCCACGTTCCGCGCGGAGAACAGCAACACGAGCCGCCACCTGTCCGAATTCTGGATGATCGAGCCCGAGATGGCATTTTGGGATCTTGAAGACACCATGCAGCTTGCCGAAGATCTCATCCGCGCGGTGGTGAAGGAGGTGTTCGCGCGCTGCGAGGCCGACCTCGAACTTCTTGCGGCGAAAGCTGAAGAGGACATGCGCCCGTTCCTCAAGATGGCGCTGGAACGCCCGCTCGTGCGCGTCACGTACACCGAAGCCGTGGCCGTACTTGAAAAAGCCATTGCGGGCGGAAAGGTGTTCGAGAATGCCGTGGGCTGGGGCGAGGATCTGAAGAGCGAGCACGAGCGTTACCTTTGTGAAACGCACTTTGCCGCGCCCACCATCGTGTACAACTATCCCGAACAGCTCAAAGCGTTCTATATGTACGCCAACGACGACGGCAAGACAGTGCGTGCGATGGATCTCCTCATGCCCGGCATTGGCGAGGTTGTGGGTGGCAGCCAGCGCGAAGATCGCATGGACGTGCTCATGGCGCGCATGCGCGGCAAAGGCATCGACCCTGCCCACCTCGACTGGTACCTCGACTTGCGTCGGTATGGCGGTGTCCCACACGCCGGCTTTGGTCTCGGGTTCGAACGCCTCCTCATGTGGGTCACCGGGATGACCAACATCCGCGACGTCATTCCCTTTCCCCGTGTCCCGGGCACGTGTGCGTTCTGACGCTTTTCTTACGAGTTGCAAAGGCACCTGTTCGACTCGCCTCCCTTTCCGTTATGATGTTGCCTGAGGCAACTGAAGGGGGAGGATATGACGCGCGGGAATAACGAAGGCGGGCCTGTCGTTCTCGTGGTGGAAGACGAAGTGGACATCCGTGAGCCGCTCGCGTTCCGATTGCAGTATGCGGGCTTCACCGTGCGTGAAGCGGGTGATGGGCACGAAGCCTACGAGATCCTTGCGCAGCGTGGCATTGACGCGGTTCTCTCGGACGTCCGAATGCCGAAGTGTGATGGCATCACGCTGCTCAAACGAATGCGCACCGTGCTTGGCTTGCAGATTCCGTTCGCCTTCGTCACTGCCGATGGCCGTCAGCATGTGCACGATCTTTTGCAGGCCCGCAGCCAGGCCGTGTTCGCCAAGCCCTTCGATCCGGAAGCGATCATCGACTGGATCAAAGCGAGTGTGGAAGATTCTCGCACCGCGGCGCAAGCTGCAAATGTTGATCATTCCACGGGCTGGGTCGGCGGCCACGCTCCGTACGAAAATAGCTCGGTGTACGTTTCCGTGACTCCGCTCGACTCTCAGCGTGTGCCCATGACATCAGAACGTTTTATCGCGCGCGTGCGGGAAGTGGAATCGACGGTTCTCCGCCTTTCCATCGTGCCTCGCTCACTCGCGATTGGGACTTTTATGCGTATCGAGCTGTGCGGCGAGCACGCAATCACTGTGCTCGCCACGGACGATGCGCGTCTGTTGCGCGCCACAAATGCCGGGCATGGCGCGGCTGAAACACTTGAGCTTGCCTTCGCTTGCGAAAAAGATGGAGTTGGCGACTCTCGTGCCCTGCACGGTGCCATCGCAGCACGTCTCTGTCCGGTGAGGCACGAAAACGCGTCGTGATGCGCGACGGAATCGCTGGGAAAAAACAAAAGTACCCCGATCTCTCAAGTTTTGCCGCCCGCCTCCGAAAAGTTGATTTGCTGCCTCTGAGCAGATTTTTCTTGCGGGGAATCAAAGGTGCCTCCAGCAGCTCGTTTGTTCGCATGCCTTTCGCTCCCATTGTTCATGGGTGGCTGCGGTCTTTTTTTCTCCACGAAGGTCAAAAACGGAAAATCTTCGAGCCACGCCGTTTCGGGAGATGCCACGGCCTCGAGTGTGAGTACCCTGTCGTTTTTGAAGGGCGCCTGGCTCTCTGCGTGTCAGCCCGTCGAGAAGGTTACCTTAGCGGCGCTTACCGGGCAGGGCGCACACAGGTATCAGTTCGAGGTAACAGGGTCGACGGCGATTCTCAGCGAGTTCATGTTTTACGACTCGGCCTGCAGGAACGTGAGTTTCGTACGCACTTCGCGCATTGATTATCGTGGCGCTTCCGCGGATGGCGACAATCTGTATCTGCAATTGTCGAGCACTCCGATGATCCACGAAAAAACCATTCTCGAAAAAGCCCTGGTGCCGCTCTTCAACTGGAGCCGGGACTGCAAACGCGAGGCATGGACCGCAGGGCGGCCGGCTAGGGTCGGTGGCTCGTGTCAGCTTTGGTACATGTCTTCTGGTGACCTCGTGGGCATAAACAAGGTCAGTGACAGATCAATAAAAATGTCGTCGCCGAGTGTGGTTCTGCAAAAGGGCGTCGCTTTGCCGCGGCGGGTGACAGACAAGAAAGGTGTAGGCGTACCGGTGACTTTTTCGGGAGACTGGAAAGGTGAATGCATCGACAAAACGATGCATTTTTCGTCATATCCAGACCCGAAAAGTTACGTTGTTACGAGCGTGATTTATCATGACGCCGAGTGCAGGAGGCCCAAATTCGCACTTCGTGAGGCCGGAAAAATATCCTATGTTGCGATGAGCCGCGAGGGTGTCAATTTCATGATGGAAAAGACGAAGGAATCGCTCATCCCCATCGGGATGGGCACTGCTTCGCTCTTTCGAGATGTGAAATACAAAGGGTTCGATGGCTGGAAGGCAGGTGTGGAGCATGTTCTGAGGGTTTCATCTGAAGGAGCCCCACTCCTTGATAGCGACGAGCAGACTTTTTCATTTTCCAACAGCTCCGGGCCAAGGTGGCTTGGGAACAAAATTGAACCTGGCTCGCTCCAAATCGCGGCCTACGATGACTCCGAGTTTGGAGCGCAGAACGAGGCAGAACTCGCGAACGACATGAAAGTCGCACAGGCGGTGCCGACCGTGGCTCCGGCGGTTGTTCCTTCCCCTCAGACTCCCGCTTTTGTCGGAGAGGTGACGACGAGATCACCTGTCGGTGCCGCGCACACGCACAACGCGGAGTCCGTGCTGATAAAAGGTATTCGGCTGACTTCTGCGTGTCGTTTGGGCGGCTGGATTTTTGCATCCCATAGCAGACCGGACGAGGGGATCG
>Ga0163152_10006355_pt1 | contig 13376 bp, 11 predicted proteins | sample OliLakLV19MP8IB2_FD_148635 | JGI IMG/M metagenome (GOLD analysis project Ga0163152, IMG submission 148635) | Freshwater microbial mat bacterial communities from Lake Vanda, McMurdo Dry Valleys, Antarctica - Oligotrophic Lake LV.19.MP8.IB-2 | ecosystem: Environmental > Aquatic > Freshwater >... | reverse complement strand
GTCGCTCGCGCCCCGCTTGATCGAGCGTGATGAACTGCACGAAGTGCTTGCCGGCAAACGGCGGGCCGAGCCACGCGCCGTTTTCGCGCCGACCGCCGGGCACGACCGGCTCGTTCATCAAGTCAAAGCAGAAGACGGCCGGGTTGATTGCACAGCGCGCGGCGATTGCTTCCCAGAACACGGCTTGCGCGGCCCAGCGGTCGGCCTCGGCCAGCGCGTCGTACCAGGCCGGCACGTCCTGGCGGTGGTAGCAGCCGAGCCCCGTGAGATCGAGATAGATGCCGACTCGCTCGGCCAGGTCGAGCAACTTGCCGAGCTGATCGAGCTGGCGAGGATTGGGCCGCTGGGCATCGAGCATGAACTTGCCGAACTGCAGATGAACGCGAGCGACGTTGGCCCTCAGGGTTTTCATCTCGGCGAAATCCTGCTCGACTTTGGGCCACTCATCGATCCAGTAATCTTCGATCAAGCGCCCCTGCTCATCGTGATCGTAGTTGAAGCCCCACGGCGTGAACTGGCGGTTTGAGTCTTGTTCGACGAAGCCGGTCTTGTCGGGCGAGACGACAATCCAGGGGAGTTCTTGCGCGGCGCGGGCGGGCACCGCGAGCGTCGCGACGGCAATTGCCACGTATGGCAGCAGCCCGCGAGGGAAGTCTCGCACCGTGCGACAGCGACGCGGATGGGTGATGCTGCCTGTCATGGCGAGGACTCTACGAGCGCGCGGGCGATTGCGTCGCGAAGCCCCATCGGGCGGATCGCGAACAGATCGAGCGCCGCGCGATCGCGCACGATCGTGGGGTTTCGCAGTCCTTCGATGAGATGTCGACCAACCTGTGCCGACGCGGGGGTGACCAGTGCCAGCCACAGGCTCGATAGGTAGGGAGTCAACACGGGCACCGAGATCAACCAGCGCTTGAGTCCACGTTGACGGGCGTACTCGCGAACGAGGTCGCCGTAGGTGACGACTTCGGTGCCGCCGACCTCAAAGACTCGGCTGGCGCCCGGCGGCAGATCGAGCGCCGCGAGCAAATAGGCGAGCATATCGTCGATGGCGATGGGTTGCGTTGGCGTGGCGAGCCAGCGAGGGCAGATCATGACCGGGAGCCGGTCCGTCAATGTGCGGAGCAGATCGAACGAGAGACTGCCGTTGCCGATGACTAGCGAGGAGCGAAACTCGATGCACTCGACGCCCGAGTTACGCAGGACCTCGCCCACCTCGTGCCGGCTGCGCAAGTGGGGCGACAATTGGTTGCTATCAGCGCCGAGACCGCCGAGATAGATCAAGCGGCGGACGCCTGCCTGCTGGGCGGCGCGGCCAAAGTTCTCGGCGGCCTGGCGATCCTGCCGCTCGAAATCGCTGCTGGCCGCCATCGAATGGACGAGGTAGTAGGCGATTTCGACCCCCTGCAAGGCTGCCGTCAGCGAGGCGACATCGAACACGTCGCCCGGCACGACTTCGGTGTCGGCGGCCACCAGCGGGCGGAGTTTATTGGGGTCCCGCGCCAGGCAACGCAACCGGACGCCGCGGCGCTGCAAGAGCGGGATCAAGCGGCCGCCGACGTAACCGGTGCCGCCCGTCAGCAAAACGGCCGGTCGCGAGGTATAAACTCCGCCCGCTGCGGGCATGCGTTAAGACTCCTTGACCGGTAAGAAGTTGAGCGGCCACTCGACTCTACGGTTAGTCTGTCAGTGCAGCCACTGCATGAAACGTCCTGCCATCACTTGTACCGTTGATTCTAACGCGCTGGCGAGAACCAAGGCGATTCAAGCTCGATTATGATTCGATTCACCAAACCTTCGACCGACGTGCTGCGGCGGTTTCTCGACGAGCAGAAGCTTCTGAAGCACACCTATGAGGCTGTTGGGGCGACGCTCGGCGAGAGCTGGGCCGAAAACGTGCCAGCGAGCTTTGACGTCGATCACACGCGGGCTTGCCTGGGGGCCGGCGCGCAGACATTTCTGGCAGCGAAGAAGGCGCTGCGCTGCTGGCGGCAGTTTCAGTTGGGCTGGGTCGAACCGTGGCCGACCGACGTGCCGCTGGTGCCGAACCAGGTTGTGGCGGTTGTCGCGGGGATTGGTCCGGTCTACTGGTTGAACGCTTGCCGGATTGTGTATGCGGTCGACGAGCGGGGACCGGTCGAGCGGTTCGGTTTCGCTTACGGCACGCTGCCCGGTCATGCCGAGCGGGGAGAGGAACGCTTCCTGATTGAATGGCACCACGCCGACGACAGCGTGTGGTTCGACATTCTGGCGCTCTCGCGCCCGAACCACGTGTTGGCCCGGCTCGGCTACCCGGTGGTGCGGTTGTTGCAGAAGCGCTTCGCGCGGGATGCCGTGGCGTCGATGCTCAGGGCGACGGCCGGAGAGAGCGCAACGTGACTCGACCGGCGCTAGTCGCGCGGCGGGCCGTCGTGCATCCAGTGATTGAGCCACTCGGCGTCTTCGCGCAGGAACTCGAGCGTTTGTTCGACGCCACGCCAGCAGCGGCGGAACAGCCACCAGGCGACGCCCGCGATCAGGCCCGCCAGCAGCAGCATCGCCCCGCCCACGATGGCCAAGGCCGCCAGGCGATCGAGCTCGGCGGCGCGCGAGAGCGCTTCGGCGCCTAACACCGCGGCCAGTGGCAACACGCTGGCCACGATCCAGACGGCAATCGCCCAACTGATCGAGAGATTTCGTAGCGCGCCGGCCGCCGTACCAATTTCCAGCCGCACGAGCCGCCAGCGGACGTCGAGCGCCGCGGCCACGTCGGCGCGCAGCCGATCGCCGGCGTCGCGCACGTCGTCGAGCAGGTGGTCTGGCGCTGGGGTCATGACGCTCGTTTACTCAGCTACATTGTGTGTCGGGGACTTATTTTTTTCAGGGGCCCGGGCGCAGGAACATCGCGAGTACATCTTGCCAGACGCGGGCGCCGACCATCCCCATTGCGGCCGACATCACCCGGCGCCCGACGACGCGCCGCAGCGAACGTCGCGAGAAGCCGGCGGCCAGCGCCAGGCCGACACCGAAGGCGGCCAGCAGCGTCGGGCCGGGATAGCTGCGCACGTAGGTTTGCCAGCTCGTCAGCTCGCGGCCGGCAGTGCGCACCTGCCGCACGTCGCGCTCGAGCCGGTGCCGGCTGGCGGCGATCTGGCTGCGCAATTCGCGCCGCAAGCGATCGTGTTCTGTGGCAGTGAGGCGGGGCGTCATGGCGCGGCTACTTCTCGAGGGGGAGGCAGCAAACTATCGGCGGCGGAATAACCGGCCGAGGAAGAACCCGCTGAGCACGGCGGCGATCAAGCCTTTGCCGGGATTGCGTTTGACGAAGTCGAGCACGGCCGCGAGGAAGTCGCCGAAATTTTTCTCGCGCGCACCGGTCAGCTTGCGGGAGGCGTCTTCGCGCACCTCGCGGTATTTGGCCTGCGCCTGTTCGAGCTGTTCGCAGGCGGCGCGGAGCGCGGCTTCGGCGCGCTGCACCTCGGGGAGCTCGTCGAGCTTGCGCCCCAGCCCTTCAAATGTGCCTGAGCGTTCGGCCGCGGAATCGTCCGCCGGTTTGTGGGGTTTGTTCATCGTCGTCTGCCGGGTGTGAAGTCCGTTTTGGGAAGTGGTCTACCTGCTGGCATCTCCCTGCGAGAGCGTAGCTTACGGCCGCCGCGCCTGGGTGCCTGAGCGACCGCGCGAAGGGGTGCGCGGTTCGCCTGCCAGGCAGATGAAACGCGCTGCGCCGCACTACACGGCACTGAGCCGGCCTGCGCGCCCGCACAATCGCTGCAAGCGCTCGAAATGGTGCGTTCAATACGGTGCGTTCGAAAAGGTGCGCTCAGCCGAGCAGGCCCGGCACGCCTTCGGCTTCTTCGAGCACCCGGGCGGCGACCAGTTTTTCGAGATCGAGCCCCAGCAGCCCCAGCACGCTGGCCGCGGTTTGTTGCGGGCTGACCGGATTGTCGGCCGGATATGCGGCGAACTGATCGCTGGCGCCGATCACGCGCCCCCCGGGGACGCCACCGCCGGCAATCACGTACGAAAAGCAGAAGGGCCAATGATCGCGACCCGACGCGCCGTTGATCGTGGGGGTGCGGCCGAACTCGCCGGTCACGAGCACCAGCGTGCGCTCGAGGCGACCGCGATCGGCCAGATCGGCCAGGAGCGTACTCACCGTTTGATCGACCTGCGGCAACTGCACGTTCTTGAGGCGATTGAAATTGTCGCCGTGGTTGTCGAAGCCGTTGTCGTTGATCGGGTGTTGCCGCCAATTGACTTGCACGAAGCGGACGCCGGCTTCGACGAGGCGCCGCGCCATGAGCGTGCCCTGGCCGAAGGGATAACGCCCGTAACGATCGCGCAGTGCGTCGCTCTCGCGCGCCAGGTCGAAGGCTTCTTGCGTTTGCCGACTGGTGGCCAGGGCGAGCGCCGTTTCGTAAGCGCGATCGAGCACGGCGGGCTGCTCGCCGGCGACATGCGTTTGCTGATCGGTGACGCCGCGCCACAAGCGGCGGCGACGGGCCAGCCGCGCGTCGTCAACCGGCAGCACGGGGAGCATGGCCGCGATTTTATCGACCGGCGTCATTGGATCGGTAACGCGAAACGGCGCGTAGACGTTCCCCAGAAAACCGCCATCCTGGCCGGTCGGCGTGATCGGCGAATCGATCAACCGCGGCCCGATCACCACCGAGCCAAGCGGTGACTCGCCCGGCGCCCCGTAGCGGGCCACGCTCGCCCCCAGGTTCGGCCATTCACCGCCGCGAATCACCTGGTTGCCCGTCATCATGAAATGGGCGGCGCGCGGGTGCTCGGTCTCGCGATGCGTGGCGCTGCGGACGACGGTGAACTGTTTGTTGCAGGCGGCCAGCTTCGGCAAGTGTTCGCAGAACCGCACGCCGGGCAATTGCGTGTCGATCTCGGCGAACTGGCTGCGGATGCTGTCGGGCGCGCGGGGCTTAAGATCGAAGGTGTCGAGCTGCGGCATGCCTCCCCACAGGAAGAGCAGAATGCAGGAGACGTCGTTATCGCGGTCAGCCAGCCCCGCCTCGGCGGCGCGCAGCCAGCCGGGGAGCGACAACCCCAGCGCGCTCGCCGCGCCGACTTGCAGCAGTTCGCGGCGCGTGGGGCCGGCACAAGTGCGGGAGGTGAATGGGCCGAACGTGAACATGGTCGCTCGCAATTCTGTAGCCGGCCTCTGCGAGGCCGGGAACTAGCCGCACAATCCGGGGTCACAGACCCCGGCTACAGATTCAATTTCCACATGAAGTACCGAAGCACACCCTACAAATGTTAGTGATTGAACACAAACTCTTTGCTGTTGAGCACCGCCCAGAGCAAGTCCTCGAAGAACTGCCGGCGGATGTTGTCGCGGCTGCCGGGCCCCGTTTCTGGCAATGCCGACTCTGGCACACCCGCTTCGGATAACGTCGCGGTCATTTCGGTGCGGCAGAGCTCGCGTTCGGCAGCAGTCGGCGCGCGGCCGAGCGCGCGCCAGTAGATTTCGTCGGCGATCCGTTCGTCGGGCGCCTTCTCGTGCAGCAGCAACACGACCAGGCCCGACTCGCTGCGCGCCCGGGCGTCGATCGACTCGCTGTTCATCAGCTCCAAGGCCTGCGCCAGGTTCGGCTCCTGGATGCGCTCGCATTCGCAGGCGCTGCGCCGCAGGGGCCTGCCGAACATGTCCAGAAAGGCCGAGGCCACCTTGGTGTCGGGCAGGCGCTGCGCCCGGTAGTTGGCCGGCAAACCGCCGAACTTTTCGGCCACGCCAGTCACGTCGACCAAAGCATCGAGCAGTTGTTCGGCGGTCAGTCGCTTCGGCTGCCAGTGCGAATAAAACTGCCGATCGGCGGCGTTCGCTTCTGTGGGAAGCGAACTCAACCGATACGTCTCCGATATCAAAATCGTCCGCATCAGATGCCGCAGATCGAACTGGTGCGCGGCTAGATCGTCGGCCAGTGCTTGCAGCAGCGCGGGGTTCGACGGCGGGTTGGACGGCCGCAAGTCATCGACCGGTTCGACGAGCCCGCGCCCCATGAAATGCCGCCACACGCGGTTGGCGGTCGCCCTCGCGAAGAACGGGTTGTCGGGCGACGCCACCCAGGCGGCGAGATGGGCGCGGCGATTCGGGTCGTCGGCCGACAGCTCCGGTCCGCTGAGGGGCTTCGGCGGCAGCGGACGCCCCAACCGCGGATGGCCAACCTCGCCGGCGGGTCGATCGAAAATGATGACGTTCCCCTCCGCGGTGACCTTGGGCGCGGTCCGCGCAAAGTAGCTCACCATGCCGTAGTAGTCCGACTGCGTCCAACGATCGAACGGATGGTTGTGGCACCGAGCGCATTGCAGGCGGATGCCGAGGAATGTTTGGGCGGTCGTTTCGGCGGCGGTCAGCGGCCAGAGCTCCAGCTCGTTGAACACCTTTTGCAGCCGATAGAAGTTCGGCGGACCGCTCTGCGAGCTGTCTCCCTCGCCGGCGATGAGCTCGCGGGCCACGTCGTTCCAGGGCCGATTGCGGGCGATGGCGTCGCGGAGGTAACGATCGAACGCCCAGACACTTTTCTCGCCGATCCACTCGCGGCTGGCGCGGAAGATGTCTTCCCACTTTTGTGCCCAAAGATCGACGAACGCGTCGCGGCTCAACAGCGCGTCGATCGCGCGCTGGCGCTTGTCAGTACGGGTGTCGGCCACGAAGGCGCGCACGTCGTCGGGCGTCGGCAGCGTGCCGGTGATGTCCAACAACAGCCGCCGATAAAGTGTCGCATCGTCGGCTGCCGGCGAGGGACGCAGGCCCAACAGGCGCCAATCGGCGATCACGAGGTCATCGATATAGTTGGCGCGGGGGAGCTGCTCATAGTCGAAGTTGCCGGCCGCGGGCGCGGCCAACTCGTCGGCCACGGCGAATGGGACCACGATCGACAGTGCCGCGACGAGCGATTGATACGCGCCGCTGGCCGCCGCGCGCCCGGGTCCGACACCGGTCACCTGGCCGGCGAAAGGGAATCGCGCGACCATGGCGTCGCTCGATTCCCAGCGGGTCCAGGGGGTGACGTCGCGCGTGCTGCCGTCGGAGAACGTAGCCCGAACCGACAACTGTAACTGGTTTCCAACCCTAAGTAAGTCGGCCGAGGTCGCACTGCTGGACAAGCCAGCAGTGGCACCCACCTCGCGGACGGCAACCACTTCCAGCTTTTCGGCACGGGGCTCGTCGTCGCGAGGGGGGGGCAAGCCAGCGCGAATCCAAGCGACGAGAATCTCGAAGGCCGCCGAGCCGGGTTCGATCAGCCGGCCCCCTTGATGCGGAGTGGCCCCCGTGGGCTTGCGCAGCAGCAGGCTTTGCTCGGGCTCGGCCCGATTCACGCGGCGGCCGAAATCGTCGCGGACGATCGCGGGGTAATCCTGCTCTGGCGCGTAGCCCCGCAGCGACAGCCGGAAGCCTCCCTTGCCGGTGGCCCCACCGTGACAGGTCCCCTGGTTGCAGCCCGCCTTGGAGAGGACGGGGAGCACGTCGTTCACAAACGAGACGCCGGCGATGGTTTCGCGGGGCGTCGCTGCTGGCGTTGGATCGGTGGCCGATGAGTCGTTGCCACGAGACGCGGCCCCGCTAGCTGCCGTCAGGCCGAGCGCCAAGACGGCGCACCAGCGATGGATCGTCGCGCGCGAGCGCCAAGTGACAAGACCGCTTCCCATTTGGCACCCACGGGGAGCAGAAACCCCAGGCGGCCGCAAAAGTCTAGGCGAGAGCCACGGCTCGCAACCTGCCTACGCCCGAGATTTTAGCAGCGGAAGGCGGCCGACGCGAACAACAGATCAAGATTCGCCGATGCGATCTGTTTCACGTTCTGTCGGCCAGGGTTATACTTACGACCGAAAGCGAGCCGCACCCGGCGGATCGCCCGCACTCCGACCGCGAACACACCGGCGCCAGGAGCCGCACACCATGCTTACGATCTTCGGCGATCGCTATCGGTTCTGCGACGGCGTCTCGCGCCGCAACTTCCTCAAGATTGGCGGCCTGGCCCTGGGGGGGCTGTCGATGCCCCAATTGCTGCGGGCCGAAGCAGCGTCGGGCGTGGCCAGCAGCTCGGCCGGCAACTCGCACAAAGCGATCATCATGATCTTTTTGCCGGGCGGGCCCCCGCATCAAGACATGTTCGACCTGAAGATGGACGCGCCGGTCGAAATCCGCGGCGAGTTCAAGCCGATCTCGACCAATGTCTCGGGGTTGGAAATCTGCGAGCTCATGCCGCGCTTGGCTGGCATGATGGACAAGTTCGCGGTGATTCGCAGTATCGTGGGGGCGACCGGCGGCCACGACTCTTACCAGTGCATGAGCGGCTGGGGGGATGGCGGGCTCGATCCGCGCGCGGGGCACACCTCGTTGGGTTCGGCCATCGCCAAGCTGCACGGGCCGGTAGACCGGGCCGTGCCGCCGTTCGTCGGCTTGTCGCCACGCATGGGGCACACCCCTTGGGCAAACCCCGGCGAGGCAGGCTTCTTAGGCAAGGCCTATGCCCCCTTCAAGCCCGATGGCGAGGGGATGGCCAACATGGTGCTCAACGGCGTGAGCCTTGATCGGCTGTCGGATCGCAAGACCGTGCTCGGGCAGCTCGATCGCTTGCGCAGCACCTGCGACGCCAAGGGGGTGATGACCGGAGTCGACGCCTTCAACGAGCGGGCGTTCGACGTGCTGACCTCGAGCAAGCTGGTCGAAGCGCTCGACCTGAGCCGCGAAGATCAGCGGCTCCGCGATCGCTATGGCCGTGGGTTTAACGAAAACAAAGACGACGGCGGCCCACGGCTGTTGGATAACTTTCTGGTGGCGCGGCGGCTCGTGTCGGCGGGCGTGCGCTGCGTGACCTTGGCTTTCAGCCGGTGGGACTGGCACGGCGGCAACTTCGAGCAAGGCCGCACCGAGTTGCCACTGCTGGATCAAGGTCTGTCGGCGCTGATCGAAGACCTTGAGCAGCGCGACATGCTCGACGACGTGTCGGTGGTGGTCTGGGGCGAATTCGGCCGCACTCCGCGCATCAACTCCAGCGGTGGCCGCGACCATTGGCCGCAAGTCTCGTGTGCCTTGCTGGCCGGTGGCGGCATGCGCACGGGCCAGGTGATCGGGGCCACGAACCGGCTGGGCGAATATGCCAAGGATCGCCCGGTCCACTTTCAGGAAGTGTTTGCCACGCTGTACCACAACCTGGGGATCGATGTCGGCCAGACGACCATTCTCGACGCCGCTGGCCGGCCGCAGTATCTGACCGACATCCGCCAGCCGTTGCCCGAGCTGGTGTAGCGTTCGCTCAACCTTAGATTCGTAGGATTGACCACTCTCCCGGAGCGGCGCTCGCGCGCTCAGCTAGTTTTACCAACGCCGCAGGCCAGAGGCAGCCGCGCACGTTGGCGAGACTGCGACTGGCCTCTTGCGTCGTCGTCGTTTGCTCGAAGGACTATTCTTCCTTGGGCAGCAGCACCGTGTCGATCACATGGATCACTCCGTTGCTGCACTCGATGTCGGCCTTTTCGACTTTGGCGTTGTTGATCTTGACCCCATCGGTGGCGTCAACCTTAACGCTCTGACCTTGCACCGTCTTGGCCGACTTTACCTTCACGACGTCGGCCGCTTTCACCTTGCCGGGCACGACGTGGTAGGTGAGGATCGCCACGAGCTTGTCTTTGTTCTCAGGCTTGAGCAGCGACTCGACCGTGCCGGCCGGCAGCTTCTCGAAGGCTTCGTCGGTTGGCGCGAAGACCGTGAACGGGCCCTTGCCCTTGAGCGTGTCGACCAACCCGGCTGCTTCGAGCGCGGCAGCCAAGGTCTTGAACGAGCCCGCATTTACTGCGGTATCGACGATGTCGGCGGGCTTGGCTTTCTTCGCGGAGACGGCTCGGGCGGGTGTGCCAGCACACTTTTCTCCCGCGGTGGCCACGCTAGCAACCGCCAAACTTAGAACGGCGATCCCAACGCAAACGATTCGATGTAATCCGACCATGGTGAACACTCCTGATAGAAACAAGATTTGGTTGCAGGTGACCGACCAACGGATATCAACTCGTTCAAAGCGGTCGCATGAATCGTAGCGCGGCCCAGACGATCGACCACTTTATTTCTCGAGCGTGTAGCGAGCGCGCCCGGACGAAGCCTGGCAAACAACTGCAAATCCCCGAGCAGGGAAGCGAAAGCGTGGGCAAATCGCGGCAGTGCGCTATAATCGACCACGTCGTTCAAAGGCCAGTCGTAGGCGAGTCGTCGCTGGTGACGTGGCGCGCTCGAGCAGTCCTGCCGGCCGGGTTGATGCCCGGTGCGCCAAACGGGGCTGCGGATCATGCGCGGCGAGGAACTGTACAGTTTATCGCGCGGCTATAGCAAGGGCCCGGAGCGCATAGATTAGCACGAACTTCGGCAGGCGCGAGGTATCCGTACTTCAAAGGTCCACTTCGTCGCCATACTTGGGCAAGGTGGCTTGAAGACCCAACCGGGCCGCGAGCTGATCGCGCAGGGCCGCGCGCGGACGGTCTTCGCCGTGCGTCAGAAACATCCGGGGCTTGCTGCTCTGGAAAGGGGCCGCCCAGGCCAGCAGGCCCGACTGCCCGGCATGCGCCGAGAAGCCGCCGAGAGTGTGGATCTTGGCCCGAACCGGGACGACTTCTCGGAAGATGATCACGCTCTTGGCTCCGTCGACCAGCCTGCGGCCCAGCGTTCCCTGTCCCTGGTAGCCGACGATCACCACCTGGGTCTCGGGCTGACTCAGGTCGTGAAACAGGTGGTGCAGGATTCGTCCTCCGGTGCACATGCCACTGGCCGAGATGATGATCATTGAGCCTTTGGCGTCGTTGAGCTTTTTGGACTGCTCCACCGTCCGAGTGTAGGTCAGTCCAGGGAAGCTCAGCGGCTTCATTTGATTGGCGAGCAACTCGCGGGCTCGCTCGTCGTAGATATCTTGATGCCGGGCATATAGGGCAGAGACCGACGTGGCCATGGGGCTGTCTACGTAGACTTGCACGCTCGGGAGCTGTCCCGCGCGGAGAAACTCGCCGATGTGAAAGACCAGGTCCTGCGTGCGTCCAACCGCAAACGCAGGAATGATCACTTTGCCCCCGGTTGCCTGGGCGTGCTGGAGAATCGCTAGCAGCTCGTCGCACGTCTCGGCCAGCGGCTTGTGGTCGCGATCACCGTAGGTGGATTCGAGGAGGACCACATCGGCGGGCGTGGGCGTCGAGGGATCGCGCAGAATCGGTGAGCCCGACAAGCCCACATCTCCGGAGAACACGATCGTCTTCACGATGTCCCCATCTGTCACCGTCATCTGCACACTGGCCGCGCCGAGAATGTGTCCGGCGTCGACCAACTTGATGGTGATCCCATCGGCGATCGTCTTCACCTGGTCGTAGTCCATCGTCGCAAGCTGCTGCAGCGTCTGCTCGGCATCTGGCACTTCGTAGAGCGGTTCACGGAAGGGCTCGTCACCACGACGAATGCGTCGGTTGAAGCGTCGGCAGTCTTCCACTTGAATCGCCGCGGAATCGCGGAGGATAATGTCGGTGACATCTGCAGTTGCCCTCGTGCAGTGGATCTGTCCTCGATAGCCGTTCTTGAACAGCAGCGGCAGCCGGCCGCAGTGGTCCAGGTGCGCGTGCGTGAGCACCACCGCGTCAAGGCTCGAGGGCGCGATCGGGGGCATGCGCCGATTGTGGTCGTCGGCCTCAATCTCCCCCTGGTGCATGCCCATGTCGATCATCACACGCGCGCGATCGGTCGAGACGACGTAGCACGAACCGGTCACTTCTCCAGCAGCGCCACAAAAGCCGAGTTTGATCATGGAGTCATTCCTGCAGTTTGAGAAGCGTCCGATGGTGGCTAGTCAGGTGTATTAGGGCATGTTCGGCATGGCCGTGGCTGTCTTGGTTCATCAACTCGCTCGCTCTTGACCGAGTTGGTGATCGCACTGGTCGTGCGGACCCGCCGCGTGTTCTATCGGAGCCGCCCCGGGAATCTGTTACTCGCAAGTACCATCGTCGTGATTGGCTTTACCTTGATCTTGCCGTATCTACCCTGCAATACCCTGTTGGGTTTCGTCCCCTTGCCGGCGCCGCTGATGCTGCTGCTGATCGGCCTGACCTTGCTTTATGTGTTCGTCGCCGAGCTCACGAAGAAGTACTTTTACGCCCGCGTCGAGAATGCGCGTTTTCTTGGTATCGGCAATCCGTGGAACAAGTCGGTCGCCATTTCCGTTGCGGATACTTGGGTCGCGCGCTGCGCCAGCATGGTAACGGCTTCGTGCGGGCGATGTCGGCCTCTGAATAATCGCACGTGCGATTGCCCGCCAATGGGCGAAGGGCTTACTCCGGCGCAGCCGGGGCGTCTTCGATCAAGTGATACCGTTCGAGCAGCCGATACAGTGAGCGACGGCTGATGCCGAGCGAGCGGGCAGCCTGCGACCGGTTGCCGTGACATTCTTCCAGGGCGCGGCGGAGAGCATCGGCCTCGAGCTCCTTGAGGTTCAGCGTGGCGGACGTGGCGTCGCCCATCGCAGAAGCGGCGTTCTGAGCAATTGGCAAGCCGGCTCGCGCATCTTCATCGCTGCGGTTACGGAGCACGTCCTCCGGCAGATCGTCGAGAGTGATCTGATAGTCTTCGGCCAGGATTTGCCCGCGCTCCAGCACGTTGGCCAATTCTCGCACGTTGCCTGGCCAACGGTAGCGCAGCAAGGCCGCCAAGGCGTCGGGATGAATTCGCGTGCGCACTTCAACGAAGCGTTCAAGTCCTTCGGCGGCGTTTGTCGCACCGACCGTGACGAAGCCCTGCTCGCCGAGCGTGTCGCACAGCGCGCTTTGCAGTTCGCGCTCGTCGTCGACGATCAAATGGCGAGCGGATTGATCTGGTGGCATGGGCGGCACGCCGACATTGACCGTCGAGCGGGCATCGGCGCCGCGAGAACTGCAGCAGGTTCGAGACGAGATCGGCCATGCGCTTGGCCTCCTGCTGGATCACCTCGAGAGCGCGGCGGCGTGTATCATACAAGTCGAGCGACCACCGCAGCAACGCCCGTCAGCGGAAGAAACTGCCATTTAGTCAGGCCATCGCCAGTCGGATTCGCGAGCCGCTATGAGCGCAAGTGACGTTGACGGCCGCCGGCTCTCCGCCACACAGCGTGCGGCGGTGATCTCGGTCCCATTGCTGGCAATTGGTTTCCACTTGATCGTGCGATTTGGATTTCGATTGCGCGGCTACCGTGCCCCTCGAGCACGGCCCCATCGACCGGAAATGCTTCTTTCCTTTCGGGGATCGGCTGGGAATTCACCCTCTGGACAGGCCATCCAGTCAGCGACTTTTGCCAGGGAACGGCGAGCTGGCGATAGCAACAGATTTAGCGCTGCAAATTGAAGCCGCCTATGGTTTTCGACGCAACAGCGCACGACGTGCA
>Ga0163152_10006353_pt1 | contig 13376 bp, 8 predicted proteins | sample OliLakLV19MP8IB2_FD_148635 | JGI IMG/M metagenome (GOLD analysis project Ga0163152, IMG submission 148635) | Freshwater microbial mat bacterial communities from Lake Vanda, McMurdo Dry Valleys, Antarctica - Oligotrophic Lake LV.19.MP8.IB-2 | ecosystem: Environmental > Aquatic > Freshwater > Lake... | reverse complement strand
GGCGGCCCCGCGTCGGGATGGCGCGGCCACGACTCGATCTCGGCCAGGTGCTGCCGGAGCACGCGCCGCACTTCGAGCACTGCCAGCGGGTGCCGGTGGACGTGCAAGTGATCGGCCGGCACGACAATCTCTGAATCGACGTTGTCCAGGTGCGCGCTGTCGTACTCGACGATGCCGTCGCCGCGCCCGGCCACTTTCCGCACGAATGCTTTGTCTTCGATCACCCCGACGATGTTGTGATGGTGTACCCAAGGGGGGCGTGGCGCGCCCAACATCACCGGCAGGAGCGGGCAGCCCGGCGACAGCGAGTCGATCGAGGTGGTGATGTTCAACAGCGAGTCGGCCGCGAACGCGCCGGGGTTTTCGCGATAGATTTCCTGCGTGCCGCGGACCATCGCCTGCGGAACCGTGATGAGTTTGTGGGCGGCGAAGCGCGTGAAATCGTTGGCAAACTTGCTGCCGCGATGCGGCGTGCCGATCGTGATGATCCGCCGCACCGCCGGATTTGCCTGGAAGTAGTAGATTTTTTCGAGATTCTCGTGTACGTCGGGATCGGCTTTGACGAGTTGGATCGGCTCTTTGGTCACCGTGCGCCAGACTTCGTCGCCGCTGGAGAATGATTGCAGCTTGGAAACCAGGCCGCCCATGCTATGGCCGACCAATACCATGTGATCGAGCGCCGGCTCGCGCCGCGCGGGGTCGATCAATTCGCGGGCGCCGGACAGGTCACGCCGCATTTGGGCGGCGCTCACCCAGAACGGCTGCCCGGTCGGATAGAGATAGAACCAGAACTGATAACGCTCGCGAAGCTCCGGTGAGCTGCGCAAGTCGTTGAACATCTCCATCCACGTGATCGGGCTCGACCACAGGCCGTGCACCATCAGCACCGGGATCTTGCCGGGCTGATAAGGCTGCACCATATAGAGCCCTTCGAGCCCCTGGTATTTGTCGGGGTTGAGGAAGCCCAGCGTGGGCAACTCGGCCAGCGAGGGCTTGTCGAGAAAAAAGGCCAGCGGCGTCGTCAGGTCGCTTTCCAGCGGCACGCGCGTGCCGGCGACGACGATATCGGCCGTGGTCAGCGGGTCGTAGAACTCGAGCTGGCAGCGATGCGATGCGCCGGGCATCGCTTCGCCGCGCGCCGGCACGGCCTCGAACCGCAGGAATACCGTGACGGGGAAGCTCAGATCGGGGGGATAGAACTTCTCGCGCGGGTCGGCTTCGTCGCGGCAATGGCGCACCGCGATCAGCGGCACGCCGAGCCCGAAGCCGCGATACTGATTGGTGAGCCCCTTGACCTCGTAGTCCGAGGCAAACTCGAGGCGGGCAAAATCCTCGTTCTTCCAGGTCTTGCTGCGTTCGACGATCTCGACGTCGAAGTGCCGCGTAGCCGTTTCCAACTGCAGCTCGCCGCCGGGCTGCAAGACATTTTGCTTGAGCACGATCCGCAAGGCGCCATCGAGCGCCTGGTTGTACAGGTTGCAGGCGCCGCGGAACTCGGGGTCGTAGACGTTGCGCGGCAAGCGCGGATCGAACAAGAACTGGTGCGAGTGGACGAGCGTCGCGCCGTACAGGTCGAGCGCTTCCTTCTGATCGCCCGTGGAGCGCCGCGCCGCCAGGTAGGCGACTTCGGCGCACGCGTAGTGAGTTTCGGGCGTGGGCTCGCGCTCATGAAAGCCCTCGACCTGTGCGTACAAATCGCGTCCATCGCCATGCAGTTGCTGCTCGAGACCGAAGCGACGCAGCACCTGCATCGTGCGCTCGCTCGGCTGTAGACCTTTGATGGCGGTGAGCTGGAGCTGGTTCTCGAGCGGATTCTGCGGCGTTTTGCGGAGCGTGGCATAACGCTCGGGTCCACAACCGGTGGCCGACACGGCCAACGCCAGACAGAGCGCGGCGACCACGGCATCAGCGCGCGGCTTCGGCGCAAAGCGCCAATTGGCGCCGGGCGGCGACGAACCGAAGTCGGCGATGCGTGATGGCATCGTGTCGTGCGATCTTGCGGAAGAAATGGAAACGAGGACGAGCGCCGTCTGGACAAGGCTCTCCCGACTTGTGCCGCACGCTGGGGGCGGACATCGCAGGCCCGTTGGCCGTGCGCGAACCGCTGGCGGTGCTAGCAAAGTCGCGGGAGAGTGGGGTGGGACAATAGCGGCGCGGCGGCGTGGGCGTCAAGAGACGTACTCCGCGTTACGGCGCCGTCTCGACGCCCTCGGCAGGCTTCGATCGCTTGCCGCGGCGCGGGCCGCCGTTTGTCAGCGTGGGCTCGACGGCCGCCTCGGCAGATTCGTCCGGCGCCTGGTCGCCAGCAGCGGCGTGCGCGGTGCCATCGATCTGGCCATTTCGAGCGTGATGTTCTGGCGGAGCGAGCCATTCCAGCTTCAGGTGCGTGCGGAAAGCCCGTTCGAAAAGCTCGCCGCGGCGACGGGCGCCCCACAGGTCAACCTCGGGCAATTCATCGGCCAACAACAGAATCTGCACGCTGTGCGGCGCGACATCGACCTGCACGTCGCGCACCTGCTGGCTGTGGCTGCGATCGAAACCGACCGCCAACCGCAGGATGCCGGCCAACTGCCGCACCCGGCGCCGATCCTTGCGCGACAGGCTGCGAAAGTTGGCGTGTTTTTTCTTGGGTCGCGCGCCGCGATGGTAGCGGGCAATGTTGGCCACGAGTTCCAGTTCGTGCGGCTGAAAGCCGGCCAGGCGGCTGTTGAGTATCAGGTGATAACTGTGCTTGTGATGCTGATCGTAGTTGATCAAGTAGCCGACATCTTGCAGCCAGGCCGCGGCTTCGAGCAACGATTGATCCGACGGGACGAGGCCAAACCGTTCGACTAGCTGCGAGAAAATCGATACGGCCAACCGCGCGACATGCTGACAATGCGGCAAGTCGACCCCGCAGCGGGCCGCAAAGCCCAGGGCACTGGCCTGGCGATCGTGCGTGGGCGTAGCCGCGGGGCCGAGCGTCGCGTTGACCATCGTCAGCAGCAGGCCGTCGCGGACGCCGCCGGTGTGCACGGCCAGGGTGTTGACGTGGAACCGCCGCATCACGCTGTCGATGACGGCCAAACCGGCGACGATAATATCGGCCCGATCGGGGCTCAGGCCAGGCACCGCGCGTCGCGCCTTCGGCGGCAATTTGCGCAGCCGATCGAGCAAGTGCCGCACTTCGGCCCGTGAGACCTGGTAGCCCTGCACGGGCAAGTTGCCGAGTCCCTTGGTGGCCATGATCATCGCGGCCAACGTGGTGAAGGTGCCCCCCGAGCCGATCAACAGGTGCGGGGCAAAGTGCGGTTTGGCAGTGTGCTTGCGCAGCAGGCGATCGATGGAGCGGAGCAGACGTTCGAACTGTTCGTTGGTCAGCGCCAGCGCGCCGCCGTAGCGCTCCGTCAGCCGCACGGCCCCCAGCGGCGTGGTATCGATCGACTCGATCAGATTGTTCGAGGCCAGCACGATTTCGGTGCTGCCGCCGCCGATATCAACGACGGCGACATTCTTGTTGTCTAAATCGAAACTGCGCTGCACGCCATAAAACGCCAGCCGCGCCTCTTCGTCGGCGGTGACGACATCAATCGAAAGCCCGACCTCGCGCTGCACGCGCCGGCAGAATTCGGCGCCGTCGGCCGCTTCGCGCACGGCGCAGGTGGCGATCGCGCGCAGGTCTTGCACCTGATAGCCCGTGACGATTTGGTGCATGCGGCGCAGGGTCTGCATCCCGCGTTCGATGGCTTCGGCGTCGAGCCGGCCCGTCGTGGCCAGATTCTTGCCGAGACGGGTGGCGTCCTTCTCGTCATCGAGAATGCGATATTTGCCGTCGCGGAGCCCTTCGGCCACGATCATGCGGATGCTGTTGGTGCCGATATCGATCGCCGCCAGCCGATGGCCGAGTTCAGGCGACAGAATGTATTGCTGGCTTTCCATCGCAACCGTGGAGCTGACGAGGCCCAAAGGGCCAGGACAAATCGGACATCCGTTTCCGGCAATGGCGGCCGATGACGGCCGGGTGGCGCCGGGCTGCCTGGGGACACCGTCGCCGCTCAAAGGATAGCATAGCGACGGCCCCGGCGCGAACCGCCGCGGGCGGCTCGTTGCGCTGTGAACGACGCGATTTCACGCGAACTTCATCGAACAGGACGCCCAAGCGCCGTCTGTCGGCGGACATCACGAACTCGATGACGATACCTTGGCGAGTGCCTTGCCGGCGGTGTATAAGAACAAAGGATTCGCCGTGTCGACGGCCGCAACAGCGGGCCGCACCCTCAGCGAGGCGCCTACGATGTCAGAATCTCGATACCAGTCGTTCGCCGAATTCTGGCCCTACTACGTCCGCGAACATAGCCAGCCGGCGTGCCGCATACTGCACTTTATCGGCAGCACGCTGGCCCTCGTGCTGCTGGGCACGATGTTCTACACGCAGAACTGGTGGCTGTTGCTCGTCGGATTGGTGGTGGGCTACGGATTCGCGTGGGTGGGGCACTTCTTCATCGAGCACAACCGGCCGGCCACGTTCAAGTACCCGCTCTGGTCGTTCATCGGCGACTGGAAGATGTGGATGATGATGCTCACCGGGCGGATGCGAGCGGAAGTCGCGCGGGCGCATGCGCTGGTCGCGAAATAGGGCAGCGGCGAAGACAGCAGCGCGCGACTGGCAAGAATCAACGGCCCATTAGGGGAGCGGCCCTTTGCGTTCGGTCCAGCTAAACGGCTGCTGCGCGGCGCGCAGGTCGATGAAGTTGGCGATTCGTTCTTCGAGCCCGAGCCCCTCGCCGAGCATCTTGGTCCCTTGCAGGCGAGTTTTGTAGCCGATATCCAGAAACAGCATCTGCTGCGGCTTATCGACGTACAGCTTCTTGGCCAGGTTGTGCAACTGGCGCGCGTTCTTGACGGCCTTCGGATCGTTGCCGCCAGCCACGATCTGCACGGCCACCTGGCCGGCAATGGGGGGCGTCGTCAACATACTGCCTTGCAGGTTCTTGAAGCGCAGCTCGGGTGAAATCAACGTCAGCGCTTTGACGTCGCGCCCTTGCTTGACGGTGCTGGCGCGCTGCGTGCCCCAGGCCCAGTCTCCCCAGGCCCAGCGGATGCCGACCATCGCCCCCATCTCGGCGCCGACGACGCAGAGCTTCTCGATGTTCAGTTCTTGCTCGTTGTTCTTGCGCATCAAGAAGCGCTTCACGGCTTCGACATCTTCGGTCGCCATGAGGTCGAATTCTTCGGGGCGCAATCGCTCGACATCAAACCGCCCCGTCGCACCTCCGCGCTCATAAACCAGGCTGTCGCCGTGACCGCGCAGATCGGGCACGATCACGGCATGCCCCTTCTCGCGCTGCAAGAACAAAGCCAAGTCGCGAAAGTCGCCCCGGTTGCCGTGGAATTGGTGCAACAGAATGACCGGCACCGCTTCCTTCTTCTTGCGACTGGCGTACCAGGTCGCCTTGAGCTTCACGCCGTCCTTGGTGACCAGCTCGATATCTTCAGGCTCCGGCGGTCCTTTTTCTTCTTCTTCGGCGCCCAGCGCCGTGAGCGGAAATGCCAGGCACAAAGCCAGCGACCAGGCCAGCAGTCCGCGGCGGTTCAAGGTTGGCGAAGCGGCAAAGCAAGCGCGCGGTCGAATCACGGTGGCCCCCGTGTGGAAAGCAAGTAATAACGACGCCTTAACCTATGTTAGAAGTGGGACCAGAGGGCGTCAACGCGGGCTTTTCGGCACGATTTTACGGCCTGCGAGCGCCGCAGCTCCGGCGGCTTCGCGGCGCGTTTCGACTGGGCGACGGCCGCCGCTACGGTACATTGAACAGCCTTGGGGGCGCTTGCCGGCGCGCGGCAGCACCAGTGGTTCGTTTGTGTCAGGAGCGTGAGTTTCGTGAAGACTTACACCATTACCGAATTGTTGGGGGACGGAATCGCCACGGAACTGGCCGCCGCCGTGCGCATTGTCGTGGCCAAGTTTCCGATCCGCTTGAACTTCGAGCCGATCGACCTCAGCCTGCGCAATCGCGACGCCCGCGGCATGCCGATCTACGACGAGGCGATGGAGTCGATGCGGCGCAATCGGTTCTCGCTCAAGTACCCAACGGTCACCTCGAAGGAGAGCCCGAACGCGGTGCTGCGGCAGCGCTGCAATTTCTCGGTGATCCATCGGCCCGTGTCGACGATCCCCGGCGTGGTGACGAACTTTCGTCAGCCGCTGGCCCTGAACATCATTCGCGTCGCGCGCGGCGGCACGTACGACGACCCCGGCCGCATGATCGGCACCGAGGCGGCCGTCAGCTTGCGAATCGTCGAGCGGCAGCCTTGCTGGGAGGCCGCCCGCTATGCGTTTCTGCTCGCGCGGCGCTCGGGGCGCAGCATGACCAGCGCGTCGAAGCGCACCATTCAATCGGGGACCGATGGGCTGTTCGCGCACGTCGTCGAAGAGGTGGCGCTCGACTTTCCCGACGTGCTGCACCAGGAGGAATTGTTCGACGCCCTGCTGGCCAAGATCATCATGCACCCCGACCGTTACGCGGTCGTGCTGGTGCTCAATGAGTACGGCGACTTCTTGAGCGATATGGCGTGCGGGCTGGCCGGCTCGATGGGGATCGGCGCCAGCGCCAGCCTGAGCTTTACGCCCGATGGCCAGGTACACCTGGCGATGTTCGATCCAGCGGGGGGAACCGCTCCCGACATCGCGGGCAAGAACCTGGCCAACCCGACGGCCATCTTCCTGGCCTTGGTGATGCTGCTCTACGAGCTCGACGAGCGCGAGTTGGCCGCCACGCTAAAGGCCACGGTGCTCGAACTGCTGCGCGATGGCGATCGCACCAAGGACCTGGGCGGTTCGCTCTCGACCACGCAGTTCAGCGAGCGCGTCGCCGACGAACTGGCGAAGCGCCTCACCGCCGAGCAAGCGGCCGCGTCTGCCACCAAGAGCAGCTAATTCGCGGCTATTTCACCGCGTGGCGACGTCGCGGGTTCGTGATCCGCATGCCGAACAATGCCGCTCTGGGGCGCTACATGCCCGGGTTATGCGGCGCGATGTCCGCATGCGCGTCGTGCGGATAGAAGTAGCGACCGATTTCCTCGGCCAACACACCGACAAACTCGCGGCGGAACTCGGGCTCGCGTTTTTCCTGTGTCGGAATCGCGTAGTTCGGCGGCCAGAGCAACCGCGGCGGCTGCTTCTTGAAGACGACGTCCCCTTCGTTGTCGCGATCGATCACTTCGATCGTGTAGACCACTTCGCCCTGATAGAGGGTCTGGCCCTGATAGAGACTGAAGTGATCAATGTCGATGTCGACGATCATCTGGGCATCGAGCGCTTTGCCGACCTCGCGCGGGTCGTCCCACTCGTTCTCGTCCATCCAGCGATCGACGTCGCGGGCATCGACGACTTCGATCTTGGAGACATTCATCTGCAGCCGGCGGCCGAGTTCGGTGGCCAGTTCGCGAGTGACGTTGGTGCTCGAGAACTGCATCGCCGCCGGCGTGCGGCAAACGACCACCACGCGTTTTTCGCGCAGGCCGTTGTACTCCGCCGGAATGCGGTTCCCTTTGACGACATAGATGGCCGTGGCCAGCAGGCCGGCACAGCCACCGGCGAACATCGGCAACGTCAACACGACCAGACTTAACCATCCGGCCAGCGGGTGACGAAAAGCGCGGCGGTCCATCGCAGAGCCCTTCTGATCTATTACGAGAAGCCGCCCGGGCGGGCGGAGACGTTCACAAGACAAGCGTTAAATCGAGCGGTGTCGACCAACCGCGGCGCCGGCGCTCTTCGCCTGGCAGTCGCCACTAGGTCGACATTTTCACGATCCAATCCACGAGCGTGATGGCGATTACCGTAGCGGCCACCGCAACCAGCACCCGATCGCTGGGAAGCCGGAACCACAGTCGACCCGTGGCTGCCGACACCAACGACCACACCATCGTTACCGCGGCTAACGCCGCCAACAAAGTTCCACCGATGTTCGCCCGCAGAGCCGACGGCCACTGTCCGCGCACAAAGTGCGCCCAAGAGGTCGTCATTCCGCAAGCCGGACACGGCATATCAAACAGCATTACGAACGAGCACGGCGGCAAACCCAATTGCTGATGAGTTCCGCGACCACGAGGATTCGGTTCGAGCCAGACGGCGATGGCCAGCAGGGTCGCGAGACCCAAACCGAGCACCGCCAGCCCGCCGCGTACCGACAGGACACGTCGCCCTGTGTTATTCGTGGTCGCTTGGGTCACGGCCGTTGCATGAAAGGAGCGGGAAAGTATCGTAACGCGGTCACGGGGACAAGAGCGGTTTGCCGGCCGAAGTCGGGCGGTACGCAAAGGGTTGGAACATCTGGTGTATCGCTGACAAAAGGTCGCCCGCGTGCGACGCGCTAGCTTACGCGTTGCCGACGGCCGCGAACAGCCAGTAAACACCGCTGTGCGCCAACCCCTTCAAAGAACCGGTTTGCTGCGGGAATTCGATGGCAATTACCGCCGCCGCAGGTTCGGCCGTGCCGGTTTCCCCTTCGACTTCGTCGGGGGCTTTTTCTTCGCGGGTTCATCCTCGGGCTCGACCGCTTCGGGGGTCTTGGCCACGCGTGGCGAAGTCGTCGCTTCGTCGTCGGCCGGCTTGCCGGCGACGGCATCGGCATCTGGTGTCTGAGCGGCCGCCGTCGGCCTTGGCTTAATGAGCGGTCGCGAAACCGTCGGGATCGCCGGCACCAGGTCTTCGGTAAAGCGCGTTACATAGTGCAAGCTGCTCTGATCGCCGCTGAAACCGACGACGCGCTTGTCGAGCTCGAGTCGTTGGGCGAGCAGCCGTCCGGCGGCCAGATCGAATTGCAATTCGCCGGCGCTTTGCCGCTGAATGAGCTGGGCTTCGATCTCGGGCTCTTCGCGGATCGGCGTGATGACCTGCGACTCGACTTCGATCTTGGCGATGCCGTCGCGGACCTCGGCCAGCGTGCAGCGCTGGCGGAGCTTAATCACGCGCGTTTCGCCGCTGCTGAGTTTGACCGTGGTTTCCGACGGGGCATACCAGGTATGGCCCACCGGCACGTCTCCTTCGGGCAGCGGAAGCGTGAGGGGCGATTGGGCCTCTGCTTCGGTCGTGGCATTTCCTTCGCGATTGACGATTACGCCGCGCAAGTCCATCGTCACCCGCGCGAGGACCACGCCGACCGACTGCGCGGCTTGCTCGAAGCCGGCGGGCGCCACGACGTCGGTGGCGCTGTTGTAAACGACTTCTTCGCGGCCGCTGACTTTCTGCCGCATTTCGACGTTTTCGACCAGGTGCTCGAAGATCACCGCCGGCTGCGGCGCCGCGGCCATCTCTTTGACGCGCCACACCTTGATCGAGCGGCTGAGTGTTTCGGCCGTCTGAGTGGAGCCCGACACCGTGGTGGTCACCCGCGCGCGGTGCTCGACTTGCCAGCGAATGGTTTCACCGGCTTTGAACCGATAGCGGAGCCGATACTTGGGCGCATCGGTCGTGGTAGCGGCAGTGGCAGCATCGCCCGCTGGCGCCGGGGCCGCGGCGGGAGTGCTTTCCGCGGCCTGCAGCGTCGCGCCGGCCAAGAGTGCGACAACGCCGCAGACAAAAGCCCGTCGCGCCAGCAGAAACCGAGAGGTCATCGAGTACCTCGCATCCATTCGAGGTTAGTTGATTCGTAAGGCATCCGCGGCGATCCGTCGCCACCCGCATTGATGTGCTGCGCCGTGCGCAGAATAGCCGACCACCGGCGAGGCGGTTTGGTCACTCGCCCAACCGCAACTGGCCACCCCAACCGAGCTTTTCTCGCAAGGTGCGATAGTAGCTATGGCCGGGCACTTCGACGAGCTGAAACTTCGGCTCGGCCCTCACGATACGCACGCGATCGTAGGGGGCCAACAGCGACAGCGTGCGACCGTCGGACACAACCGTGGTGCCCGGGTTCGGCCGCGTGACTTCCAACTCGTACGTCCGCTCGGCGGAGTCAACCACCGGGCGATTGGTCAGCGTATGCGGACTGATCGGCGACACGACAAAGGCCTGCAAGTCCTTGCGCAGGATCGGTCCGCCGGCCGACAAGCTATGCGCAGTCGATCCGACGGGCGTGGCCACGATCAGGCCGTCGCAACTATAGGTAGTGACCAATTCTGCGTCAACGTAGAGATGCACCTCGAGAATATGGAACGGCGCTCCGGCGTGGAGCACGACGTCGTTGAGCCCGAGGTGCGTTTCGATCGCGTGCCCGTCGCGCAGCACGCTACACTCGAACATCAAATGATCGACGACGCGATAGTCGCCAGCAGCTAGCCGTGGCAATGCTTGCTCGAGTTCGGCGGGGGCCAGATCGGCCAGAAAACCCAGCTTTCCCAGGTTGACCCCCACGATCGGATGCTGGCGATAGCCCATCTGCCGCACAGCGCGCAGGATGGAGCCGTCGCCCCCCAAGACAATCGCCAAGTCGAAGTCGAGCGAAGCCAGATCAACGTTGGCTTGCAGATCCCAAGCCAGCACTTCGGTGTGGGCTTCGATGATTGGGCGCAAACGCGCGGTCTCGCTTTGCACGCGCGGTCGCTCGGCGGAACCAAGCACGACGACACGCGGACGACCTGAAGCACGTTGCGAAGCAGACTGCGCGGCGCTCGCCGCGCCAGCTTGAGTCGCGGCGAGTGAATCGCGCGAGCCGCTCGTCGCTGGGGCGCTGCCGCGGCGCATGGCCATTATCCTGTCTGCCGCGCGGCGCCCGCCGCCGCGAGCACGCCGCGGCCACGAGGAACGCCGAGTTGATTGGCCAGGTCGCGGCAGGTTTGCACGATGCCATCGCGATCGAGCCGGAGATCGGCCAGCAGCTCACCCCGTTCACCATGCTCGACGAACTGATCGGGGATGCCCAGGCGACGCACGTGCCGGGTATCGAGCCGGGCTTCGTTCGCCGCTTCGAGCACGGCACTGCCGAAGCCGGTCATCAGCGCGCCCTCTTCGACGGTGACGACAAACGCACAATCGCGCACCGCCCGCAGAATTGTTTGGCGATCGAGCGGCTTGATAAAGCGGGCATTGATGACCCCCACGTCGAGCCCTTCAGCACGCAGCACCGCGGCGGCTTGCACGCAAGTGGGCAGCAGCGTGCCCAGGGCGATGATCATGCCGTCGGTGCCCCACTCGATCACTTCGGCGCGGCCCGGTTCGATCGGCGCGGCGGCGCGTTCGACCCGCTCGGCCTTGGCCTTGGGGTAACGCAGCGAGACGGGGCCCGGCTGCGCGAGTGCGAACTCGAGCATTGCCGGCAGATCGGCTTCGTCCCCGGGAGCCATGACGGTCATGTTGGGGAACAACCGCATGTAGCCCAAATCGAACATGCCATGGTGCGTCGGCCCGTCGGGGCCGGTCAGCCCGGCGCGATCGAGCAGGAACGTGACGGGCAGATTCTGCAGCGCCACTTCCTGAAAGATCTGGTCGAAGCTGCGTTGCAGGAAGGTGCTGTAGATATCGACGATCGGTCGCAGACCGGCCTTGGCCATGCCGGCGGCAAACGCCACGGCGTGCGACTCGCAAATGCCGGTGTCGAAGAAGCGATTGGGGAAGCCGTCGCGGATTTTCTCCAGGTTGTTGCCCTGGCACATCGCGGCGGTCATCACAGTGACCTTGGGATTCGCGGTCAACTGATTGAAGATCGCATCGCTGGCGACGTTGGTGTACGCCCGCGATGAACTTTGCTTGACCGACACGACGGCGTCGTCTTCGCAATCGAAAGGAGCCGGCGTGTGGAAATAAACCGGGTCTTCGGCGGCCGGCTTGAAGCCGTGCCCCTTCTCGGTGATGACGTGCAGCAGCACGGGCCCGGGTACGTCTTTGACGATCCGCAAAAACTTTTTCAGGTGCCCAATATTGTGACCGTCGATCGGCCCAAGATAGCGGATGCCGAGTTCTTCGAAGAGCATGCCGCCGTGATGCAGACCGGCCTTGATCGAGTCCTTGGCCTGGCCGAGCAGTTTCTCGACGGGGTCGCCGATGACCGGCAGGTTCTCCAGGAACCGCAGCACTTCGGTTTTCAGACCGTTGTAGAGCGGGTGGACGCGGACCTGATCGAGATACTCGGCCAGCCCGCCCACGCGCGGGCAGATCGACATCTTGTTGTCGTTGAGGATCACCAGCAGCTTCTTCTTGAGTCCGCCAGCGTTGTTGAGGGCCTCGAAGACGATACCCGAGGGGAGGGCGCCGTCGCCGATGACAGCCACGGAATGGCGATCGTCCTCGCCCGGCAGCAGGTCGTCGCCGCACTTCAGGCCCAGGGCGGTCGACACGCTGCAGCCGGCGTGGCCCGTCATGAACAAGTCGTAAATGCTCTCATGCGGATTGGGGTAGCCCATCAGGCCCCCCTTGGTGCGCATGGTGCTGAACTCGTCGTAGCGCCCCGTGATGAGCTTGTGCGGATAAATCTGGTGACCGGTGTCCCAGATCAAGCGATCGCGCGAAAAATCGAACGTAGTGTGCAGCGCCAAGCAAAGTTCGACGACACCCAGGTTCGAAGCGAAATGTGCCGTGCGGCTCGACACCAGGTTGCAGAGCACTTCGCGCATTTCGGCCGCGACTTGCTCCAACTCGGGCAGCGACAAGTCAACCAGATCGCGGGGCGACCGGATCTTGGCAAGCAATCTCTCCATCAACGATCCCTTTCCAAGACATAACGAGCTAAAGCCTCGAGCGGCTGGGCCCGGGGGCCCAAGGGCTCGATCGCGCCGGTGGCCGCGTCAATCAAATCGGCGGCCCGGCGTCGGCTTTCGGCGATGCCCCACACTTTGGGAAACGTGAGCTTGCCTCGGCTCTCGTCCTTACCGACACGTTTGCCGACCGTCGTCGCGTCGCCCGACACATCGAGCAGATCGTCGACAATCTGGAAGGCCAGCCCCAAATGACGTCCGTATTCGCCGAGCGCCGTTTCTTCGGCGGCCGAGCATTGTGCGGCGACCGCACCGAGTTGCAGCGACACGCTCAGCATGGCGCCGGTTTTTCGCGCGTGAATGCTCTCGAGTGCCCCGGCCGTGGCGGCGCGATCGGGGTCGAGGTCATCGGCCTGACCCCCGACCAGGCAGCACGGACCCGCCGCGTGGGCGAGCAGCGCACAGCAGCGTGCAGCAATCGGTGCGGGCTGCAGATCTCGGGCGACGATCTCGAAAGCCATCGCCTGCAAGGCGTCGCCGGCCAGGATCGCCACCGCTTCGCAATAGACCTTGTGACAGGTGGGCCGGCCACGGCGCAGGTCGTCGTCGTCCATAGCGGGCAGATCGTCGTGAATCAGCGAATAGGCATGAATCATCTCGACCGCGCAGGCGGCCGGCATTACGTCCTCGGCAGCGCCACCGACGGCCATCGCCCCCCAAACACACAACAGCGGACGCAACCGCTTGCCGGGGGCCAACAGGCTATA
>Ga0163152_10006338_pt1 | contig 13393 bp, 10 predicted proteins | sample OliLakLV19MP8IB2_FD_148635 | JGI IMG/M metagenome (GOLD analysis project Ga0163152, IMG submission 148635) | Freshwater microbial mat bacterial communities from Lake Vanda, McMurdo Dry Valleys, Antarctica - Oligotrophic Lake LV.19.MP8.IB-2 | ecosystem: Environmental > Aquatic > Freshwater >... | reverse complement strand
CACTTAAACACAAAGTTTCCGAATAACGAAATTTTACCTGTATACCCGTATTTCTACTAAAGTATTTACCGGTAAAATGCCGTTTGCCAAAGTGCCTGAATCAAACGACCTTAATTGCACTACGTTAAGGTCTGCAACGGCGGCCTTTGCGGTTACCTCCGCCGTCGTTCCAGGCAAAAGTATGTTAACAAACGTCTTGTTTGCCGTCAGTTTATCGCCCGTAAAGGTAATAGTATACAGCCCTGCGCTAACGTAAGCAATTACCGCAGTACCTAATTCACTTACGCCTAAAACCGTACCGGCGGGCGCTGTGGTACTGGCCTGCGCCGCTAAACGAACAGTGTAAGTCTTGTACGCTTTTTCGGTAACGAGCCGCAGCGCGTTCCGGTTTTCGCTATCTTTAACGATACACAATTGCACCAGCGCTTCAAACGATCGCGCGCTTTGGGAGTTTGCGCCCGGTATCAGCCCGCCTACGTTTTCTATTTCCGAAACCCGTAACGCCATACCGCCGTCAGTCGCCGATTTAACAATAAGCGACTTCAACGCCGCGATAATTTTACTCGATAATTCCATAATTTACGCGTTTTTTGAGTTATGCCATCGGGTTTGTAATACGCGCAGGTGTTACCCCTTCCCACGTTGCGACGCCGTCGAAAAATTGCAATTCCTGCTTGTTTTCCGGAATTACCAAATCCAGCGTTATTGTACAATATACGCCGTCATCCCCGCCAAACAAGTATTTACCTCCAGTAAACCACAAAGCGTAAACGCGCCCCGGGTTTGCTTCTACAAACTGCAAAAACGCAAAATTTACCGCGTCGGTTTCGTCCACCCTGAACGGCAAAGTATGTTTTTTCGGCGTTTGCAACGTCCGCCCCTGCGAAAATTCGATTTCCGTGCTTTCCGGCTTCGGCTTGCTGCCGATCGTGTGCAACTTCCGAATTATCGTAAGGTCGGCAAGTGTAGCATTATTTACCCGGAGCGTCCATTCGCCTAAATCGGCGACATCGGTGAACGGCTGGTTAGGGTAGCCAATAAAAATTTCAGGCACCTGACCAAAAGTGGTATTTGGTGTGCAAAAATCCGCACTAACTGCGGGTAAATTGGTCTGAATGCAATCCTGTATAGGCATAGCTTTATTATTTTTACAAAGTTAAAAAATACATTTAAGAGACTAAAAAACACTGTGTTTTAATATCGCAGTATCGAAACCTCCATATCTTTCGGCGCCGGCTTATTACCGCCAAAATACAAACCGATGGGGCGAATCGGCCAGCCTTTCATCTCCGTATTTACGCTGTATAGGCTGCCGTTTTTTCGCGTAAAATCTACAAACCAATGTACACCGGGTTTGTAAATTCTAACTTCTATTTCTTCGTTAAAATCCACAATTACCGGTTCAAAATTTTCGGTTTCGGCATAATGCGCTTTGCCCTTTTCGTGCCAATACGCAGATAATTCCATTTTTCGTATTTCCGGTGCATAACGCCATGCCCACATGACGGAATTTTTCAGGTTACTGAAAAGCGAGAAACTAAAACCCCCGCCTTTGTTCCAATCCTTTTGGTCTCCGTCCGGTAAATAATAGGCGCAATTATCCGAAAATTTTACTTTAAAATTCACTTCTTTACTCCACAGCGCAACGAGGTAAAAACTATCTGTTGGTTTAAAATCGTGGCTACCCCTTTTAACAGAATACGTTTTTGCGGCGCTAAGACGATTTTTATTTGCTTTGCACATTAGCGAGTTTTTTTACGTTGTAAAGCAACATTTTTTTTATCGTTTAAATACAGGTCGTCGCCCTCCAGGTACATTTCTATGGCCTTACTTTCGCCCAATTTCAGGGTAATTTTCCGCGCGTTATCTGCTAAAACCGATACTTTCCCTTCGCCGCTTTTGTCGGTAATAAATTGCCCGTTTTCATCCAGGGATAAATTATCTTTTTTGTCGTTAACAATTAAATCCCAATTACCTGCTAATTTTTTAAGTTCTTCGGTATACAGGCTGTCCAATATTTCCGGCACTTGTACGGCAATTAAGGCGACAGAATCCGCTAATAGCTTAGTTTTTAGTTGCGTAAATTGTCGCTCTAAAGCGGCAAAATCCGAAAGCTGCTTTTTATTCCGCGCAACCTGAATATTTTTCAGGTTTTCCGGCGTCACCCCCGGTACAAAATAACCTGCAATTAAATCGAAATTACCGTCGGGCAATTCTTTGTAAATAATTGTGTCGCATGTTAATACATCCTGCGCAGTAGCAGCAGCGAGTAAAAGCGAAAACGAAAAAAGAAAAAATAAACGTTTCATAAAATTATTTTTATGGTCTTTTAAATGTAAGCGTTATAAACAGCCGGGTTACTATTCCCCGGTTAGTATTTTATTACAGAAGCCCTAAAAGTTCCACTTGCAGGATCAATAGCAGATCCTGTGGAATTGTAAGCTTCTATACTTATTGTATTTGTTGCAGATACCCACGGTTGACCAAAAATTAAGCCAGTAGATTTACTGCCATTATCTATGCCAACCAGAACGACATCTCCAATCGCAGCGCCAGTTACCGTAATTGTTAAAGTTTCGGTAGCTAAAGAAGCTATACTACCGAAATTCAATACCCCGGTTCCAGTTAAAGTTTTACTTAAAATATGCCGAGTACTTGAGCTTGTTACAAAATAATTAGTGCCGTCAAATTCAAGTGCACCATTTATAGGTGTGGTTAAGTTTGTGCCAGGAGCAAGTTGTACTGGAGCAACCAGTGTAGTTCCAGCGGCTAAAGTTAACCTTGCTGTTGGTGTAATGCCAAGACCTACTAATCCACTTTTATCAACTATCATGTGTTGATTGTAAGAATCCCCACCATTTCCAACTTCAAGGATATTAAGGGTTTGGGTTCTAAGACTTGTACCAGAAGCAACCAATGGTGCGGAACTAACAGTAAACACAGTTGTGGAAGATACAACTGTTACTGTATGGTAACTTATGCTAGATGAGATAGTTCCCATAAGTGCAATACCTTGACCAACGGCAATATTGGCATTTGGGGTAGTTATAGTTATTACTGCGCCAGCCGCAGTCCAAGCATTTGTTGTAATTGTTGGTAGACCTTGTATTCTTAATTGTGCAGTTCCTCCGGTAGTATGTATTAAAGCTGTTCCAGAAGCTGTAAAACCTCTTTCTGTAATACCACCCCCCCTTCCAAATATCCAAGTATCTGCACCACCAGAAACAATATTACGTCCAATAACGGCGGAACCGCTATGAGAGGCCGTGATATAGTTTCCTAAACCTAAAATTCCTCCACTTGCTGTAACTTCACTTCCGATAGCAATACCAGCTGCACTCATTGTACTGCTTGTACCTAATAGAATCCCAGAAGCAGCACTAAAAGTATTATATGCTCCAACCATAAGTTTTGCAGTTCCAATACTCTCGCCCGCTTGTATATTGATTAAATTACCTATTGCTCCTGTAGAACCTAATGTACCTCTAACAAAAAAATTAGCAGAAGCTTGGGCTGTTCCAGTAAAAGGTGAAAACGCAATTTCTCCAAAAATAGTAGAAGTACCGGCTGGTGCACCAGTTTTCCAACCGTCTGCTTGATATAATATATGGGGCGGTACTTGACTTACCGCTAATGTAGCAGCCGTGGTGTTTAAAAGGTGGAGGCTTCTGGCTTGGTTAATAGCCGCTCCTATGTCATCCATTCTAAGAGTAAGCTTGCCGTTTATATCTACCGTTGTGCCATTTATGGTGCCGTCCGACGTGGCGGAAATTATGTCGGCTAAATACGCCCCGCCGTTCATCGACGCCGATAAACCCCACTTCCCTTTCGCGATAGTCGTACCCTGCACCGGCGTAACGTCTGCCCGAAAAGCGACCGACTGACTTGCCGCAGTAGTATTAGTTTTCCAGCCCCGCGCATCCCAAGTTATAGGCGGAGAAATCTGTTGCGCGCCGGAGGCGGCATCCGTTGTGTTTTGCAGCAATAAGCCGCTCGCGGTGGTCTGCGTTGTACCTAAACCGTTAGTTAGTATATGTAGCCGCGCCAGCGGAGTAGCTAAGCCTACCCCTACTCTTGCGTTTGCGTTATCGAAATTAAATAGAGAATTAGTACTTAATGTGTTCGCATCCGTAAAAAACGGGACGCGAGTATTTACGCCCACGCCGTCTACGTATCCTGCGTTTTGTAGCGCCGTAATACTCGACCGTAAATCCGTAAGCGTATCGCGTAAAACGGTTAAAGTATCCCCAAAATCTTGTAGGGTTACAAAGTCGCCTTCGCTGCCGTACGCTTGCAAAATATTATGTAAATGTATACGCGTTTGCAGCCCTTCGCTAACTCCCGTCGCACCGTTCGCCGGTACAGGTATGCGATTATCGGCGCGTTTACGATAAACCGCACCCACTTGCGCAGGCATTAAACAAACAGCTTCGACGCAAACAACTAATAACGTAGCATCCGAAAAAGACGAAGCTATAACGTCTATAACGGTAAAAAGCCTGCCGTTGCCATCGATAAGCCCCATCGCGCTATCTATGTCAATCGGCGTAAAATAACCTAATTGGTCTGCCGGGGCAATTAATTCGACCTGAAAAGTCGAATCTGTAACGCTTTGCGCGTCGGTAATATCTACAACTAACACAAAAGACGTATCCACTTGCGCCTTAACTGCCGTGCAAAATAATAGCGAAAATAATAGCAAATAATAGCGCATATAATTAGAATTTTGCAAGTATTACAAAGCCTGAACCTCCAAAACCGTTCAGATTGGTTATTTTCGCCTGAACACTTCCCGTTACAGTTACGTCCTGGTCTACCGTTACACTTAACGCCGGATAATTAACTACATTCCCACTACTCGCCGCCCGTATGTCTAAACCAAAAAACTCGTTATTCCCCGACACCGAAACGATAAGTAAATTAATTGCGTTACCCCCGTCTAAATTTGTGTTATTCCCCGACCATCTCAACGAATTAGGTAAAACCCCATCGGGCAATGTTAGCGTAAAATTCCCCGCGCCGGTTTTTACGAGTGTCGGCGTTCCGCTTCCAAAATACCTTAATTGCATAGACGTTTCCGCCGAGGCACTTAGCGTTATTTGGTTAATAGTAGCGCCGATATTATCCAGCGCATCGCGTAAAGCGGCTATACTGTCTAATAATATTTGTATAGAATCCGTTAACGCAGCTTCGGTAACTAAACCCCCTATTGACGCCGCAATAGCCGAACCTGTAAAAATAGTATCGCCTGCCGGTGTTACAAGAAAAATAGAATCGTTAGAAACGTAGCTTGCCGTAAATCCGCCCGTTACAGCGTCTACATAAGCTTTCGCCGCCGCTTCAGTTAATAGGTGCGTAGGTAGCGAATCGGTTAAAGTCGGGTCGTTGGATATACCCGTAATTTGCGAGCCATTAAACGTAAAAACGCCGCCGGTTTTAATCTCCAGTTTCTGTTTCGCCGTTAAATTATCGCGGCTGATTTCCGATTGCGAAAAGCCGGTAAAACCAACAAACAGCGCCATAAACGCTAAAATAATGTTTTTCATAGAAGTATAAATTTATAGTTAATTGCGGCTAAATTTTCGCCGGTTAAATGCAAGTTTTCCCCGGCAATACTGAACCGGCTTAAATCGAAACTAAGCGGCGTGTTTGCCGTCAGTTCTTCGTCGAATAAATTGCCAGAGCCCACGGAAGTCCCTAATTTTACGTTTTGCCCCGTAGCGCTCCAAAACGTTATCTTAAGCAGCTCGCGCGTTGCGGGTATATTAATCACCCCCGCCGCGTTTAACGTTCCCGAAAGCGCCAACCCGTCGTTGTACCAATAAATACTATCGAAAAACGCATAAAATTGCGCTTCCGTAGGTACGTCGCCCGTTTGAAAAAAATCTTTTATTTCCGCTTTAGTAGCCATTCCTGTAAAATTAATGTATTAGAAAAAACGGTTAAAATGCACCGTGTTTTATTCCGTAGCATCATCGTCGCTTTCGTCTTCGCCGACAATAAAAGTAGAACCCACTGCCATAATACCGATGCCCAAAGGTTCACCTGCCCAAAAATAGTTTTTGCTCTCCCCTAATTCGCAATTAAGCCCAACGGCTTTTATATACGTCACCGTCGCCGCAGGGTTATGCGGGTAAGTTATACCCCCCGTATTTAATTGTTCACCCGTGGCGATAAAAACTTTAACGGCAGTGCCCCCAATTATCTCCCAAACTTCTATTATCGCATTCCTGAAACCGCGCCCCTGTAGTGTTTTGTCCCCCACGGCAGAAATAATTGTCGGCGTATCTATCGAACTAATCGCAGGATCTGTATAAAACCTTCCCGCAGCAACGTTATAGTAATAATAAATGTCGGCATCCGGTAAATCTGCGTTTAGGGCGTTTAAATCAATTACGCCCCCGCCGTTAAAAAAAACGCCGGAAGGTATATAAGTACCCGTAGACGCTTTATATCTCCGGTAATTTGTAGCACCGGACAAATATTTAATTAATACTTTATCGCCATCAACCAGCGGTACTTGCGCCGAGGTTAAAGCGTTGGTATATTCAAAAATTAGGTAATTCGTGCTACCTTCTACAATTACCGCTAAAGCTTCTAAAGCGCCGGTTAAGCAGTAAATGTTCGGCGTTTCTAAATCGCCGCAGCAATTAGTTTTAATTACGCGATCCACCACAAACGAAATATCTGTTAAAGCTAAAGCACCGTTTGTGCCTTGCCATTTTGGGTCTACCGTAACCGTTAAAACGTTTCCCGTGTAACCTCTATGCGTAAGCACCTCAATAACGCCAGCAAAATGCAGCGGCAACAAACAAAGCGCGTCTACCATAAACTGCGGAAAAACCCCCTGCAAAATATAGGTTTTTTCGAGTTTAGCGAATTCCACAACTTCGCTACCGAACGCGTCTTCACTGGCTTCGATAATTACCGGGTATTCCGGTTTACCTATATCTACGTCTAAATAAATAATATTTTTGTATTGCTTTTCGCCGGTTCGGTAAAATATAGCATCCACGTCGCACGTATCCCAATACGTTATTTTTGTAGGTACGCAAAGGTCTAAAGTATTACCGTTAAAAGCAATAAAATTAATGTCTTCACTATACCAGGTGTTTACGGAATCCGATAGCATTAAATAATATTTACCCGCCGGTATTGTTGCTGTATGCGCTAAAATGCCGTAATGCACTATATAATCAAATTCGGCGAAGGAAAATACTTGCAAATCCGCCGAATCCATATATGTAAGCAACTCCATTTCGCTGCTTCCTATTAACTTTATAGACGTTAAAGGGTACGCACCGGACGGCCTTTTAATCTCGAAAGGTAGCAGCATATTTGCCGGACAAATTAGACAAAACGGGCTATTGTCGCCGCCCGGGGCAAATACATTCCGGTCGGCTAAGTTTTCGTAAATCCGCAAAGGTTGCTTTATCCCGTATTCCATATTAATATGCAATTTCGATTTCTACCGATTCGGTAAATATGTTCTCTTCTGCCGACGCAACGTAGCCCACACCTAAATCCGTCGTTACACTGTCGCCCGGGTTAAACGTGTCGCCGCAACACCGGGTAAACTTAAATTTATCCTGCTTTATGTAGGGCAGCCAGGAAAGAAAGGTTTGCGCGTCGCCGTTTAAAGTTCCACTTTTAAATAGCCTTCCATGCTTATGCAAATTTTCCTGCAAGCTAACCCAATTAAAAGGTAAATTAGAATCTTTAATTATTAAATCCGTGCCGTTTAATTCGTTGCAGACTAAAACAAACCCCGAATTACCTACGCGCTCCGCATTAGCCGTATTTTCGATAAAATCTAAATCGGTGTGTAAAACGGTGCAACGTTTCTCTTTAACTTCTTCGCCGCAATCGTAAACTATCGGATTGGCTAAAAATGCAAAACTTACATCTTCAGGCCAGTAAAATAATTCTGTTTTAACGTTATCCACGCTGCCGTAATTAAGGGTCTTATTTTTAGTTTTTCCCGTTAAATCTATTCCTGAATTAGCGGAAAAATAACTGTAATGCTCCAAAATTAAAACCCCGTTAATTATAACAACTTTAACGTTAAACATAAAATCCAAATCTTCAAAAAAGCTTTTTAGGCTTACATTCCACGCCGGGGCGGTGCTCGGTGTTACCACCGATTTGTATTTAATATCGCTTTTTTGGTGTATAGTTATGTTTTTGCAATTTAATTCCGCAAAGGCATAAGCTATATTATTGGGTGCGTCGTCTATGGCGTTAATGCCGAAAAATTCGCTTTTTACCGTAAGCCCACAGCCCATACCGGATACCAGGTTTTCGATAACCCCGTTAAACATTCGCCCGCGTGTGTACGCACCTAAAACCATCCCCGAATTTCCCGAAGGACAGCGCCACCATTCCGCCGTACCGTCGCCCGCGCAACTGTTTAATAGCAGCGACCAACCGCCGGCAAAAGTAGGTTCTACCGGTTCGCCTATTTCGCAAGCATTTGTAAAGGTTTCCCGGTGCCACGTAGTTTCCTGTCTAATAGTCAACCCGGTGGGGTTTAAATAGCATTCCGGTTCTTGTTCTATATTATTAACAAATACTTTGTTCGACTTTTTACACCAATTAGTCGGTTCGGCTAAACAGGTGTCTAAATTATCGTAATACGCTGCGTAATAGTCCGCACAATCGCCGTCTAAAGTTTCAGCCGTGCAAAGTTGTTCTTCTACTTCCCCGCCAATCGCTTGCGTAGTTACCGCCGTTCCGGCAAATAAATTAGCCGTTAGTTTTAATGCCGCTTCGAAGCATTTATAGGCGTCTAACGGCTTAACTTTTACGTCTATATAACATTTGTCGCGATTTTCCACACTTTCAAACATCGTAAAAAATCCCGTCCAATATTCTACTATTTCACCCGCGCAGGTATATTCTACAAATACCGTAATCTCCGTGCATTCGTTTTCGTAGTGCTCTTTAACTATCGCGTAATCGTTTACAGCGCTAAATCTAAAAGTATCTTTAGACGTGTGTTTATAGTATAATTTATCCGTATCGCGGATATATTCAAAAATCCCTTTTATTTTAGGGAAAACCTCGGTTTTATCTAAAATCGCGCTCTCTAAATATATTTTAACCTCTTTCATGTTATGCGGTTTTACGGATTACTTTAACGGTTTTACCTGTCGTAATTATCTTACTGCCGTCCGCTGTGTAGTCCGTTTTTGGCTTACTTTGTAGTTTAACAATTTCTGTTAATAGCTCGTTACTTTTACGTAATTCCGCTATTTCGCGCCCGTCCCCGGTTGTAGTTTGCAGCGATATAATTTTAGCCTCTTTCGCCGCTAAATTATTTGCAATTTCGGAGTTTAACCTATTTTCGGGTCGCACGGCTTTGTATAGTCCTTTAAGGTCGTTATTATTAGCCGCGTTTACAAACGCTGTAAACGCGTCCCCATGCGCCGCCGTTGCTTCCCTGCTAAGTATTCCAAACGCTTCCCCGCGTTCCACTTCGATGTGGTCGCCAAAATTTTCACCGCCCTGGCTGTGCAGCCGCCCGGTCACTTTGCCCGACATGCCGTGGCGAGCTTTTTGCTTATTAATATTTTGGAAAACCTTAGCTTTAGCCGCAATAAAACCGCCTAACATCGCCCCAATAAGCCCTACCGCGATGCCTACCCCTACAAAAGGAATAGCGGCAACCGACTGGAAAATCTGCGCCGCCGCCGTTATTAAACTGCTGCCTTGCGTAATCGTATCTAAAATAGCTTGCGCTTTTTGCGCGCGTTGTTTTTCTTTTACTGCTTTATCGCGTTCTACTTTTTCCGCCTCCTGCTGCTGCTTTAAAACGTCTATTTCCTGCTGCACTTCGATTTGCCGATTAGCAAAACCTTGCTGCCCTAAGTCTTTTTCGTCTTTAAGTTCTTCTTCTTTTTTCTTTATATTTTTATCTATATTTTCGATTTCTTCGTCTGACGCTTTAATAGCGGTCTCCGCCGCTTCTACCCTGCGCGCATTAACCTCGGATATAATGTTTATCGCACTTTGTGCGGCTACATTTATGCCCTTTATTATTTTATTGTCTTCGGGGTTGTTAGGGTCTAAACCAATTAATTTATAAATACTAAACTCTTTTGGCGTGTCGCCCAATTCGGCAATGTCGCCTTTAATTTCGTTTATTGTTTTGCGCAGGGCTAAAGCGGCATCACTTTCCGCACCTTTAGTTTTTTCTAAAAGGGCTAAAGCTTGCTCTGCATATTTTAGTCGAATATCTAAAATAGCTTTTTCTTTAAAATCTTCGAAGGCTATTTGACTATCAAATGCCGCTCGTTGTAGCTCTAATAACGCGATTTCGTGGCTTTCGGCCTTCTGTATTTCGTCGTCCTGAAACGCGCTTAAATCCTTTAAAAATTGGTCGTTGGCTTGCTTTTTTAGGAAGTTTATTTGTTTTGTTTGGTCGCCGCTTAATTCCCCGTTTGGCGCGGCGATTTTAAGGGAATTCTCTAAAGCTTCTATCTCCGCTTTATTTTGTTCGTATATAAACCGTATACGTTCTTCCCCGCTAAGTTGCTCTAAATTAGCCGTTTCTTCTATAAATTTACGCCGTATCTCGAATTTATTAGTCTCGTGCTGTATTGTAGCTTGCGAAGTATCTAAGCCAAATTTGTTCAGCTCCGCTAATAAATCGCGGTATCTAAAATCTTCGATAATTAGCTGTTTTTCGCTGCCTTCGGCTAAAGCGTTTAATTTCGCTTTTTCTAACTCTTCGGCCAATTTTATAGCGTCGTCCGCCGCTTTTTTTTCTGCGTCCTCCGCTTTTTTCGCCGCCGCCGCTTCTGCTGCGGCCTTTTTTGCCGCTGCCGCTTCTGCTTTTTTTGCCTGCGCTGCCGCTACTTCATCCGACCTCGAAAAAGATTGGTTTGTTATACCCGTTGTTTGCAGGGTTTCGCTAACTACATTAGTAACCGGGTTTTTTTGTTTAATACCGCTAACTTTATTAAAACTGTCTCTAAAAGCTTTTGCCGATTTTTCGCCAATGCCTTTGAACGGGTCTATAAATAACTCGTTTGCCGCTTTCTTTAAATCGCCCGCGCCCTCAGTAATTAATTTTTTTATGTTAAACATCTCGTAAAAAAAAGCGCCGACTTTTTGCCCTAAACCCCCTATCGCTTTTCCCGTTTCCGATACGAAAACGCTAATAGCCGCTAAACCCCCGTCAACATAAGCAGGCAATTCCGAAAGTACCGAAAACAATAACCGAAACGGGAAAGTCAGGCTGGATAAAGCTTTCTGCAAAAAGCCGCTCGATTTTACCGCTTTACCGAAAAATTCTATCGTTCCGGCTAATTGCGTAATAACGAAGCCCAAAAGGGAGCCTAAAACTTTAAACGGTATAGCCAAAAATTTAAAAATCGTCGTTAAAACACTCGCACCTTCGCCTGCTTTTTGTTGTTCCGGTATTAGTTTAGCTATTACCGTAAACAATTCCGCAAAAGCATTATAAATTACGTCGAAGGTCGGTTTAAGCGCATCAAAACCGGCTTTTACAAATAATATACCTTCTCTAACAAAACGAATAATAACCGCTAAAAACGTGCTCAATCCCCCCGTTCCGCCTACGACTAAAGCCGCTATCGTATTTTTAAGCCTTTGCCATTCCGCCGAAGCGGTGGCCGTTCTTATAGCCGCCTGCTCCTGCGCAGTATTTGTTCCCGTTACCGCTTCGGTTAACACGTCTATACGTTCAGCACTATCTATCAAAATCTTCGCCGCCGCAAAATTCGAATCTCCGAACACCGCAACCAAGGCGTTTGCGTCGTTTTGCACAGGCTTTAACGCTTTTAACCTATCCGAAAAACTTAACGTTGTGTCCGACAACGCCGCCATATTTACGCCCGCCGCCTCCAATCGTTTTATCGCTTCCACCGGCAAAACGTCCGTGGCCGATAGTCTTAACGCTATGTTATTAAACGACGTACCTGCTTCCGAACCTTTTTTCCCCTGCTCGGCTAACGCCTCTAAAGTCGCGACGCTTTCTTCTAAAGTTATGTTAGCCGTTTTAGCCGCCGCCCCGGACACAACAAGCGCCGCCGCTAAGTTTGCTACCTCCGCAGCGCTCTCCTTAGAACCCGCCGCTAAAGTGTTTACGAATCGTCCCGCCTCCGATGCGGGGGCACTAAATTGGTTCATAATGTCGGTCAAATCGGTGGCCACTTGCGGCAACTCGCCCCCCATCGCTTCGGTTAGCGTTATGGTTTGCCGGGTAAATTCGGCTAAAGCGTCCGCGTTTGCTAATAACTCCGGTTTTGCGCTTGCTATTAACTTATAAGCCTCTAAAGTTTGTATAGCGCTTACCGTCGTTTCGGTTCCTACCGCTATCGCTTCTTCCTTTAAAAAGACCAAGGCGTCGCCCGTCGCGCCGGTGATTGCCGATAAGTCTGCAGCGCCTTGCTCGAATTCGTTTGCAAGTGTTACCACCTGCCGCAGCCCCGCCAAAACCGCGCCAACTGCAAAAAGCGGCGCGAAAGTCGAGGCAAGCACCCCGCGTAACGCCGAAAATGCCGCTTTTGAAACGCTTGCACCAGTAGACAATGCGGCAAAAAACCCTACGCTTTCGCCTTTTGTTAGCTTTATCGCAGCCTGCGTTTTTGCTATCTCTGTGTTGTATCTTTTAACCGTTTCAGGGTCGGTGGCTTTCTTTTGTCCCGTCTCTAACCCTTTTAGCTGGTTTTCTAAAGCTTCTATGCTCTTTTGTTGTTTCCTTACTTCGCCGCTCGCTTTTTCGGTTGCACCGGCAAACCGGTCTTGATTAGCCGCTGCACCCGACAGGACTTTTCGTTCAGTATCCCCGAGCTTTTCGTAGCCGTCGCTAACGCCAGTAAGGTCGGCTTTAGCGGATTTTAAACCCGCCAAAAGATTATTAAAAGACCCCTCGAAATCCAGAACAACTGCCATAAAAGCTATTTTTTGTTGTGCGCGTCAATCTCCGCTTGTAATTCATTTTCGTACACAGCCAAAGCCGTAAAAAACTCAAAAATGTCTAACGCTTTCAGTTCGGTGTAACTTATTCCGCCCCTTTGGGCAACTTGCCGCTTTAATTTAGTCCAAAATAGTTTTAAATCCCTTTTTTGGATATTAACGTATTTTTCTACGTCGTTTCGGTCGCTATTTTGCGCACCGAAATAACGTTGGAAATCTCGTTGTAAGCGGTCAAATATCCGTCTACCAAAGTGAAAGCTAAGGAAAAAAAACTTTCTGCCGCTATCCCCTCTATTTTCCAATCGGTTATTTTAGCTTGGCAAAGTTCTGCGTCGTATTTTGTAACGTCCTCATCTTCGGTGCAAATAAAAAGCGAACAAAGCGATAAAATAGGGTCTATTTTACCGTCCATTTTATCCTTTACGCCCGACATTAAATTGTACAGCTT
>Ga0163152_10006335_pt1 | contig 13398 bp, 6 predicted proteins | sample OliLakLV19MP8IB2_FD_148635 | JGI IMG/M metagenome (GOLD analysis project Ga0163152, IMG submission 148635) | Freshwater microbial mat bacterial communities from Lake Vanda, McMurdo Dry Valleys, Antarctica - Oligotrophic Lake LV.19.MP8.IB-2 | ecosystem: Environmental > Aquatic > Freshwater > Lake... | reverse complement strand
TGCCCAACTCGGCAGCGGCTGGAGCAATTCTGTCTGAATGGTTGCGCAATGCTCTTAGAACCAATTCCCGTTCGACAGCTTCGCGAGCCTCCTTGAGATTCGTGGGAGCCGCCCCGCTGGAACCGTCGGCCAATTCCAGGTCCTCGGCAGTAATGCGCTTTTTGTCGGCCATGATGACGGCTCGTTTTACGCGGTTCTGCATTTCCCGGACGTTACCCGGCCAGGGATGCTGGCTCATCGCCTTCAATGCCTGTTTGTCAAAAGAAACCCCTTTTTTCCCGATTTCTTCAGCCGATCCATCCAGCGGGTGGGCGATCAGGAGAATATCGTTTTCCCTCTGGCGCAGCGGCGGCAAATTTATGACGACGACGGCAAGCCGATAAAATAAGTCCTCGCGAAACCGCCCTTCAGCGACTGCTTTCTTCAGTTCCACGTTCGTCGCGGCAACCACCCGGGTGTCCACATCAATCTCCTGCCGACCGCCCACCCGCTGGATGGATCGTTCCTGGAGAAAACGGAGGAGCTTGATCTGGATCGGACCCGGGAGATCGCCGATTTCGTCCAGAAACAACGTGCCTCCGACGGCGGATTCGATCCGGCCTTTCCTTTGCACGTGGGCACCTGTGAACGCCCCTTTCTCGTGGCCAAACAGTTCGCTTTCGAGCAAGGTTTCGGGGATGGCGCTACAGTTGATGGCGACGAAGGGGCCGTCTTTTCGCGAGCTACGGCGATGAATTGCCGCAGAAACCATTTCTTTCCCGGTACCGCTCTCTCCGAGCACGAGCACTGGGGCGTCGGTGGTGGCAACTTTGCGGATGGAATTAAAGACGGCCTGCATCGGGGGACTGGTTCCCAACATGTCCTCGAAGGAATCTGTCTTCAGCCGGCTTTGCAGCTCCCGGTAGTCGCGCTCGAGCGTTGCGACGTGAAACGTTCGTTTCAAAATCACCTTCAATTCATCGAGGTCGGCTGGCTTGGTGACGAAGTCGTACGCTCCCGCTCCGATCGCCTGCAATGCGTTGGTTTTTTCTCCCTGGCCGCTGACGATGATGACTTTGATGGAACTGTCGAGCGCGAGAATTTCTGAAAGAGCCGCCATCCCTTCGGTGGTGTCGCCGGGGTGCGGAGGCAAACCCAGGTCCAGTAAAACGACTTGCGGTTTTTGTTCGGTGACCGACTGGATTGCGCTGGGACGATCTTCGGCAAAGACAACGGTAAACTCGTTTGTCATCGCCCACTTCATCTGGGAGCGGATTTCTTCGTCGTCATCTACAATCAGCAAGGTTGGTTTCATTTTAAATTGAACGGCAACCATACACGAAAGGTGGTGCCTTTGCCCAGTTCGGTTTCGACATCAATCCGGCCGGAGTGAGCTTCCACGATCATTTTGCTTTGGAACATCCCGATGCCGATCCCCTTTTTCTTCGTGGATTGAAATGGGCGGAAGAGTGAATCCTGGAGGAAGGCCGGACTCATGCCGCACCCGTTGTCGGTGACGGTCAATGTCGCCCAACCATTATTCTGGCTGGTTTCGATTTTCATCTTCCCTCCGCGCCCCAGAGCGTCTCGCGCGTTCAGGATCAGGTTGGTTACAACATTACTGATTTGCCCAGGATCCAAAGACACCTTGGGCAGCGGACGCAACTCTCTGGACATCTCGACCCCTGGCGATTCCGGCAACGAGTCGATTATTTTTGTCACCAACAAATTTAAATCTGTTTCCACAGTCTTGATGGTAAGCCCCTGGCGAAGCGATCCCAGGCGGCTGATCAGATCGTTGATGTGCGTCACCGTCCTGGAAACGCCACGCAACGCGTCCGCCCGAAATTCCGGATCGTTAAAATGCACGGGGAGATTCTGCAGCATCAGGGATAACATCGACGCGGTATTCTTGAGGTCGTGAACAAAAAAGGTGGACATCGCCTGAAACGCCTCCAGTTGCTTGGATTGCGCAAGCTTCTGCGATAACTGAAGACCGAGCAGGTTGGCGGCGGCCTGGTCGCTAACCGATTTGAGCAGCTCAAAATCCTGCAACAAAAAGCGCGCTCCGCCAACCCGATCTCCCACCATCAACAGGCCGAGCAACTCATCGCCGGCGATCATCGGCGCACAAATGCGGTTGCCGCCTTTGCGAAATTCGTCTGGATGCAGTCGGCGCAGGGAGGCAGCCCAAGACTCCTTCGAGGCATCGATATCAAACGGGTCGGGTTGTCCTTCCAAGGCAGAAAAAATGGACTTCACTTCCGACGAGGCGATTTTAACCGAATCTGCCGCCCCGACCAAAAGCACGGTTGACGCGCCTAGTTTCAGATTGGCCTTCTTCTCATCAACGAGCCAGACGGTGACCGAGAGAGCCTGAAAAACTTCCGCCACCAGTTTCACGATCGTGTCACAGAGATCGGCGGGCTGGACGCAGCGCGCGGTGCGATCGCTGAAAGTTCGCCAAACTGCGCGGTAATCGTGAATCGGGCGTTGAAAATTCCGGCTGACAAATTGCTGGATCCAGAGCCGCACCCGATCGGACAGAAGCAAGATGGAAAGAAGAACCAGACAGACCAAAACCAAAAATGCCTTCGCGGCAAAAGAAGATTCGCCCCCCCAGAAAGTGACCAGTTTGGCCAGAACTCCAACCACCAGGAGATAAACACCAGCCAGAAGGATGGTGAAGGATTTGTGAAGGACGGCCTGGGAGGGATAAACATTTACCTCGAAATGCCCCGACCGAAAGAGAGAACGAGAGATAAGCAGGCACGAGATCAAGAGGGTCGCGGTGACGACGGTTTGCATCGATTGGCTTTCCGCGCGAAACAAAAGCGCCTGGCTGCTGGAATAGGCACGGACGACGAACAGAACCCCAAGTCCAAGGATCATGAACTTGATGCGCCAGCGCATGGTCCCGACGGAAGCGCGATAGGTTCGTTCCAGATTCATCAAAATCAGGACCAAACCGACTAGAAAGAAAAACCGGAAAGCCACCCCGGGCCCACCCAACGCGATCGCAGGGACCGAACTGAATTGTCCCGGCGCAACATAATACAAGGCCGTTTCACGAAATAGGAACGGAATCGAAACCGGAACAAGGATTAGGAAGGCCAGAAGGAGCCTGGACCGTCGCAGAGACTCTCGGTAATCACCACGCGCGTAGGTCAAGCTGAAGAGAAGCCAGATGCCGGGAAGGAAAGAATTGGCCGTGAGACGAAACTGCTGCCATTTCAGGATTTCATCCGGCTGCGTGGCGTCCAGAGAGAGCCCGAAAAAAACGGCCTCGATCGCGAGGGTAAACATTCCGCCAGCAAAGGCCCAATGGGCGACCGAAGGCCGCTTATACCAGACAACACTCGAGCCAAGAGCGGCGCTAGTGAACGCGGTGATAAAGACGAATATTACGGTCGAACTCATAGCCGATCCATTTTGGATCATCGAATTCCGAGGATGGCGAAAGCAGCGGGAAAAGGCGAGGGAGAAGACGGCGAGAAAGTTTCCAAGGGGCGGAATCCAGACTTATCCCGAATTCCAAATTGGAAACCACGGATTTCACGGATCACACGGATGGAGAAGGGAATTTAACGGCCGACCCAGCAATGAATCGGTTCGGGTTCTTCAACCCCAAAGGTCTTCTTCATTTCTGTCATCTACGGTTCGCTGATTCGGTTTTCGTGATTGCACCAATTCTCCTTGAAAATCTGTATTAGGCGCGTCATACCAATTGCAAATGACTTTCGGTAAAACCGACCGGCAGCAGCGCCGTCCTGCGGCGGCGTAGTGGCACGGGCGTCCCGCCCGTGAGTTTCTGATTGGAGACCGCTCTGGCGCTGGCGGAAACACACGGGCGGGACGCCCGTGCCACTACGAATCGCTGAGGCCGCACGACCGCGCGACCATTCCACCGATTTTCATCGGGAACTGGTATCAGTCCCCTGCGCGTCGTGCGGCTGGCTGAGGACAGCCAGCCCGACCTTGGGCCGCGGGCCATTTTCCGCCAATTATCATCAGAACGTTTGGGTTCGAAATGGATTCACGCAACGCACCCTCCGGAATGGGTGAAAAGAGAAGGGCGGAGATTTCTCTCCGCCCGCAAGGGAATTGAATGAACCAAGATTAAGTCTAAACCGTGATCTTTCGAAAGCGACCCAAGATGCCCAAAGCGCTCAGACCCGCTCCAAGCAGAATCACGGTAAAACCGCCATCGGGCACAACAGGGGGGTCGGTTACCGAAGCAGAAAAGCTGCTCGTCTTTTTCTTCCATCCCGCTCCCTGGGGATGCGTGACCAAAAAATCCATGGTCAGCGAGTAGCTATCTACATTGATACCGGCTCTGGAAGCTGAACCACTGAATGCGCCTCCGGAGAAAGTTCCCAAATTTAAAAGGTCGGTCGTCTGAGCAAATAAATCATTGCCAACGTCAAGCCAGACTCGATAGGAGACACTTCCCTGCGTGTAGCCCTCAATTTCAGCGTCAAAAGAGGCCTTTGGCGGCACCGGACCAAAACCCGTAGCCGAAAACTCAATTCTCAAGTCAGGCGGAGCGCTGGCGGAAGAGGATGAGGTGTCAACCGAGTTTATCCCCAGAAACGGTAAAACGGAGGTTCCTGTAACCCCAGCAGTAATGTTTACCTGCCAGAGACCGGCGAACATGCCGTTGTAATTAATAATGCCGGTTCCACCATCGCTAATGACTTCGGTAATACCCCCACTGGTAAGCCTCAAACTCGAAACCGCTGAGGCAGAGGCAACCATTCCCAGCACACTCACTCCCACCAAGAAATTTTTTAAGACGTTCATAATGATTAATAAGCGGTTTGTGTGCCATTTTCATACACCATCTTTAAAGCATTCGTAAACGCCTAAAGAATAGACTTTTATATCCCATTACTCTTTTTATATCCAAATCACCAATCAGAGATTTCGTAAGTAATTCCGACAAATAATACCACGTCCCAATGATGACAGGTACAATGTGGCCTGTGGTGGGTAGCAGGGCGCGTCAGTCCCCTGCGCGCCGCGAGTTGCAAGCCACATGCCCGGCGCGCAGGGACTGACGCGCCCTACCTGCAAAATACCGATCATCACGGAGAATTGGTATAAATGAGTTTGAAAGAAAGGGCATGGAATTCACAAATCAAGCATGTCTGAGGGCGCAACGGATGGCTTGCCGATGTGGATTCCGGAGTTCGAGTGGACCACCAAGGCACCAAGTGGAAAAAAATCAAACCACCTTTTCACTTCCGATCTTCGCGCGCCAAGCAATGCGCCACCGTTAAGCGGACTGGAAGTCCGCGCTCCTTCAGCCGGGCCGGGCGCTATTCGAGTGATCATTCTTGAAACGGGGGATCATTTCATTTCAGCCATGACTCTCTTCGCATCCGCAGAGAGTTTTTCATCCAGATTTAGAGCCAAGGCGCGTTGAAAGGCGGCTTTGCTCTCTGCATTCTCCTTTAGTTTGGAATGCCCCAAACCAACGTAATAATAAATTGAAGCATCGTCCTGCCGCGTTCGGGCGCTTTCCTTGAGAAGCTGAATCGAACGTTTGTAGTCCTGCCGTCGATACGCCAGAATTCCAAGCGCCTTGGCTAATTCGGGGTCGCCAGGATACGAGTCGCGGGTTTTAACACCCAGCGCATAGGCTTTCTGGTCGTCGCCCGAAACCTCCGCATACAGGATGACGACCTCGCGAGACGCCGGCAGAAACAGCGGGTTTTTAGCAAGAATCCCTTCATAAACTCCAATGGCTCCTTTTAACTCCCCTTTTTGCTTCTGCAAGACGGCAGAAACCATGGCGGCGGGAACGTAATTCGCATCCGCTTTCAGGATTTGCTGGACATCAGCGGAAGCTGCGGCGGCTTTATTTGGGTGCTTGTAAACGTCAATCATCGCCAGGAACCGCTTGGCGTCGTTCGCGCGCGGAAATGAACCGTTAAGCTTCAGGGCCTCTTTTGCGCTTTCCTCTGCCTCAGCCACGAGTCCAACGCTGTAGTGGGACAAGGCGAGGTCATAACGCACATTCGGGTCATTGGACAGTTTGCGAGCGCTTTCCTGAAACAAGCTCGAGGCGCGTTTGTAGTCGCCCGCGTTGTAAACCAGCCGTGCGAGTTCGTAGGTGATCGCGGCATCGTCTGGCGCGAGGCGGCGGGCTTCGTTGACCAGATCCAGCGGCTTGCTCGGGGGGTTGGGCTGATTGGAATAATATCTAGCCAGCGCCATCATGGCCGGCACATGCTGCGGGTTTTTCTTCAAGACTCCCTCGTAGGATTTTACCGCCTTCTCCATATTTCCATCCCGTTCATAGATGGCGGCGAGCCGGGCCAGCACCACAGGATCACCGGGTTCATCGCGCTGGCGTTTTTCCAAGTCCTTGAGCACCTCCGCACTGGCTGTTTTGGAGTCAATCGCGAGCAGGGCCAGGCGGCTCCGGCCCGCTTCCTTGCCGGGAAAAGCAACGGATGATTCGATGGCGCGCTGGAGCGAGGCCCGCGCCCGGGATTCCTCACCCATCATGGATTGAGCCATGCCCAAATGAAAAATGACTTCCGGATTTGATGAGAGAGCCGTCGAGGAAGCACTCTCCTGGAGCAGAGGAAGTGCTGCGGCGTAGTCCTGCTTTTTGTAGAGAATCCAACCGAGAGTGTCTGCGGTGCTCGGATCCTCGGAAAGTTTCCTGGCCCTTTTTGCGAGGTCCGCGGCCTTATCCAATTGCCCAAAGCGTTCGGAGTAGAGATACGCGAGGTTGTTGAGGGGAGCATACAAATCGGGATTTACATCGATCAGCTTCTCGTAGGCATCGCGGGCAGCGGTATAATTCGTCATGCCTTCGTGGAGCATCCCGATTTGCATCAACGTGGCCTGATCCTTTGGATTCTTGATCGCATTCGCTTCCAATTTCTCAAGCGCGTCCTTATGCCGATTGGAGGCTATATAAAGCTGGACAAGCATATTATAGGCGCTCGGCAGATTGGGCTCCAGCTCGAGTGCCTTAAGAATGGCCGCCTCCCCTTCGTCGGTTTTGCGCTGGGAAAGATGAACCATGGCCAGCAAAAGCAATGGCTGGCCGGCCTTGGGCTGTTTCTCCACTTCCTTCTTAACCCGGGCAAGAGCGGAATCGTATTTTTTGCCGGCAAGATCGAGATAGACCAGTTGCTCCACGGCGGGAAAGTATCCGGGCGAAATATCCAGGCATTTTTGAAATGCGCCTCGGGCTTCCGCGAGCTTGTTATCTTGAAGAAAAACCCCTCCCAACAATAGCGGAACCTCGCGGTTGGTGGGAAACAACGGCATCATGCGCTGATACACGGCCGCCGCTTCATTGAAGTTTTTCTGACTTGAGTAGGCTGCGGCGAGTAATAGATGAGATTTGGCATCCTTTGGGTTTTGCTTCAAATTATTTTGCAACGACGGGATGGCGACCGCAGGATTGCCGCGTTTAATATTAAGCTCCGCCGCCAACTGACTTGCCTCCGCATAATCCGGATTGAGCGTCAGGGCCTGATTCAGGCTGCTCATCGCCTTTGTCGAATCCTTTTTCATCAAATAAGCGAGCGCCATTTGATAATGGACCTGCGGCACGGTGTCATAAATGGGCGTCATGCGCTGAAAGACGGTGATGGCTTTGTCCGGCTCGTTCTCGATCAAATTCAGCATGCCGCTCCGCAGCAGCGCGTCGTAGTTGATCGGGTCCAACGCAAGGACCTTTTTGTTGAGCGTGGCGCAGTCCTCGAACCGGCGCTCGACAAAAGCCACCTCCATGAGATAGCTCCAGGCGGGAACAAAATCCTCTGCCTGCTTGGTGATTTCTTCTAGGATCTTCTTCGCGGCAGCAGCATCGCCGGTCTTAATCTTGAAGTCGGCATAGGCCAACCGCCTTGAGGATCGCAAAGGGGCAAGTTCCGACCCTTTTTTCAGCAATGGCTCGGCTCCTTTCAGGTCATTTTTCATCCAAAGCAGGTTGCCCGCAGCGATATTGGCGGCCGCCGACTTTGAGTCCATGGACAGGGCAATGTTCACTTCACTTTCTGCTTCGGATTGCTTTTTCTGGCGAAGATACAAAGTCCCGAGGGCCAAATGGTAACTCGGCCGGTCTCGATCTCCCTGCCGCAGCGCCTCAATTTTTTTCAAGACTTTCTGACTCTCCTCGGGAGTTGCGGCACTCTCGGCCAGGAGCAAAATGGCCTCCTCGTTCCCAGGTTGTTTGCCGAGCACTATGGTGGCTTGTTCTCCAGCCTCCTTGAACTTTCGCAACGATAAATAGGCCAGGCCAAGTTTCAGCCGGACGTCAACGTTCTCAGGCTCCAGTTCCGCCGCCTTCTGCAGATAGGAAAAAGCCTCGAGAAGCCGGCCTTGCTCCGAGTAAATCAGGCCGAGTTGCCGAACGGCGGCGGGCTTCAATCCGCCGACCTTCAGCACATTGAGGTACTCGATCTCAGCCGCCTGGAATTCGCCTTTCTGGAAACTTTGGTTTCCGCGATCCATAAAGCGCTTTGCCTTGGCATCCTTGCTACAGCCGGTGATGGCGCCGACCGCAATTGCGAGTATCAATATCGGGATTTGGAGTCGTGAGATTTTCATATCTTGGCTTCAATTACTTTTGTTTGAGATAACGGTTTAGCAGGAGAATCCATTTTGCGCAAAAGAATCAGGAGAAGAAAAAACGGGATGAGCGAGAGCAGAAAGAAAACGGGGCCGCCCCTCCGGTGAATGAAGGAGTCAAGCATGTCCGGGCTAATATGAACACAAAGTTCGGCAATGGTGAAAATCCGGAACCCGTTCCTGATGATGCCCAATGGGATCACCGCCAGCGCCAAAATCGCCCTCTTCCACGGTGATCTCAAAAATAACTTTCCCGCAATCAAGCTGGTAATGAACAACACGAGACTGGACCGGATACCGCTGCATTCGGGAGCCACGAGAAGTCGGATCCCGGGCAGTTGAAAGCTCAGGCCGTCGCGAAAAAGCGGGGTGCCGACCATTGTTATCATCGCATGGGCCGCTGCGGCCGAGGTGTGTTGGAAAAAGGTTTCAATCCCATTTTCAACGAACGTGGGAAACGGCACCATGAACAAAAGAAAACCGAGCGGGAAAGCCACTGACCGCAAAGTGCGCCTGCCCAGAAAAATCACGCACGCGCCGACAAAAAAGGAAATGAAGGAGAGCGTCGTCAGTGCCAGCGTATCGTTTCGGCGCAGAGTCCAATCCGCGTTCAGAGCGATCCAATAGAGCGCGAGCGAACCCATCCCCAATGCCAGTGGAATCACGACCCAACCGCGAGCCGGGGCGGAGGCTGGAATCGAAATGCCCCTTCTGATCCAGACCAAATACAGGCTGACAAACGGGATCAGTAGAACGTGGGAATACAGCTCACTTTTCAGAACATAGCGGGCCAAATCATAAAGCGGCTTGCTGAAGCAGAGGATCAAAATACCTGTGGCGAGCATGAGCCGCCGGAGTTGCGCTCTATGCTCGAAATTCTGAGCGCCCGGCGTGGCAGCGGACGGCTGCCCATCTCCGCGAGCGTCTTTTATTAACCCTGCTTCGATGATGGAGTTTTTGTTCATGCGTTGTTTCAAGTTATATGAATTCTCCGTGAAGAGCGGTATTTTGCAGGTGGGGCGCGTCAGTCCCCTGTGTGCGCCGTGCGGCCGGCTGAGGACAGCCAGCCCTACCTTAAGGTTCATGGAACGGGATCGTTAGTTTGTAGAATAGTTCGCCCTCACCATGAACCGGAGCGCCGGCTTGTAGCCGGCTTTCGGGTTTGCGAGGGTCAAAAGCCGGTCACAGACCGGCGCTCCAGCAAGTTGGTTCAGGGGTTCAAAGCGCGAATTTTCGGTTGGGAGAATTCTCACCCTGACCCTCTCCCCCGAGGAGAGGGAATCCAATATCACGCGCTCAGCGAGTCGCTCATGCATGGACATTTTTCCAGCGCTGGTAGGGCGCGGTGTCCTCACCGCGCCGGATCGAGGCGACGCGGTTGGGTTATTTTCGGCAGGGATGTCAGCCAAGGAACCACGCAATTCAAACCATCTTTGCCTTTCCGATTTTCGCGCGCCAAACGGTTCGTCCCGTTTAAGCGGACTGAAAGTCCGCGCTCCTTCATTCGCGCCGTGCGGCCGGCTGAGGACAGCCAGCCCTACCTTTGGGACGGGCCATTCCCCAGATAATCAATGGGAAGTAATATCAGATCGAAACGCGGAATCGTTTCGCCAGCAGAAAAGATTACTCAAATATTTTTCCCAGGCGCGACCCGACGCTTAGAATGCATATCCAACGCTAAATCCCACCTGGGTGCTCCCGAAGGCAAAGTTGCTCTCGCTGGATGAATTCTCGCTGTAATTATAAAACGCGGAGAAGTTCGCGCGTTTCAGGAATCCAAATCCGAGCGAAACACCATAAGAAAAACCGGAGTCATCGCGAGTCGTGGCCAGACCCGGGTTTGACGAAACATAAGTCGCGGTGTGATATCCGCCACTGATTCCGAGTTGGAAATGTTTCAGGATTCGCTGCTGCACGCCGATGCCCAAGGCCGTGCTTTCGGTCACCTGATCGGTGAAATAAGAGGCGCTCACCCCACGACTCGCGGATAGAGAAATGGTGGTTACTTCCACCGGCCTGTATAAAATGGTGGCACCGAACGTCGGGTTGATGAGAGAGCGGGCGTCGGTATCGAGAAACTGCCGCATTTCCCCACCTGCGCTGACCGAGGCGGACAATTTGTCGGTTGGCTGCCAGCTCAGATGTCCATTCAATTGTTCGTACGTCATGTCCGAACCCCGGTTCACATCGGTGTAGCCGGCACCGACACTGATACCCGCGCCGAAGCTTGGCAAAAACTGGTAATTAAATCCGTGGGTCATCGCCCAATCGCGTGAACTGTTAAAATGATCCGCCGCGCGAAGATTGTGGCTCAACCCGAAGTTGAGCGACGCCTTGCTGTTGATTTGATACCCCGCACTCAGCCCGGTGGCGAATGTCTCGGTATCTGTCTGCGTGCCGGTTTCAACCAGCGGCGCGGAAGATCTGGCATACGACTGCGATAAGCCAAACACCCAATTCTCGTAAGCCGTCTGGCCATTCAGCCCAACGCTGTGGTTCAATGTATTGTTAAAACGTTCATTCGAATAAATCGTGTAGGAAGGCGTGTAATTCAAACTCCAATGATCTCCGATGGTGAACGGAAAGCTGACTGAGAAAGTTTGGATAATGGAGTCCTGCGATTCGCCCGGCTGCACCTGGACTCCGGTCCCGTAGGTAAACGAATAATCCGCATGGGGACTACGCAGTCTGACGGGTCCCCAGCTAAATAGTTGTTGCAGCGTGGGAATGTCAACGGGTTGGTCCGGAATTCCCGCGGCGGGCGCGATGACGTTCTGTGCGCGTGCCGCCGTGACACAAAGAGTCAAACCCAGCACGAGCAACCCAAATCGAGTCGCATTTCGATCTGCTCCCAAGTTTCGCCGTTGCATTCGAGGCTTCACAAGTAACGGGAGAAAAGGCTGTGCCTCGAGAAAAAACCCTGATTCCAGAAAAACAAAAACTCCACCCGCGCGATGGCAGCCACGTTTGTATTCAAAAACATCTGTTGTTCGAATCGCGCCCTGGAAAACGGGGCATCAACCTGCCGCGATCAAAAGGGTTCTGCGATTTACGCGCATGTTCTCGATGAATTCCGACCTTGGCAAGAAACAATCAACCCCACGACTCCACCGGCACCATTTGAGTTTCCACTTGGGCAGGAGAACTCCATCGTGCCAGCGTGTGTTCAAGCGCTTCCTGCGCCGGCCGCATTCGAACACCGGCAGCCAATAGTTTCGCGGCACTCAGGAGACAGCCCGGACGGGGTGCCCTGGCAACGCAATCATAAAACTCGGCGTCATCGCGCCAAAACTCGAAACGGCGATCGAGTGGAAGCATTCGCTCCATCATCTCCGCAATGTGCCTCGTCGAAATCGCGCCCGGATTAACGACGTTGTAAATCCCGAATGGCGACGAACGCTCCCAGAGATCCAAGCAGGCCCGAACGAAATCGCCCCGGTGCGACAGTGGATTCACGCAGTCATGGATTTTCGCGCAGCGTTGCAATTTCGACAGCAGATTCCGCGTCGCGTCAAACTGGTCGAACACAATTCCCGGTCGCCAGATATAATTATTTCCAAATCCACGTAGCGTTTCCTCCGCGAGCACCTTGGTGCCACTGTAAAAGCTGCAAGGGGTATGACGGAACGAAAAATTCGGTTCATCCAACTCGGTGAACGGCCGGAACCGCTCCGGCTCCTCGCACAGGAGCTGGCGCGTTTCCTCGTTGTTGAGGTCTGTTTCATTACGCCAACCCCCATTCGCAAACAGTTTGGCACCGGAGTAAATGCTCGCGGACGACACATGGCCCCAATGCGTATTCGTCATGTAACATGCTTTCGCCACGACCTGCGGAAACACGACATTCGCCATCAAGGTTTTACCCCGTTCCGACTCGCAAGAATCAATATCGGGATGACCCGTGTACCCGGCAGCGTTGATGAGGAAACTCGGGTTAACCTTACGGATATAATCGAACAAGACTTCAAAGTGGGTGTAATCAATCGCGCGCCGCGATAGTGGGATAAAGGGGACGCCGCGTCGGCGCAGTTCATCGGCAAACGCCTGTCCGATATAACCTGATGCGCCCAGGAGCAATATCATGGCTGCCTCCTGCGATTCATTCGATCTCGGGAAATGCGGACAAGAGCCGGTTGCGTTTCCCCCAGTGAACAAATCCAGAGCGCGGACTTCATAAGCGTTGACAAGACTTCAAGAAGCAGGAACGGGAGGGTTTGCGATTTTGCGTCTTTGGTTTTCATGCTGATACGATTTGGGTTGAACGCGGAAGAGCGATTCCCTCAACCAAATATGGATTCAGAATGCGCTCGCAGTAATAATGCCAAAGGAGATAAGCTGGCGTTTTGCCCAATCGAGAATATTTTGAAGCTACTCATTTAAAATGACTTGAAGACACAATAAATTATCGGCTTCGAAAGAGTTGTCTTTTAATCAGCGGCTCAAAACTGTAAATGATTCCGACGAAAACTGTGGAAATGCCGATTCGTATTTTCCCTTGAAACGCCCTTTCGAAAAGCAATCGGCTGCGCCGGGCCTTTAGAGCCTGTTTGAAAACGCGGCTACAGGAGCGCGGACATTCCTGTCCGCTCAGGAGCAGGAGCGCGGACAGCCTTGTCCGCTCAGGAGCGCGGATATTCCTTTCCGCTCGAATATTTCATCGCCTGCGCAGCCGACAAGAATGTCGGCGCTCCGGTCGCAACCGGGATTTGTCTCATCTTGAAAGCGAATTGGAATTAGCCGGGACGATGTCCCATAGAGAACGTTTCTCACAAGTCGATTAGTTTTTATTGGTAACCCGCCTCACCCATTCCTGGTTTT
>Ga0163152_10006334_pt1 | contig 13398 bp, 10 predicted proteins | sample OliLakLV19MP8IB2_FD_148635 | JGI IMG/M metagenome (GOLD analysis project Ga0163152, IMG submission 148635) | Freshwater microbial mat bacterial communities from Lake Vanda, McMurdo Dry Valleys, Antarctica - Oligotrophic Lake LV.19.MP8.IB-2 | ecosystem: Environmental > Aquatic > Freshwater >... | reverse complement strand
CCCGCGCCGAAGGCGCGACGATCGTGTCGGTCGTCCCTACCGCACTACGGCGCCTGCTCGACGCGGATGCGCCGATGCACGAGTATCGGTGCGTCATCGTCGGCGGTGCACCGTGCCCACCCGCCCCACGTTTCGGTCATGCCGTACGCGTCGACGACGCGGACGGCATGACCGAAACGTGGGGCGGGTGGGCACTCGACGGTCGCCCGATCGACGGCGTCGAGTACACACTGGCCGACGACGACGAGATCCTCGTGCGCGGCGCCGTCGTGATGCGCGGCTACCGCTTCGACCCCGAGACGACCGCGGTCACCCTCGACCCCGACGGTTGGCTGCACACGGGCGATGTCGGCGCGGTGGTCGACGGCCGGGTGTGCGTAACCGACCGCACCAAGGACCTCGTCATCACCGGCGGCGTGAACGTAAGCCCTACCGAAGTCGAAGGCGTGCTCGGCCGGCACCCAGACGTGCACGACGTGTGCGTCGTCGGCGTACCCGACGACGAATGGGGCGAACGCGTCGTCGCGGTCATCGTGCCCACCGACGCCACGCGCCCGCCCACCGTCGACGAACTCCGCGCCTTCGCTCGCGACGAGCTCTCGGCGCCCAAACTCCCGCGCGAAATGCGCATCGTTGCGGAGATTCCGCGCAGCACCGGTGGTAAGCCGCTGCGGCGGCTCCTGCGTTAGCGTTCGCGGCGATGAGCTCGGTCTTGAACATGCAGCGCGCCGTACGCACCGTTCGGCGCCGGCAACAGGGCATCTCGTACCACCGCGCACCGAGTTTTCACGACCCGATTTCGCAGGCGTGCACCTTCGACCAGATCGAGTCTCCGGAGTTCCGCACCTGGTGCGCCCGGCTCCACACCCCGCGGTGGTGCCACCGCAAGCTCTGGGAGTGGTGCTTCATCCTCCAGGCGCTCACCGTGAACGACATGGCCGCGCCCGGTCGCCGAGGGTTGGGGTTCGCGGTCGGGAACGAACCGATCTCGGCCTGGCTCGCCGCGTGCGGCGCGACCCTCGTCGCCACCGACCTCCCCGACGCCCGCGAGAAGGCGGCCGAATGGAAGGCGACGGGCCAGCACGCGGCCCGGCTCGCCGATCTCGTGCACGACGACATCTGCCCGGCCGACCAGTTCCTCGAACGGGTCTCGTTCCGCCCGGTCGACATGAACGACATCCCCGCCGACCTGCGCGACTTCGACTTCGCGTGGTCGGCATGCGCGATCGAGCATCTCGGCGACCTCGAAGCCGGGTTGCGCTTCTTCGAACGGCAACTCGACTGCCTCGCACCGGGCGGCGTCGGCGTGCACACCACGGAGTTCAACGTCTCGTCCGACGACGCCACCCTCGCCGACGGCCACACCGTCCTGTACCGCCGCCGCGACATCGAAGAACTCGTCACTCGCGTGCAGGCGCTCGGCCACGACATGCGCGTCACGTTCGCGTTGGGCGAGACCCCGGAAGACCTCCACGTCGACCTGCCGCCGTACACGAACACACACCTGCGCATGAAGACCGCGGACTTCGTAAACACTTCGTTCGGTTTGATCGTGCGCAAGGCGCGATGACCGAACCGGCGGACACGACACCACCGCCGGAGGAGACCGCCCCCAACTCGGCGCTGGTCCTCGCGTTCTTCACCGTCGTCGGTGTGATCTTCGCGTTCCCGTTGAGCCCGGCGAAGTGGACGACGCACATCCCCGGCAACCAGGGCGACGCGCTGCTGAACCTGTGGATCCTGCGCTGGGGCGGCACGCACTTCGACGACGGTTGGGGCAGCCTCTGGGACACCACGATCTTCTCCCCGCGTGCGAACACGCTCGCGTACAGCGAGTCGATGCTCCCGGTCGCGCTCGTGCACCGCGTGCTCGCGTTCGTGTTCCAGTCCGACGTGCTCGCGTTCAACGTCATCTACGTCGCGACGTGGGCGTTGTCGGGATGGATCACGTACCTCCTCGCGCGCCGGTTGACGGGCAACACCACGGCGAGCCTGCTCGCCGGCCTCGCGTTCACGCTGACGACGACGCACCTCATCCACTACAGCTTCTTTCAACTCGGGTTCAGCTTCCTCATCCCGCTGATCGTGTTGCTCGCGCTGAACCTGTTCGAGTCGAAACGCGTCGTCACCGGCGCGCTCCTGGGCGCGGCAACTGCCGTCCTCGCGTTGTCGAGCAGCTACTACGGACTCGTCATCGGCCTGGTGCTGGCGCTGTTGATCCCGACGCTGCTCCTGTGGCACCGAGACTCGTTCCGCCAACTGCTCCCGGCTCTTGGCGCCGCCGCGATCGTCGGTGGTGTCCTCGTCGCGCCGGTGGCGTACCAGTACCGGGAGCTCCAGCAGGACACGTTCTTCCACCGCGACCCCGAGATCGCGGCGCGTGTCGACGACTTCCTGCGCGTCTCGCCCGACAACTACGTCCTCGCCGACCTGCCGCCGTGGGATTCCCGCTCGACGCCCGAGTCGGCAACGATCGAGCAGCGCCTGTTCCCGGGCATCGTCGTGACCGCGCTGACACTGTTCGGACTCTTCGCATTGTGGCAGCAACGCCGATCGCGTTCTGCCAAGTCGATGCTCGCACTCGTCCCGCCCGCACTGTTGCTCGTGGTCCTCTCGTTCGGCGAATACATCGGGTACGGCACCAGCCGGTACAAGGTGCCGTGGGCGCGCGTCTGGAACCTGCCCGGTTTCACCGGCATTCGTGTTCCGGCACGATTCATCGTGTTCCCGATGCTGTTGCTCGCGCTGGTGGCCGCCTTCGGGCTCGCGTGGCTGCTCACCCACATGCGGTCGCGCGCGCTGCGTGTCGCGCTCGTCGTCGCGCTGGGCGGTGTGCTCGCCACCGAGTCGGCAATCGAGATCCAGTTCTCGCGGGTGCCAAACGACGCCGCCTCGGAAGCGGTGAACGAGGCACTGCGCGACCTCCCTCGCGGTGCGGTCGCCGAACTCCCGATGGTCGCGACGCACTTCGGCGGCGCGTGGGCGTACACCGAAATGCCACGCCAGTACCTGTCGCTGATCGACGGGAACGAACGGCTCGGCGGGTACAGCGGTTACGCGCCGGCCGGGTACAACGAACTGGCCCGCGTCCTCGAAACCTTCCCCGGCGAACGCGCGCTCTCAGAGCTCGAGCAACTGGGTGCGCGCTACGTGATCCTGCGTCTCTCGCTGCCGAGCGGCGTTGCACCGCTCGACCGCGAAAGCATCGAAGACCAAGGCGTCGGGCCGTTCAGTGAAGACAAGGCGGAGGCGATCATCGACGCACTCCCGCCCGACCGTGTGCGCAACCTGGGCCGGTTCGGCGACGCCTACCTGCTGGAGTTGGTGTCGTCGGCGGGTGCCTGATCGCCCTCGAAGAAGAACTTCTTCGTCGCCACGCAGCCAGGCTACCGGTCGTCGCGTAACGCTTCTTTCCAGGTCCGGAACCGCGCGTGCTCGCTCGCGCCGGGGCCTTCGCCCTCGCCGTGCCCGTCCGGGTGGAGCCGGAACGTAAACCGCCGGTCGAGGTCGTCGGACGCGATCGCCATGTAGCGCGCGTCGGCCTTCACCGCGGGTCCGGCCCGCCACAACAGGTACCGGCCGATGCGACGCTTGTACGCGACGAGGTCTACGCCGAAGTCGGCACCGAGCCGGCGGAGCGCATCGGGTGCCTCGATCCAACGCTCGGCCGGGATCAGGAAGTCGCGCTGGGGCGTGTCCGGGAGGTCGGCCGTGTGCCAATCGCGGTCGGTCGGCGTTCGTTCCTCGGCAGGGGTAGGCATGTATCTGAGATGATCGCACGGTGACGCTCACCAACCGGAACGGATACTCGTTCCCGTACAACGCGTGGAGGAAATGATGCGCGTCGCCGATCTTTCGACCCCGGCACTGGTCGCCGACGGTGGCGCGCTGGCGCGCAACCTCGACACGATGGCCGCGGCCCTTCCGGGTGCCCGGCTGCGCCCGCACGTCAAGGCGCACAAGTGCACCGCGCTTGCGCGCGAGCAGGCGGCCCGCGGTCACGTCACCTTCACCGGCGCGACACCGCGCGAGCTGGTCGGCCTGGCCCACGCCGGACTCGGCACCGACCTCCTCCTCGCGAACCAGTGCGTCGACCTACAGCGACTCGCGGCGCTCGTTGCAACAGGAGCACGAGTGACCGTGGCCGTCGACTCACCCGCGACGATCGACGCCGCGGCCCGCGCCGGAGTGGGCGAGGTGCTCGTCGACGTGAACGTGGGTATGCCTCGGTGCGGGTGCGCGGTCGAGGACGCGGGAACGATCGCCGACACCGCCCGCGCACGCGGACTCGCAGTACGCGGAGTGATGGGGTACGAGGGCCACGTCGTGGGTCTCGAAGGGCGAGACGAACGCGTCGAAAAGACGGCGACGGCCATGGACCGGCTCGCGGCCGCGCACGCGCTCGTCGGCGGCGACGTCGTGTCCGCGGGCGGCACCGGGACGTACGACATCAACACCCTGGCGACCGAGATCCAAGCCGGTTCATACGCGCTCATGGACACGGCCTACGCGAAGCTCGATGTGCCCTTCGACCTGACCTTCGGTGTCGTCGCGACGGTCATCCACGTGGCGCCCAAGTACGCGGTAGCCGACTGCGGGCTCAAGGCGCTCGCGATGGACCACGGGCAACCCGACATGGACGACGGCGACGTCTGGTTCTGTTCCGACGAGCACATCACGTTCGCGCCGCGCGCAGCCGTGAACGTCGGAGACCGGGTCATCGTGCGTCCCGCCCACGTCGACCCGACCATGGCGAAGCACGAGGCACTACACATCGCCGCCGGCCCCGGACTCGACGCCGAGATCATCGACACGTGGGCCATCGACCTGCGCGGCTGGGACGCGTAACGGTGCTCGACGCCGGCGAAGAACTGCGCACCGCCGACCGCGGCACGGATATCTTCGGGGTCGACGCATCCACGAAGGTGTCGACGATGCGGCTCCCCGGGCTCATCGTCGCCGCCAACGCGGTCGCCGAGGGCACGACGACCGAAGCATGGGTCGACACGGTCGTGGGCCAAGTCACCTCCGTCACCTTCGCGGGCTCGTAATCGGTCGGATACCGTGCCGCCCATGGACGACCTCGCGACCCTCGATGCCACCGCCCAGGCGGAACTGGTCCGCAACGGCGACGCGTCACCGCTCGAACTCGTCGATGCCGCGATCACGCGCATCGAGAAGCTCAACCCCGAACTGAACGCGGTCATCCACCCGCTGTTCGAGCGGGCGCGCACGGCGGCGCGCGGTCAACTCCCCGACGGTCCGTTCCGAGGCGTACCGACGCTGGTCAAGGACCTCGACGGTTACCTCGCGGGCGAGCCGTACCACGCCGGCAACAAGCTGTTGAAGGAACTCGGATACCGCGCGGACAACACGAGCTTCCTGTTCGAGAAACTCGAAGCCGCCGGTTTCGTCATCACGGGCAAGACGAACACACCGGAGTTCGGGCTGTTGCCGACGACCGAGACCGAGGCGTACGGCCCCGCGCGGAACCCGTGGAACACCAACCACAGCACCGGCGGGTCTTCGGGCGGGTCGGGCGCCGCGGTCGCGGCCGGGCTCGTTCCGGTCGCACACGCCGGCGACGGCGGCGGATCGATTCGCATTCCCGCCAGCATGGGTGGCGTGTTCGGGCTCAAGCCTTCACGGGGCCGCATCTCTCTCGGTCCCGACGAGGGCGAAGGCTGGGCGGGGCTGGTCGTGCGCCACGTCATCACCCGCTCAGTACGCGACAGCGCCGCGGTCCTCGACGCGCTCGAGGGCTACATGCCCGGGGACCCGTACGCAGCGGCACCACCCGAGCGACCGTACCGCGACGAAGTCGGCGTGAACCCGGGCCCCTTGCGCATCGGCATCCGCACCGTCGCGCCCGGCCATCTCGCGCAAACCGACGACGAGTGCGTCGCCGCGACCGAGGACGCGGCCCGGCTGCTCGAGTCGCTGGGTCATTCGGTCGAACCGGCGGGGCCTGCGGCGCTCGACGAGGCCGCGATCATGGAGCACTTCTCCGCGGTGATGTTCGCCGGTACACGCGCCGACATCATCGAGCTGGAACGGATCGCAGGCCGTCCGGTGACCGAAGCCGACGTCGAGCCGGCGACGTGGATGACCGCGCAGATGGCCGCCATGGTCGAGGGCGGCGCGTACGTCACCGCCGTCGCGAACCTGCACCGTTGGTGCAGGCGCGTCGTGTCGTGGTGGCTCGACGACGGGTTCGACCTGCTGCTCACGCCGACGTTGGCCGAACCGCCGCCGGAGATCGGCGACGTGGTCGCCCAACCCGACGAGCCGTACCGCGCACTCGCGCGCGCCATACCGTTCGCCGTGTACACGGGCCCGTTCAACATGACCGGGCAACCGGCCGTGTCGGTGCCGACATACTTCGCGGCGTCGGGGCTCCCGATAGGCGTGCAACTCGTCGCCGCGCCGTTCCGCGAAGACGTGCTCGTCCGCGTGTCGTCGCAGATCGAGCAGGCGCAGCCTTGGGCCGATCGCCGGCCGCCGTTGCATGCCTGACCCCGCTCTACCGAGGTCGGTCACGGTCGCCGGTGGGCAGGGGTTCTACGGCGACACGCCCGCCGCCGTCGACGCGTTGCTCGCCGACGGCGTCGACTACCTCTGCCTCGAAGCACTCGCCGAACTCACGCTCGCGATCCTGCAGAAGGACCGCCAGCGCGACGAAGCCCGCGGCTACACGCGCGACCTGCCCGCGTACCTGACGAAGGCGCTGCCGTTCGTCGTGGCCGGACGCACGAAGGTCGTCACCAACGCGGGCGGGATCAACCCCGCCGCGGCCGCCCGCGCCGCGATCGAAACCGCCCGCGCCCTGGGCATCTCGGGCGTCACCGTTGCGACCGTGTTCGGTGACGATCTCCTCGGCCACGTCGACGACCTGCACGCCGGCGGTGAGCGCTTCGACCACCTCGACACGGGCGCGGCGTACGAGACGCTGCCCGCACCGCCACTCCTCGCGTCGGCCTATCTCGGCGCGCGCGGCATCGCCGACGCGCTCGCGCAGGGTGCCGACATCGTCATCACCGGGCGTGTCGCCGACGCTTCGCTGTTTCTTGGTCCGCTCGCGCACGAACACGGGTGGCACTGGGACGACTGGGACCGCATGGCCGCGGGCATCCTCGTCGGGCACCTGCTCGAGTGTTCGGGTCAGAGCCTCGGCGGCAACTACTCCGGCGACTGGTGGGCCATCCCCCACCCGTGGGATCTTCCCTACCCAATCGCGCACGTCGAGGCCGACGGCACTGCGGTGATCACCAAGCCGGCGGGTTCGGGCGGGCGCGTCACGACCGACACGCTGCGCCACCAACTCCTGTACGAAGTGCACGACCCGGCCCGCTACGTCGCCCCCGAAGTCGTCGCCGACTTCACGTCCGCGCAGTTCGAAGACCTGCCCGACGACCGCGTGCGCATCACCGGCGTGCGCGGCACACCCGCGACCGATACGTACAAGCTGCTCGTCGCGTACCACGCGGGTTGGTCGGGCGAGGCCCGCGTCGCGTTCTCCTGGCCCGACGCGCACGCGAAGGCGAAAGCGACGGCCGCGATCCTCGTGAAACGCGTCGAGATGGCCGGGCTTCCGGTCGACGAATGGCACGTCGAGTACTGGGGCGTCAACGCGCTCGGCGGCCCAACCGTCCCCGTCGACGACGCGTGCGAGCCGCCCGAGTGCGTGCTGCGCGTCGCGTGGCGGTGCAGCGACCAGCGCACGGCCGCGCTCGTCGGCCGCGAGTTGACACCGCTGACCCTCTCGGCGCCGCCGGCGGGCATGACCGGGTCGGGCCGGGGCGGCGGCAGCAGCGCGACCGAGTTGCTCGGAATCTGGCCGTCGCTCGTGCGCAAGGACAACGTCGACCCGAACGTCCGCGTCGTCCTCGAAGAGGTGACGTGAGAGTCGCACTCCGCGAACTGTGCGGCTACCGCGCCGGCGACAAGGGCGACATCGCCAACGTCGCGATCTTCGCCGACGACGACGAGACGTACGCGCTGATCGTCCGCGAAGTGACCGCCGAACGGGTGAAGGAACACTTCGGCGAGTTCGTCACCGGCCGGGTCGACCGCTACGAAGCCGCGAACGTGCGCGCCTTGAACTTCGTCATGCAGGGCGCGCTCGGCGGCGGCGGGCCCCGGTCGTTGCGCGCCGACAACCTCGGCAAGGCACTCGGCGGCGCACTCGTGCGCCTCGAAATCGACGCGCCCGATCACCTGGCGCAACGTCGCCGCACCCGCCCCGACGTGTCGTGGGCGGACGAGATCCTCGCGGGCGAGTAACTGCTAGCCGCGAACGGTGAGGAAGCCGGCCAGGTTCTCCTGGTCGCGCTTCACTTCTTCGAGCAGGCCCTGCTCGGCCGACGCCGGGATGTCGAGTGCCTCGAGCGTTTCACCGATCGCGAAGTTGGCTTCCGAGGTGACACCGTCGATCTCGATCGCCAGCGCGTCCGACGCGATCAACAACCGGCCCAGCAGCGAGCTGACCTGGCTGGGTTCGGTGTGATGCGCTCCGATCGCCTCGACGAGCTCGACCGGGAACCGCATCACACCGAGTGCGGCGGCGCCGACTTCGGCGTGGGTGGCGCCGAACTCCTGGCGCTCCGCGTCGATGAGCGTCATCGTGTGGTCTTGCGTGAGGCGGTCGATCACCGAGTCGTACCGACGGGGCGCCCGACGGAACACGAGCGCGGTGCCGATGTCGTGGAGAAGGCCGGCACTGAAAGCTTCGTTGCTTTGAATGCCGACCCGGCGCGCCAACGCCGCGGACGCGGCTGCCGACGTGACGCAGTGGGGCCAGAAGTCGTCGGGTACCGAACGACCCTTCTCCGAGAAGAGGTCGAAGGCCGCAGTCGTCGCGAGCGCACGCACCGTGGCCAGACCGAGCACCGTCACCGCGCGCCATGCGCTGGAAACCTTGCCCGACAGCCCGTAGAACGCCGTGTTCGCAAGTCGTATGACCTGGGTCGACAATGACGGATCTGACTCGATCAAACGGCCGAGGTCGGCCGCCGACGTGCGCGGGTCCTCGAGCATCCAGAGGAGCCGCATCGCCGCACCCGGCTGCACCGGCAGCTGTGTGACTTCAGCGATCAGATCATTTGTTTCGGTCGTCATTCGCCTTGCCCCCGTGCCCGCCTGGGCCCGTCGCACCTTGTCCACCTTTATCGGTCGCAAGTCACAGACCCTGAGCGCGAGTAATGAGGGCCTACGCTCCGTAGCCCGGAGGAGCCCGCATGCCCGACACCGGCCGCCTGCCGCGGACCGTCGCCCCAACCCGCTACGACCTGGACCTCACCGTCGACCTCGTCGACCAGCGGTTCGAGGGCGAGGTCGTCATCACGCTCGACGTCGGCGAGCGGACCCGGAACGTGGCCCTGCACGCCCTCGATCTGGCCGTTGAACTGCTCGAACTCGCCCAGAACGGGCGGACGATCGCCGCAGAATTGACCCTCGACCCGGGGGTCGAACTCCTGCGGATCGCGGCCGCCGCCGACCTCGAACCGGGCCCGGCCCGGCTCCGGCTCGCCTTTCGTGCCCCGCTGTCGGCCGGGCTCGTCGGGTTCTACCGGAGCCGCTACACGGGCGACGACGGTGCCGAACACATCCTCGCGGCGACCCAATTCGAGGCGCCGCACGCCCGCCGGGCGTTCCCCTGTTTCGACGAACCCGAGTTCAAGGCGGTGTTCTCGGTCGCGCTGACCGTCGACGACACGCTCCTCGCGCTGTCGAACGGCCCCGAGATCGGTCGCGAACCCGCCGGCCCCGGCCGGGTCCGGGTCCGCTTCGGCGACACCGTGCCCATGTCGACCTATCTCGTCGCGGCCATCGTCGGACCGCTCGACATCACCGACCCCGTCGACGCCGACGGCATTCCGGTCCGCGTCGCGCACGTGCCCGGCCGCGCGCACCTCACCCGCTACGCACTCGACGTCGCCGCGTTCTCCCTCCGCTTCTTCCGCGACTACTACGGCGTCGACTATCCGGGCGAGAAGCTCGACCTGGTGGCGCTGCCCGACTTCGCGTTCGGAGCGATGGAGAACCTCGGTTGCGTGACCTTCCGCGAGACCTCGTTGTTGGTCGACGAGGCGACGGTCACGCACGGCGACGCCACCAATGTGGCGCTCACGATCGTGCACGAGATCGCGCACATGTGGTTCGGCGACCTCGTCACGATGAAGTGGTGGAACGGCATCTGGCTGAACGAGGCGTTCGCGACGTTCATGGAACACGCCGGTGTCGACGCCTACCGCCCCGAGTGGCGGACCTGGGACGACTTCGCGATCGGGCGGTCGGCGGCCAAGGAGGTCGACGCCCTCGAGAACACGCGGCCGGTCGAATACGAGGTGCACAGTCCCTCCGACGCCGACGGAATGTTCGACCTCCTGACGTATCAAAAGGGCGGCTCGGTCGTCCGCATGCTCGAGCAGTGGACCGGACCCGATGCGTTCCGCGCGGGCGTACGCGGATATCTCGAGCGTTACCAATTCGCGAACACCGAGACGACCGATCTCTGGGACGCGCTCGAAGCCGCGACCGGTCGCCCCGCCCGCCGGATCATGGACTCGTGGATCTTCCAACCGGGGTTCCCCGAGATCATCGCCGAGCGCGGCAACGGAAGCGTGCGGCTGCGCCAGCGGCGCTTCACGTACGACGGGCGCCCGTCACCCGAGGTGTGGTCGATCCCACTCCTCGTCCGCGTCGGTGACCACACCGAGTCGGTGCTCCTCGACGAAACCGAGATGACGATTCCCGTCGACGGGGACGCGCCCGTTGTCGTACACGGTGGTGGCGAGGGCTTCTACCGGGTGAGCTATCCGCCCGAATGGCGGACCGAACTCGTCGAGTCGGGCGCGTGCACCCCACTCGAACGATACGCGCTCGTCGACGACGCGTGGGCCGCAGTCCTTGCCGGCAGCACCACCGCCGCGGAGTTCGTCGACTTCACCCGCCGGTTCGCGGGGGAAACCGACCTCGTCGTATGGCGCGCGCTCGTCGCGCGGCTTCGAGATGCGAGCCGACTGGTCGAAGGCGATGCACTCACCGCGCTGCGCGCCGTCATCGCCGGTCTCGCGCGTCCCGCATTCGAACGTCTCGGCTGGGAGCCGGCCGCGACCGACGGACCGCGGGAACGTCAACTCCGGGGCATCCTCGTCGAAGCGCTCGGCACCGTCGTGCGCGCCCCCGACGTGGTGGAGCGGGCCCGGCACGATCACGCCGATCCCGATGTCGCCGCGGCCGCGCTGGCCGTCGTCGCCGACAGCGGCACCGAGGCCGAGTTCGACGCCTACGTCGAGCGGTCGCAGGACGCGCCGACACCGCAGGAAAAGGTGCGCTACCTCTACTCCCTTCCGCAGTTCCCGACGGAGGCATTGGTCCTGCGGGCGTGCGCGCTGGCCGTGAGCGACGCGGTGCGAAGCCAGAGCGCCCCGTTCGTGGTGCAACGCGCCTTGAAGCACCGCACCCACGGGCGCCTGGCGTTCGAGTTCATGAGCGACCACTGGGACGAGATGAACGGGCGGTTCCCGCGGACGTTGATTCCCCGCATCTTCGACGGCGTGAGCTGGCTCGTCGACGACGATTCGGTACGCGCCGTCCCCGAGTTCGTCGCGGCCCATCCGATCGCCGAAGGCGAGCGCATCATCGCCCAGCACCTCGAGAAACAACGCGTGCATCGCGCCACCGTCGAACGGGAGCGAACCCGATTCTCTGATTTCTTGTTGGGATAGGTCACCCGAAGCGGGTGTTCCACGCCGTAAAACCCGACAAACCCTGACGTGAACTGCCGCGGCCCGGCGGTACGGTCGGGGCGTGACGTGGGATCGCTTCTCGGCGCCGGTGCGGGCCTGGTTCGAAGCCAGCTTCCGCGCGCCGACTGACGCGCAGGCGCAGGGTTGGCCGGCGATCGCCGCCGGCGACCACACGCTCATCCTCGCGCCGACCGGTTCGGGCAAGACCCTCGCCGCGTTCCTGTGGGCCATCGACCGGCTCGCGACCACGCCGGAACCGGCGAAGGACGCGCGGTGTCGCGTGCTCTACATCTCGCCGCTACGTGCCCTCGCCGTCGACGTCGAGAAGAACCTGCGCGCACCGATCGCGGGCATCGCACTCGCGGCCGAACGGCTCGGCGAACCGCTGCGGGTGCCGACGGTCGGCATGCGCACGGGCGACACGCCCGGGAAGGAACGCCAAGCGCTCGTCCGCACGCCGCCCGACATTCTCATCACCACGCCCGAGTCCCTCTACCTCATGCTCACGTCAAAGGCGCGCGAGACGTTGCGATCGGTCGAGTACGTCATCATCGACGAGATCCACGCGATGGCACCGACGAAACGGGGCGCGCACCTCATGGTGAGCCTCGAACGCCTCGAAGCCATCGCGCACAAACCTCCGCAACGCGTTGCCCTCTCCGCCACCCAGCGCCCGCTCGACGAGATCGCGCGGTTCCTCGGCGGCCAGACCGACACTGGCCCGCGTCCGGTGACGATCGTCGACGCCGGGTCGCGCAAGGTGCTCGAGCTCGAAGTCATCGTCCCGGTCGACGACATGGCCGAACTCGGTCGGCAGGCCCCGCCCGCGCCCGACGGTTCACTCGACCTCACGATCGAACCGCGGGCGAGCATCTGGCCCCACGTCCACCCCCGCATCCTCGAGTTGATACGCGAACACCACACGACGATCGTTTTCTGCAACGCCCGCCGCCTCTGCGAGCGGCTCGCCGCACACCTCAACGACCTCGCGGGCGAAGAACTCGTCCGCGCCCACCACGGCTCGCTCTCGCGTGAGCAACGGTTGATCGTCGAGTCCGACCTCAAAGAGGGACGGCTGAAGGCGATCGTCGCGACCAGCAGCCTCGAACTCGGAATCGACATGGGCGCGGTCGATCTCGTGGTGCTCGTCGAGTCGCCGGGTTCGGTTGCGCGCGGCATCCAGCGAGTCGGGCGCGCGGGTCACAGCGTCGGCGAACCGAGTCGGGGCAAGATCTTCCCGAAGTACCGCGGCGACCTGCTCGAAGCCACTGCGGTCGCGCGCCGCATGCACGAGGGCCTCGTCGAGGAGATGCGCTATCTGCGCAACCCGATCGACGTGCTCGCCCAACAGATCGTCGCGACGGTGGCGCTCGACGAGTGGGACGTCGAGGAACTGGCAACGATGTTGCGGCGCACCGCCAACTTCGTCGATCTCTCCGACGACATGTACCGCGAAGTGCTCGACATGCTGTCGGGCCGGTACCCCTCCGACCGCTTCTCGGGTCTGCGCCCGCGCATCGTCTGGGACCGCGTGCAGGGACGCGTCCGGGCGCGCGAAGGCGCGCAGCGCGTCGCGATCACCAGTGGCGGCACCATTCCCGACCGCGGGTTGTTCGGCGTATTCCTCCCCGACGGCGTGCGGGTCGGT
>Ga0163152_10006333_pt1 | contig 13400 bp, 10 predicted proteins | sample OliLakLV19MP8IB2_FD_148635 | JGI IMG/M metagenome (GOLD analysis project Ga0163152, IMG submission 148635) | Freshwater microbial mat bacterial communities from Lake Vanda, McMurdo Dry Valleys, Antarctica - Oligotrophic Lake LV.19.MP8.IB-2 | ecosystem: Environmental > Aquatic > Freshwater >... | reverse complement strand
AGAGCGCTTCAAAGCCGTTCGATCCGGAGATACGTTTGGGACTGGCCTGCGACAGCCTTGAGGCGAGTTCCGAAAGGGTCACTTCTCGAACACGACCTTGCCGCTGGTCGGATCAAACGTCATCGTCGTCTCCGAGCGTCCTGTCTATGTAGCGGCAGTAGTCTTTCATGGCGGTGAGAGCTTCATTGATGACAAAAAAAAGGACGATGGCGCCTATCGTTGCTATGGTGGTGGTCACTGTTTTGTCGATCCAAGTAGAAAGGCTGCGGGGTTTCCCACCGCCTTGGTCGTTTCATAGTGCGAGCAGTGGCCGCTCCCCTATCGTCAGCTCGATTTCGTCGATCGTGTCGATGAACGCTTCTCGCTCTATCTTGTCCACTTGGTCTAGCACGAACCCTACGGTCAGTTGCTGGTCCTTGACCGAAAGTTCTCCATCGTTGACTCCGCCTTGTCCAAGGCGGGCGAGTGTTCCTTGTATTTTCATGATTTTTCCTTTCTAGGAATCGGTCCGTTCAAATTGGACTCCGGTCGGCGCCAGGACTACGACCTTCTCCCGCTCCATTTTCCCGTGGGCGTAGAGGGCTTCTGCGGTGTCCTTGAACGTGTCCCTCAAAAGCCCGAGTGCGCTCTGCACCCTGCGGCGCAACTTCTCGTTGGGGATTGTTCCCTGGTCCACGTTCGCAAAAATATCTGCGCACATCCCGAACGCGATCAGTGGGACGCACTCGTCTCCGAAAGTTTGCGCGGTCGCTGTCCTTGCCGCATCGAGTATCTGCAACCCTGCGGCGATGGCCGCGTCGCGGTCGTCAGGATCGGGTTTGAGAGTGTGGTCGACGCTCACGCCTTGCATCCTGGCCCTTTGAGGTAGTACCAGGCGATCAGCATTCTTGGCGACTTGCCTTGGAGGCTGAGCTTGATGCGCGAGAGGAAAATATGGGTCCGCACAGTGCTCAACGATGTTCCCATCTCGATCGCTATAGCCGAGTCGTCCATTCCCACGCAGGCGAAGGCGACCGCCTCCTGCTGGCACGGTGACAGCAGGTGCCATACTTCCGCCACGGCACTGTTTTTGTGGTTTTTTTCTGAATTATTCATGGTAATCGTCCTTCCTTGAGCAGGTTTCTATAGTGCCCAATGATCTGGTTGGACGCCTCTACTTGGTCTCTGAGCGCGTCCGATACTGCGGCCATACGGATTTCAGCGTTGCCAGGGCCAGAGGTCCACCACCAATGTACGAGAGGTCGCGGGCCGTCTCCGGTGATCCTGAGTTTTCCTTTGGCTGCACTGAGGCACTTCGAGACGTGGCACACGCTGATACTCAGTGCCCTTGATATTTGGCGGTCGCTTTGCCCTTTGCAAGCCATCTCGGTGACGCTTCGCTGAGTCGGTGTGAGCTTGGTCAGGTTCTGGACATGGGCACTCGTCACTTTGGAGTCCTCCCCATGAGGATCCTTATGCACGGCATCACTCTCGCCCACCACGGGAACGTAACAAGAGCGCGAATTCCGGCCTCGATTGGAACGCCGCGCAGATCTTGCTTTAATGCTATCTGTAGCAAGGAGATGGAGCTGACTCCCAATACATCGTAGCCTCCTTTGTAAACCACCCGCGATAGAACCTCACAGCTAGACTCCCGTGACATCAAGACGAAGAAGCACTGCGCCTCGTCGGGCAAGGCCCCATGCAGGCCCTTCAACGTGTCTGCGGCCTGCGTGAACCAATGGGGGGCGATCAGGTCCATGTTTTCGTTTGAGATGTACTTCAATGTTCGATCCTTGCGCGTAAGCGTTTGTGTCCTTTGTTGTATGCCCATATTTCTACAGACACGCCGTTCGTGTGACAATCATGCCACAATGATTTTGATGATAACAACACTACCGGGACATTCTTATAAAAATTCTTCAACAACCTTCGTCTACTGTGCCGTTGACAAGGGCAGTTTGAGGCTGGACGCCATAAACGTCGACACAGGCGAGCACAAAGGGGTCTGGCTAAAGTGCTGGGACGACCCCTCTCGAATGTCGCTCAGGGAAAACTTTGACTGGGAACCGGTGCGGCTCACGATGTCCGGTGTCCGCAAGGAGTTCAGGAAAGCAGACCGAATCGGCCCTCATGAGTCTGGACTGGTCAGACGCGGATTGTTCCACGTTCCGAAATGTTCGTTCCACGAGGTCATCCGCCCCTCGGGCTCCTGAACGATTCATCGGTCGCTTCCCTGGCGAGTCTTCTTTCGGCTTCTTCTGGAAGCTCTCGCGCCTTGATCGACTCAAGCCGCAGGCTCCAGTTCTTTGCCATGTTCTTGACCCTGGCGTTGAAGTCGTCCTCTGACTCGCGCCTGCGTTTGTGCGGCTTCGGCGCGAGTCTGTACTTTTTGACGATGTGCTCGGCTTCTTTCCCGACATCGTCTTTCACGATCTGCCAAATAGTCTCGTCGGTCGCGCTCTCCGTCGCCTTGGCTTGTTTTTCCAGCCGTTCCTTCCTTATGGCGATGTCGGGAGTTTCGGACAGCAATCGAGGGAACGCCACGGCAAGGACAGACTCGGCGATGAGGTCTATGCGGTCTTCTCCCGCCCGCTCTGGATATGTCGGTTGAACGAGCCCGAAGCTTTCGGCCATGTCTTTGTAGAAAGAGTTGACTGAAAGTGCCCCGTATGCCGCGTTCTTGGCGATCTGCTCGACGCCTCCGCCAACGTCGGGCGCTCCCCTCATTGCCCCAAGGTTGCCCCTTCCGGTAAGGTCGCGAACGCTCGTAAGGTGCGGCTCGAATCCGGTGGCTGCGACCGAAAGCCCTTGGACGACCGGGCCTGACACGAACGGGTGCAGAGCGCTGTTGACAACGTCCTTGAATCCTGCATCGACTGCTTGGTCTAGTGTTCCGCCTGCGCTCATTGTGTCGGCGAACCCCCTCACACCCAATGCGCGCAATCCGCGCCCGACGATAGGGTCAAGGAAGTCGATGGAGACCGACTTGCCGTTGCCCAGTGGAATTTTCCCGACCTCTGAGCCTTCTTCTTCCCACGGCCACTTCGCCCTTGCCGCATAGTAGGCGACTGCCCACGTGCCCAAGTATCCGGCCAATCCTCCTGAGATTTGTTGCTGGACTCGAAGGCTTGCGACTTTCGCCTTGGAAAGTCCAGAGGTCGGGAGTTCTGTCGTCATCGTGTTCGCATTGAGCCCCTTCAGGTACATCGTCTTTCCTGCGGTGTAGAACGGAGCAATTCCACTACCCTTGAGCATTCTCTCGAGCTGTGCCTCTATTGCGGGGTTGTAGGCGCCCAATTGGTTCACGAACTTTGCCAGTTCGTGAGGAGTCGCTTTAGGGTTGACCTCCTTGGCGATCCTGAGCATGACGATTCTGGCTTTAACGTCGAGCCCGTTCGGCCCATAGAGGGCAGGGGCGAGCGACCACCGCTTTAGTTCTGCCCCGTATTCCTCGGAGTACTTCTTGCTTATCGTCACGGACATAGACTTGGTCGGGAGCCCCCCAAAGTCCGCGAGTTCTTTCAGTTCTGCCAGTACCGTTTCACTCCCCACTCTGATCTGCGAGATTTGAAGCAACGAGTTCACCATCTTCGTCAGCGGCGTGTTGCCTATAGACTTGCTGAACCATCCACCTGGAAGGTGCGGAGTGCTTGCGACCAAGACGCCAACGAGGTTGCTGGCGTGGAAAGCGGCGTCGAGCGGCCCGACCAGTCCGTATTCGTTGATCTTGTGGAGGACTCCTGATATGTTCTCGTTGACAAGGTCGCCCTTGGATTCGAGCAAGTGACCGATCTCACTCCCGAGCCAAACAGGGACCTTGACCTGTTTGTTCGGCCCTGCTGAAAGGATTTTCGCGGCGTACTCCACTCCGTCGATGTTGATCGTCGGATTGTCTTGTGCAGGGATTCCGGGATTGACCCTTCGGAGAATCCCGTCTTGCTCCAATCGGTCGATGAGTTTTGCACGATCGTTGTCGTAGAACGCTTTGGTCACGCTGTCGGCGAACGACTGGGCATCGGTCCCGTAGTCTGGCGCGTGTCCGGTGGTGAACTGGTTGCGCTGGTTCTTGTTCTTTTGTAGAGGCGCCCTTCGCCCAATCGTGAACCTTCGTCCGTCGTTTCCTATTTTCGCTCCTCGCGCTGGACGCAGTGGTTTGCCTAGTTCGTCAAGCGGTGCAAGCGGATAGTAGGTTTTGTGCGGCCCGAGAGAATCGCTGAACACGCCTTCGTTTTTGGCATGGCTCTCGTTGAGCGCGGCTTCAAACTCTCGCTGGTAGACTTCAAGAGCCCGTTTGAACTCAGGCGTCTTGCCCTCGGCTTCAAACTCTGCACGGCCCATGACTGACTTGACTCTCGCCGCAGCATCGTCGAGAAGCGTGACGAACCCGTCTTTGGCAGCGTCTTCCACTCCGGACGCTATAAGTACAGTCAATGCTTCTTCTGACCCGAGGTTCTCAGCGATCTGCGACCATTTGTAGCCCCATTGTGCAACGAACTGTATATCGTCCATCTTTTCGACTTCTCTGGCGAAACTTTCCCAGCGGTCTTTGGCTCCGAGCAGGCGCGATTCAGTGAGCACCTTCCTGAGCGTGGCGAAGTACCCTTTCTGTCCAGCCGCCTCATCAATGGCAGGAACGGCCGCCTGCATGAGCACCTGGACTTTCGCCCTGCTTGCACCAAGCGTCCAGGCTGCCTTTGCGGATTCGGGCGCGACCTGCGACAGGATGGTCGTGTTTTCGATGAAGAAGTTGCGCAGCTTGCGGCGTGAATCCCTGACATCGTCTGCATGAGCTGTGAGTGAATCCCTGACAAAGTCTGCATAATCTGTGAGCTTGGAGGAAAGAGCGTCTGGATCCGCTGGCTTTTTCCCTTTCGGCGTTCGCTTTGGTATCGCTATTCCTGAATCGAAACTGGACGGGTATTCACCTGCGATCTTCTGGGCATAGCGAACGAGCGCGGCGTCGTCAAGGTTCAGCGCGATGTTATAGTCTTTGAACTGTAGCGTGTGCGTCCCGTTTTCGGCAGTTTCAGTCGTGATGCCTTTTGTTTCAAGCGATTTCTTCGCGCTCTCTGGATCGGTGACGGTCTTTCCTACTGGCTCCGCTGGCTTTTTCCCTCTCGGCGTTCGCTCTGGTTGCGCGCTCTCTGGATCGGTGACGGTCTTGTCCGTCGGTTTCTTGGTTTTAATCTCTTTCTTGAGGACTTTCTCTCGTTCCTTGAGGACTTTCTCTCGTTCCTTTAGAACGGCAATCTCTTTCCTGATGTCTGTCTTATGCTCAGGTTCGGTTTCATTTTCAAGCGCGTCCTTTAACTCATCAATATTTTCTTGAATGTCATCAATCTTGTCTTGAGTGTCCTGCAACGGAGACGGTTTCTCGGTTTCGGCAGCATCGCCATGAGCCTCCAACCGTTTCTTTTGAGCGGCAATCTCTCCCCTGATGCCTGCCCTATCCTCACGGTCGGTTTCATTTCTAAGCGCTTCCTTTAACTCATCAATCTTGGCTCTAATGCCCTCTGGTGTATTGCTTCTTTCTATCTCGGTTACATGTATCTGCCACCTTGCAAGTGCATCTCTGTCATGCAGAGGGACAAGCTTGTCATACATACCTGGCCTCCCTTTTTCAACTCCAAAATAATAGAAACCACCGGATTCATCTGCCGGGTGTGCGATAAGTGCTCCTTCTTTAAGGTCTCCGTTCCTGCGCGCTTCATAAAGACTTGTACTTGAATCAAAGTATATAGTGTTTTTGAAGACACCCTTTGTACTCGGTTTGGCAACAGGGGCTGCTTCTGCACCCGTTGTTCCACGTGGAACAACGGGTGCGTCCTCCCCTGTCTTTGGGGTTGGTGCGGTCTCCCCTTTCGCCTCAGCCACACTCTGGACTGGTGGTTCTGGCGCGAGTGGCCCGACAGTGTCGGCAGGATTTTCCGTTTGCTCAGGCGCGGGGGCTGGGGCCATTCCTGGCCACTTGCTCGGGTTTGTGGTGAACGAGTCGAACACTGCCTTTAGCGAAGCGGGAACCTCTAGCTTTCCTTTTCCGATGTGTGGAGCGGATTGACCTGCGATACCACCGGGCCGTGTGGCGTAAACGTCCCTCACCGCAAGCGCCAATTGGGCCATGACCGGATCGAGTCCTGGAATCGACGCTTGCTCTGTCAGATATTTCTCGAACGATCTGGCGAACCGCTCCTCGTTTGCGACCGACCACTTTCCCTTTTCCACGCCAATCGCCAGTTCGACTTGAGCCGTCGTCTCTGGCGAAAGTGTGCGGCGCAAGTAGTGGCTCGCTTCATGCACGACCTCTGCGATGGTCGCTCCTGGCCCGAGTTTGATGATCGCGGACTTCCCGTCTGCGTCGAATTCGATGCGCCCGAGTTCGGACACTCCTGCCGTGGACGTTTCTTCGCTTTTCGACTTGCTGAACAACGTGCCTGTCGTGGGCTCCGGCTCGACCGGAGTCGGCGAAGCTTGTTCTTCATCGAACATTCCGGGCTGGTCTGCATACCGCCTGTTGTAGTCATTGGTGCGCGGACGGTCTACCTGTAGACCCATCTGCTCGATGACGGCCCTTCCGTTAGCATCGTTCCGCAGGGCGTAGTAGCCTTCCCCTAGGCTGGTTCCACCATTGTTTTCGACAGCTTTCCCAAAACTCGGTTGCATGTTCCGGGCGACGATGTACGGTTTTTTTGTCGTCTTGCTGAACAGATTGTCTTGACCGCTCAGCTTTGCCGCAATGTCTCTGAACTTTCCTGACGAGACGATTTCGCGCAAGACTTCGCCGACCTTCTGTCCGGAACCGCCTGTAGTCACGGCGTCTCCGAGCGCGTGGAAAGCGTCCACAAGGTCTTCGGGCAACGAGTGGAGTTGCCCTTGGGACTTGAACTCTTCCCATGTCCAGCCTTGGGCGTCCTGGGATGTCTGGAACCTTGTGTACTCGTCGAAGATAGCGTTGAGCGCGTCGGACAGTTCAGGGCTCTTGTTCTTGAGCAAGTCGGGCATGGCCAGGAACAAACCTTGCGTAAGTCTTGCAGATTCTTCGCTGGACTCGAAAATCCTTTCTGCGAGTGGTCCTCCTTTTTCTCCTAGAAGGTCGATTAATGCCGCGCGTTTCAAGCGCATGAGCCCTTCGACGGCCACGCTTCCGTCAGCGGCCAGGAGTCCGGATAGTTCGGATTCGGGGAATTGGTTGATGAACCTATTTACTAGACCTCTGTTCTGAGGGGAGTTGACCGAGCGGTCGAACGATTGACCGACAGGATTGAAGGATTGCCAGAAATTTTCCGGCAACTTCCCTGCGTCGGACTTGGCCGTCTCGACTTGCCCCATCGCGGCGGCGGGAGATTTGTTCCCTTCCTCTGCAAGCATCTTCGCGGTTGCATGGTCTACGTCGGCCACTCTGACTCGGACGTACACGCCTGTATCGGTCGGGGGGAGTCCAAGTAAGTTCCGTAACGTTAGTTGGTACTGTGCCCATTCAGCCTGGTTTCCGTGACCGTCGGCGAGCAGCTGCATCGCCATTGTCCGCCCGTTGCCAGAGATGACAGTCCCGTCCGGCATTACGATCGGTGTGCCGTCAGTCATGTTTCTGAACTCGTCCAACGCTCTGTCTTTGTCGAATTCTCTTGCGATGCGCTCAATTTGCATCTTCGGCGATTGGCGGTCGCGACTTCTAGGCTGGAGGTCTGCCGGGAACTCCTTAATTGGTTCGAACGTGACGTAGCTGTGGCTAGGTTTCAATCTACTGATTGGCCAAATTTCATCCCTGGCAGTTTGTTTTCCGTGGTTGGTTGTCCAATAGTGGGTCTCGCCAAGATGGGTCCCGCCTCCTTCGGCGGGCTTCGGCCCAGTTGGCGCAGGCGGGTTTTCGCTGACGATCTCGGCTTCTTTGTCCAAAGTCGCCGACACTTTGTTCAGTTCTACAGCGATGTCGTCAGGCACGGAGAGCGTCCCATCGGGTTCGATCCTGACGTTCGCCAGAGATTCTGCGGCTGGTCGGCCACCGTCTTTTTCGATGTTCAGTGCGGCCCTTGTCATCATGGTCGCTCCTGACGTCGCATGGTCTTCGAGTTTCGCGGGATCGGTCGCGCCAGATTCGTGCAAGGTGCTGAGGATTTCTTGCCTAATCCGCTTTGAATAGTACAGTACCTCTGGGGGCATCGCGAGCCACTCTTGGCGCAACCCATCGACAGGGAGCTTGACCGGCAATACCTTCTTTATCAACTTTTTGCCGTGCCACAACATCAGCCCGGCGAAGAGCAGTGGCACAGATGCGCGAGTGCGCTCTTGCCATGTGGAATTCGGGTTGTGGAAAGTGGCGAGCGCGGCGGGAACGCCGGTGCCTTCCCAGATTGCTGGCAAACCACCGTCGATGGCTTGTTGCAAAGTGGCCTGTACGCCTGCAAGTGGCCCTAAATATGGAATTGCGTAAGGCACTACCTCCGCTACGGTATCTGAAAGCGTTCCGGTCACCGACTCTTGCCAGCCCTTGTTGAACTGCTCTTCTGACGCGAACGGAGTCGCCCCGTGAGTCGCAAGTTCCTCTTGTGGGGCTATGCCCACGAGGCCCATGCGCGCAGCGGTCTTGACAGAAAGAGACGCGAGCGAACCTAGTCCTTGCACGAGCTCAAGCGGGCTATAGTGCTTCCTCGGCCCTTGGTCACGGACGGCTCCGTCAGTACCACGGACACGCCACTTACCGTCCTCGGCGAACGGGGCTTCCGTTTGAGTCCTTGTCCCAGGAAGCCCGACTCGCTCGGCTGCATCGTTGACGTCTTCCATCGAACGGCCTTTGGACAGAGCCTCGTTCTGAGTGTGGCCTGCGACATATCCTGGCGGGATGCTTCCAGACTCGTCCATCTTGGAATGCAGGTTCAGCCGGTACGCGCGGCGGTCTGCCGATTCGTTGTACCCGAACGTGGGGTTTCTACCGTTCGCCAAATCGTAGAGCGCCATAGCTCCCTGGATCGTCGTGGGGTCCTGTTGCAGGCGCATCGTCACGGTCATGCGACGCTCAGAGGGAATAAGGAAGTGTAGCTCTGGTCTTTTTTCCAGTTCCTCGCGCTCTGACTTCATGCGCTCGACTTCGGTCTTGAACGCTGGCCACGAACTCGGGTCGCTCAGTTTCTTGCCAAGCGCCGCCCCGGTGCCAGGTGGAACATTGCCGCCGTCAGACTTGAGTCCGAACTTTAGCCACATGTATCCAATGGCGGCTTGCCGCACGTCTGGCGGTAGCCCTTGTCTTGATCCTGGATTGAGGAACGATTCGCCTGAGAACCCTGTGAACGCGCTGTCTATAGCCTTGGCCTCCGAGTAGACGTTGCCCGGTTTTGCGGTGAGTTCCATCTGCCGCTTGTACCTGTCCCGTTGTGGGTCGCTCAAGTATCCGAAAGTCGGCATTCCGTACTTTTCTGTGTCGTATTTGTGGAGCTTTGAATCCATAGAATTCGGATCGAGCAGTTTGCGCTTGTAGTCTTCTGGCCAAGCGCGAGGGTCTTGGAGTTCCCTGGGCACACTGGCTTGGGCCGTCCTTGAGTCGATCGACTTCCGGACGTAGTCGGGCATAGGAATAAGCGCGGCCCCGGTCATCGGTGCTTGGACTGGCGATGGTGCCTGTTTTTGCTGGGGAGACAACTGGCTCAAGAACGTGCTGAAGTCTGGCCCAGGCTTTTGAGCCGTAGGAGCAGTGGCCCCGGTCATCGGTGCTTGGACTGGCGATGGTGCCTGTTTTTGCTGGGGAGACAACTGGCTCAAGAACGTGCTGAAGTCTGGCCCAGGCTTTTGAGCCGTAGGAGCAGTGGCCCCCCTTGGCTTTCGCCGAGGCTTGGGTTCGGGCTGTGCCTTGCGCGGGGTCCTCGGCACAAGAACTTCGGCGTTGGCCCTTTGTCGCTCCGCTTCGATCTGGCCAAGCTGGACTGGCGGTGGCCCTTCCTTTTGTTTTCCGAGCGTACTGAGGAACGCCCCGATGCCGGGGTCTTGCTCCGGCATTACTTTCCTCCCGTGTCTTGCGAACCGTAGTGAGCCTCACGCCCCGGTGGCGGTTTTGTTCCAACGACCTTCTTGGCTCCGCGAGGGACTCGTTTTGTTGTCCCTGGCGTGAAGGATGGCGACGGTGCTCCACCTTGGGTGAGGCTCTGTATCCGTCCAATCTTTACGAATTGCCCTTGGCGCACATTTTTGACATATCCGCGCGCGCTTACTTCTTCCACTTTTTTGCTCTTTGACGACGCCCCGATCATCCTGTCGTTGCCGATGTAGACAGTGACGTGGTCGACCTTTCCGTCTTTCTTCCAGTCAAAGAACAGGAGGTCTCCGGGTTGCATTTCCCCTGGCTTTACTTCTGCCGTGTTCTTGTACATTTCTTGGGCGGTCGAGCCTGGAGCCTTGAGCCCTATCGACTCAAGCGCGTTGCAGACCAGTCCGGAACAATCGACGGTTTCATCGTCGCCTATCTTCCGGCCTCCTCCCCATACATACGGCTTGCCTACGCTCTTCTTCAAGGCTTCGATAAACCCTGACACGTGCGGTTGGCCTGCCGCCATGCTCGACACACTGCCGATGGTCGTTCCGCTCGATATCGGTTCGGTCGGAACGATCAGGTCAAGTCCGTCTTTGAGCCTGGAGTGCAACCTGTTGAGTTCGTCTATCGCAGGAGCCGCCGCATCGACCTTGGCTTGTGCCTCTTTCGCCGCCAAGACGAACCCCTTGTACTCGTTCGCCTTGTCCCCAGGAGGAATCGTCCCGTCTTTCCCCTTGTAGTCTCTCAGACGCGCGTCAGCGCTTTCTTGAGCTTTCGCGGCCGCTTTCGCGTTGGCGTCGCGGCTGGACATAGCCTCCTTGAGCCGTTTGCCCACTTCCTCGAACCCGACTTTGACCTTGTCCAGTTCAAACTTGTCCTTTTCGAGCCCTTGGCGGTACTCTCGGTAGTCAATCTTGCTGGCAGCATCGACCGCGTTGTAAAGTCTATTGACACGGTCAGCATTGAGCAGTCCGGTTTGTGCGGCCATCCTGGCTGCTTCGAGAGGCAAGAGGGTGTCGAGCCTTTCCGCTTTTTCTTTGTCCAGTCCGATGGCGGAGGCCAATTTTTTGACTCGTTGCGCATTGAGCCCTATCCGTGAGTCGGCTTCGGCCATTCTCTTTTCTGCTTCTTTGAACGGCTGGGTAGGCTGTCCGTGCGCGTTGAACGCAGGCAGGCCAGAGTCTAGCACCGAACTAATGTAGTTCCTTGTATCGTTCAGTTGGGCCAAATCTTTTGCTGAGAGTTTGCCACTGCTCGCTAGGTTGTCCAGCTTGATCAGTCGCGTCCTTAGCCCGACCCGGTATTCACGGTCGTCAAGGTGTTGTTGCGTTTCGGCTTGTCCGTAGAGTATAGACTTCCTGTTGAAGTCGGCCGTGTAGGCGTCTTGTTCGTTGTTTTTCTGGGCTGTCACCGACCGCTCCACTCCGAGCGCGGCTTGCTCGTACCGCAGTGTCTCGTTCTGCCAAATTTGGATATCGCTCGCGTATCGCTTGTCGTTCTGTTGGTCGATGTATCCCTTGGCTAGAACGGGCGCCTCGAATATCGCCTTGCCGATCACTGCCGCAGATTGGGGGTCGATGATCCCGGCGACGGCCATCGCTATGAGATGGGTAAGCCCAATTTCCGGCATCTTGGAAGGATCGGGAGGAGTCGGCATCCTAGACATCGCTGTGTGGAATTTTTGCCATCCTTCGTCGATGCGTTTCTGGTCGAGTGACGCGAATTGCTGGACTGGTGGCGCACCAATGTCCTGGTTCTGGGTTCCGGTAGTGGTCGGACTCGGCTGTGCGGTTATAGCGGGAGTGCCGACTGGCCCTCCCTCAGCCATATCCATGTAATCCCCGTGATAGTTAGGGTCCCATATTGATGTCCTGGTGACAGGATCGTAGCGAGTTCCGGGCGGTGGCGTCCCAGAGTTTGCCGGTTGTGCCGGAGTCGCAGTTCCCGGCCCCTGCGCGTTTTGGCCTTCGACTGTGCCGTTGTAGCTTCCTTGGTCTTGGCCTTGTTGTGCCTGCTGTGGCTGGGCTGTAGGCATCGGAGGCGGCTGTATGCCGAGTTGCGCCGCGAGCGCATCGGCGGTCTGGTTTGCGGAATGGGCCTCCGGTGACACGCCTTCCGCCGCTGACCGGTTGTAGCCGTCGGAGATGATCCGCTCGGACTGGCCATCGGCGATGAGCGACAGCGCATACCTTTTGTGCGCCGGGAGCATTTTTCCGGGTGAATTGTTGACGACGGTCTGTAGTAGTCCCGCAAGCTCTTGCCCGATCTCTTGCGACTGCCGCACTTATCCCCACCGTCCGAGGTTCGACAACCCTTTCGCCCACTCGTCTGATCCGATCTGCTGAGTTCCGCCAGAAGTGTCGCCACTGGCGTTGCTTCCGCCCGTCAGCACGTTCGATGTCTGGTTCGTGTTCTCTACTTTCTGTGCTTGTCTCCACGCTTCATAGTTGCTCCATGCTCCCGCAAGACCTGATATCGCCCCTGACGCCGCGCTTTGGGCTCTGTCGGCTCGCTGTGCCGCGATGTTGCTGAGGTTCGTACCTGCGTTGATGACTCCCCCGATGAGTCCAGTCTCGTAAGGCGCGCCTGCAAGCGCAAGCCTTCGACTGAACGCATCGACCGACATACTCAGATATTCCTGGTCGCGGGCTTTGGCGTGTGCGACTTCCGAATTCCCAAGGACTCGTTCCGCCGCTGTCTCACCGGGCCGGTATCCGCCCTGTTTGAAAAGTGCGGCCACTAGGTTCTTCGTGTCGCGGGCTCTGGAGTCTGCCGTAGCAGAATCCATCCGGTCGAACATAGCTTTTGGATCGAGCAGTCCTTGCTCTCCGGCCCACTTCTGGACGCCTTCGATGTCTCCTTTGCGCTGTCCGAAAAGGTTCTTGACCCAATCCAGCTGGTTCGCAGCAATACCTTCGGCTGCTTTCGCCTGACGGTCCGCACCCTTTTTCCCGATGAGTCCACCAAGGAGCCCCCCTACGCCTGTTATTATTCCTGCTCCTACTACTGCGGGTATGGGCATACCGTAGATTATGGCTCAAGTCGGATTTGGTCGGTCTGAGTCGGGTTTCGCCAGTCTTCCTGGCCCGTCATAGTCTGCAAGTGGCAACACCATGACGACCTCCCACGGCACGAAGCCAAACGCTGACGCTAGTTGGTACGCCCGTTCGTCCGATGCGCTTATGCTTGTGGTTGCTCGTTTGACCCCTAAGTCGGACATGAACAGTCTCACCTCTGCCGCAAGCCCTGGAAGCGCAAGAGGGTTGTCGCTTTGGGTCATGGCCACCCATGCTTCGGTGTCTTTCCAGGCTACGGAGATCGAGCATCCTTCGGACGTGAACACACGCTCGTTCATTCGGGCACGTTAGCCTTGCTCTTGTTGTCGGTCTGATGCGAGTCAGTC
>Ga0163152_10006332_pt1 | contig 13402 bp, 8 predicted proteins | sample OliLakLV19MP8IB2_FD_148635 | JGI IMG/M metagenome (GOLD analysis project Ga0163152, IMG submission 148635) | Freshwater microbial mat bacterial communities from Lake Vanda, McMurdo Dry Valleys, Antarctica - Oligotrophic Lake LV.19.MP8.IB-2 | ecosystem: Environmental > Aquatic > Freshwater > Lake... | reverse complement strand
GCAGGGCAACATCGAGGGCATGCCCTGCAGTCCCGCGAAATACGCCGGAACGGTCACGGCGCCGGAACTGTTGAGGGTCATGGCGAAGCCGTACTCGTTCCAGGCCGAGATCAAGCAGAAGACGGCGGTAACCGCGATGCCGGTGCGCGCCTCGGGCAACACGACGCGCACGAACGCGCCGAAGCGCGAGTAGCCGTCGACGACCGCCGCCTCCTCGTACGCCCGCGGAATCTCGTCCAGGAAGCCCTTCATCAGCCACACCGCGAGCGACAGGTTGAAGACGGTGTAGAGCAGCGCCAGTCCCAAGTGGCTGCCCTGCAGGTCGAGCGCGCGGTACATGATCAGCACCGGCACGACGACCGCGAGGGGCGGCATGAAGCGCGTCGACAGGATGAAGAACAGCCAGTCCTTCTCGCCGGGCACGCGGAACCGGCTGAATCCGTAGGCGCACAGCGTGCCCAGCACGACCGACGCGATCGTCGACAGGACGCCGATGATCACGCTGTTCCACAGGTGGTGCCAGAAGCTGTGCTGCGCGCCGGCGTGCACCGTCTGCAAGTCGCGGTACGAGTCGAGCGTGGATTCGAACGTGGGCGATTCCGCGTCGGCCGGCGCCTCGGCCGCCGGGATCCAGCGCAGGTGCTGGCTGATCGTGTCGGAGCGGTGCTTGATGGAGCTGAGCCCCATCCACACCAGCGGCAATGCCGCGAAGAGCAGCCCGACCACGATCACGAACCAGCGCACGGCGCGCATCAGGCCTCCCTCGCGCGGCGCAGGTGGTCCAGGTAGCGCGTGAACACGGTCGCGAGCGCGATCACGACGACCAGCACGACGCACGCGAACGCGCTGCCCAGGCCGATCTTCCCGTCGCGGAAGACCACCTGGTACATGAGCGTCGACAAGGTCTGCGTGGCCGCGTCGTTCGGCCCGGCCGTCGCCATCACGATGTCGAACTGCTTGAGCGCGTCCGTCGCGCGCAACAGGACCGCCAGGCCCAGGAGCGGCGCCGTCATGGGCAGCGTGATGCGCGCGAACACGCGCCAGCGCGAGGCGCGGTCGATCTCGGCGGCCTCGTACAGGTGCGGCGGGATCGCCGAGAGCCCGGCCAGCGCGATCAGCGCCATGAACGGCGTCCACATCCACACGTCGATGACGACGATCGACCAGAACTTCAGGTCGCGGTCGGTCAGCCACTGCGGCTGCGGCAGGTCCACGGCGCCCAGGATCTGGTTCAAGACGCCGTAGTTGCCGTTCAGGATCAGCGCCCAGTACAGCCCCATCACGGCCGGCGACAGCATCATCGGCACGAGCACGACCGCCAGGACCGTGCGCTTGAGCCGGAAGTCGCGCACGAGGGCCAGCGCCAGCGCGAACCCCAGGAGGAGCTCCGCGCCGACGGCGCACAGCACGAACAGCGCCGTGCGCCGCAACGCTCCCGCGAACAACGGATCCCCGAACACGCGCGTGTAGTTCGCCGTGCCGACCCAGCGCGACTCGTCGCCGACCAGCTCGCGGTTCGTGAACGACAGCGCCACGTTGTAGAGCAGCGGAAAGACGTTGAATGCGATCAGCAGGAGCAGCGTCGGCCCGACGAGCGCCCACGCGATGGCGGATCCGCCGCGCTGGCGCGTCGCCGTCGCTGTCGTGCTCATGAGCGCCGGTGGCTTAGGCGCGGAGCGCGGTCACAGCAGGCCTGCTTCCTTGAGGATGCGCTCCTTCTCCTCCGCCAACTGCCGCAGCGCCTCCTCGGTCGGCATCTCGCCGTCGACTGCCATGCCCACGTAGCGCTGCGTGACCGTCAGCAGCTCGTTGAAGACGGGCACGTTCCAGAAGTCCTGCATGGAGTCGACCGACTCGGCGAAGGGCCCGTTGTAGGGCGCTTTCGCGCGGAATTCCGGGCTCTTCAGGATGTCGGAGTTGGCCGTGAAACCGGCCGGTTTCGTGATCCACTGCTCCTGCACCTTCCGCTGCAGGAACCAGGCGATGAACTTCTTCGAGAGCTCCTGCTGCGCCGGGGGGATGTGCGTCGAGATCGACAGTCCCTGTCCGCCCAGCGACGCGACGCGCTTGCCTTCGTGCGCCGGCACGACCGCGAACCCGACCTTGTCGCCGAACTGCGCGTGGATGCCGGGGAAGAACGCGAAGTAGTTCAGGATCATGGCCGTCGAGCCGTTCGTGAAGCTCTCGAGCACCTGGCCGTAGTCCATGCGCTCCGCGCCGTTGGGCCCCAGCTTCACGAGCTGCTTGTAGAACTCGATCGCAGCTACGCTGCCCGGCGTGTCGAGTTCGCCTTTGACCTTGTTGCTCGTCTCCGCGTGCCAGCGGCCACCGAACGCCCACAGGAGGTTCTGCACGCCCATCGTCAGCCCGTCGTACGAGCGGTCGCTGGGCAGCGAGCAGCCGTAGCGTTTCGCGTCCGGCCGCTGGAAGAAGGTGGCGACGTCCTTGAACTCCTCCCAGGTCTGCGGGACGGCCAGCGGACGGCCGAAACGCTGCTGGAAAGCGGCCTTTTCGGCCGGATCGTCGAACCAGTCCTTGCGGTAGGCCAGCCCGACCGCGTCGGTTTCGCACGGCGCCGCGAACCACTTGCCGCTGCCCTCGGGGTACTCGCACAGGTACTTCGCCGCGCGCGGATGGATCGTCTTCAGGTCGACGACGGTCGGCAGCCACTCGGTCAGGTCGAGGTAGAGCTTCTTCGTCGCGCCACGCCCGATCCACTGGCTGTCGCCGATCACGATGTCGAAGCGCGTGCGCGGCGCGCCGAACTCCAGGAAGACCTTCTCCTGGTACGAGCCCAGCGGGATCTGCTCGACCTTGACCTCGATGCCGGTCTCCTTCTGGAATTCGCGGCCGAGCTCCTGCAGCCCGTCAGCCGGCGCCCACTGGAACCACCACAGCGTGATCGATTGCGGCGTCGTCGCGCCGCCCGGCGCCGACGACGGCGCGGGATCCTTGCTGCACGCGCCGAGCAGCACCGCGGCGGTCGCCACGACCAGGGACAGGATCCGTGAGAGGGGGCTTCGCATCGTCCGTCAGCTCCGTGAAGGCGTTCTCGTTCGCATGTGCGCCAAGAGTTCGTCCGCCGCCCGGTCGGCGAAGGCGGCGTCGTTGACGTGCTGGTCGAGCTCGATCAAGGGAACGCTGCCGTGCGTCTCGCGCAGCCCGCGCAAGAGCTCGGCGCGCGCCGCGGGATCGTCGAACGGCTGTCCCTCGCGATCGATCGCCGAGACGCCGCGCGCCGGGAACAGGATCGTCGCCGGCCCGCGCGCCGTCGCGAGCTTGCGCCCGATCTCGCGGCCCAGCTCCAGGCATTCCTCACTCGTCGTGCGCATCAAGGTCACGTTGGCGTTGTGACGGTACAGCTTCCGGCCGCGAAAGCGCTCGGGGACGCTCTCGAACGCGTGGAAGTTGACCATGTCGAGCGCGCCGACGGACACGACTTGCGGGATCCCGCGCGCGCCGGCAGCCGTCAAGCGCTCGGGGCCCGCGGTCAGGACACCCCCCACCAGCTCGTCGGCCAACTCGGTCGTCGTCAGGTCGAGCACGCCGGCCAGCATGCCGCTCGCGGCCAGCGCTTCGAGGGTCCGCCCCCCGCTGCCGGTAGAGTGGAAGACGAGCACCTCGTAGCCCGCATCCTCGAGACGCGCGCGCGCGCGCTCGACGCACGGCGTCGTGACGCCGAACATGCTCGCCGCAATACGCGGGCGGTCGCCCGCGTCGACCGGCAGCGCCCCGCCGCGCGCCATGCCGGCCATCGCCTGCGCCGCTCGCGTCAGCACCGCGCGGCTGATGCGGTTCAGGCCGGCGATGTCGACGACCGCGTTCATCATCAGGATGTCGCTGGAGCCGACGTAGTGCGCGACTTCGCCCGACGCCAGCGTGCTGACCATCACCTTCGGAACGCCGATCGGCAGCGCGCGCATCGCCGCCGTGCCGATCGTGGTGCCCGCTCCCCCGCCTAGACCGAGCACGCCCGACAGGCGGCCTTCGTCGTGCCAGCGCCGCACGATCGCCTCGGCACCGCGCGCAGCCGCCGTGACCGCTTCGCCGCGGTCGTTGCGCTGGCGCAGGTCCGCGAGCGTCGTACCGGCGGCCGAGAACACGGCCTCACGCCCGACGTCGGCTGCGACCTGCGGCTCGGCGATGCAGCCTGTGTCGACGAGCGCGACGTCGACGCCCAGCGCGCGCAAGGCGCTACGGACGAAGTGCGCTTCCCGACCCTTCGTGTCGAGCGTGGCGAGGACGAGGACGGTCACGGGGGCCCGCGAAGATACGGGCGCCGCAGGGGACGCACCACGACGATCTGGCGTGCGCCGCTGGGGCGTCGAGCGTCCTTCAGATTCGACGTGCCTGCTGGCACTCAGGCCCTGGAATTAGGCTCGATGTCGAGAAGAGCCTGAGCATGCGCACTCGACCGTCTCCAGAAAACTCGCCTTCGAGGACCTGCTTCCGCCGCACTCGAGGGTCTCGGTGCTCAGGCGGCGGACTCGAGGTTCTCGCGCAGGATTCGAGGATGGCGGGCGGCAATGCGCAGCAGAGCGATCGCAGGCCCATCGGGACGTCGGCGATCCTGCTCCCAGTTGCGCAGCGTGTGGACGCTGATGCCCATCGCTCGAGCGAACCGAGCCTGCGTGAGCCCGACGAACCCACGCAGAGCCGCGATGTCCTTGCCCGATTCGAAACGACCCAGGATCAGGCGCTTGCGAAGCCGCGCCGGGATAGCACGTGCCAGTTGCTTGGCGGTGAGTTCAGGGATTTCACTCATGATCGATCGTCCAAGAAGGAGTGGTAGAGAACCTGTTCACGCCGAGTGGCCCAGCGCGCACTGATGATTCGAATCGTGTCGTCGTCCCGCTCGGCATAGACGACCAGGATGATGCCACGAAGTATTGCGCCGACCGCTATGAACCGATCTTCGAGTTCCGAGTGAGCTTCGTCGAAGATCTCCAGGTAGTCGTTGCCCGGGGCGAAGAGCTACCGGGCCTCTTGAAACGAAAGCGCGTGCTTCCTCCGGTTCGCGAGATCCTTCGAGTGGTCCCATGCGATCCTCACGGGAGAGAGTGTAAGCCATTGGCGGAGCTCGACAACCTCGTTCCTCGGCCGAAGGCGAATCCGGGGTCCGGGCCGCGGACAGGGATCAAGAGGGCCGAGTGGGTGACGATTTCAACGGATACGGATTCGTCGCGTTCCGCTGACACACGGGGCCCCCGCTCAGAGGTCGACCCGCACGTGCGCCTCGGCAGTGATCGTGACGCGGACCGGCTCGCGCAGCGGCGCGTACACCCGTGCATCGTCCGACGCGTTCGAGTCGACCTCGAGGCCGATCGTGTAGTTGCCGGGCAGCACGCTCTCGAATACGTGGTCCATGACGCGGTCGACCCAGGGCGTCCATTTCGTCTGCATGGCACCGTCCGAACCGACTGACCGCAGCGCGAGCTGGTAGGACTTTGACGGGTCGGGTTCACCGGCGAAGCTCCACGCGACCTCGAGGCGGCCGTGCTCGGGCAGAACGATGCGCAGCGTGTCGCCGGGAGCGTCCTGCCGACGCTCGTACCTCTTCCCACCGACGTCCACGGTGATCTCCGCTCGCTCGATGGGCAGGTCGCAGACGGTGAACACGCCCGGTGTGCCGCCCTCGACGCCACGCGCGCTGCCGAAGACGGCGGTCCAGGCCCTCAACTCCGCCGCGCGGATCGCGCGACCCTTGTCGTCCACGAGCTCGACACGCAGATCGTGCCCGCGCCGCAGCGTCGCATCGAGAATCCGACCCGAAGTGAGGTTCCACCTGCGCACGCGGAACGGCACGTAGCCACGCTTCGTCACTTCGACGTCGACCAGCACCTGATCGGTCAGGTCGAGACGGAACGACCCGTCGAGCTCCGTGTGAGCCAGGATGGTGTCCGCGTCGAAGATCGTCGCGATGCCGGCTCCCAGGATCGGACGCCCCTGCTCGTCGATCGCGCGACCTCGCAAGACGTACAACGATCGCGCCGAGATCGGATCCAGCACGAGATCGACCCGTCGGCGCTCGTCGGGTCCGAGCGAGTCGATCGCCAACTCGGCCAAGGTCGCTGGGCCGGCGCCACGAAACGTCGAACCAACGAGGCGGATGCGGAACGGGACACCGGTCTGGATCCCGTCGACCTCCAGCAGGCCGTCTGTGTCGAACCCGAATCGAACGCGGCCCTCCTTGGTGCCTTGGTCCCCGTCGGCGCTGAGGCAACGACCGACCATGCTCTCGCTCCGGATCCAGTCGTAGATGCGCGACTTGCCGCCGAACAGCAGCTGCCGGCTGACGAGCTCGACCACGAGGTCGCCCCTGCCCGCCGCCTCGCGCGGCAGCACGATCGTCAGGCGGTTCGTCGGCACGAGGACGACCTCGAGCGGCGAAGCCGTCGCCGCGGACAGCGGGACCGTCGCGATCGCGTGGCCGGGCGCCGCGACGCGCATTTCGGACGCCTCGGGAGGGACGGCGGCGAAGGTCGCCACGCCTTGCTCATCGGCGGTCACGGTCTCCAGGTCGCGGATGTCGGCTCGCGATCCTGGCAGAGGAGCCCCGCCCGGATCTACGGCCCGCACGACGATCGGGCGCCCGACGACGAATGTGCACTCGATCTCGCCGGCATCGAACGGCTCGCACGGCCCTTTCCACGAAACCGTGCTTTCGGAGCGCGCGCGCCGCCCGCCGGCTCCATGGACAAGGTCGATCGCGAGCTGCGTCGCATCGGTTCGGTGCTCGAGCGCGATCGTGAAGCGCCCGTCCTCCCCGCTGCGCGCACCCATGTACGTGGTGTTCCCGTCGGCAAAGGTGACGATGCCGTTGAAGCCGAAGCTGGCGAGGGGCTCGCGCGTGGCCGCATCGACGAGGCGCCCGATGATCCGCGGCCGGTATGCGACGCCGAGTTCGAGCCCCGTAGCGGCTCGAGTGCACACTCGCGAGCTCGAGCGGGTCGGCTGCGAATCGTCGACGAACACGAGCTCCGCGGGCAGGACCAGCAAGCCGCTCCATCCCGGTTCTAGCCCACGGAATCGGAAGCTCCCGTCCGCACTCGGCGTCGTGCGAGCGACGAGCAGCTTGCGGACACCGTACTCGACCAGTTCGAGCGCCTCGAAGACCGCCAGGCCCGCCTCGGCCAACCCCACCGGCGCGGTGTCCGGGGTCAGACGCAGATCGATGCGCGGGAACGGCGCGTCCCCCTTCAGCACGAGGCGACCCGAGAGCTCGCCTCCCTGAGGAAGCACGATCGTGCGACGACCGGCGTCGAGCTCGACCGTCTCGTGGTGCGGGAGTGCGGCCTCGTCGCGCACGTAGAGGTGACCCGATCCCTTGCTGGCCGCGAACGAGCAGCGACCCTCGGCATCGGTTCGAGCGCTCGCGACGGCCCCGTTGGCGTCGACCAGGGCGACGAGGGCACGAGCCGCGGCCTGACCGCCTTCGCGCACAACTTCCATCACCAGATCGTGCGCGGAAGGATCTGCAACGGGCGACCCGGCTTGCAGCTCGACAGCCGGCGCGCGTGCGGCGCCTCCGAGTTGCGCTTCCTGAAGTCCTTCCCCGCTCGGAGCGAGAGCGGCGGTTTCGAGCGGCACGGCGTGCGCATCCGTCCCGCCGAGAACGCGCGCTGCGACCAGGTACCCGCCGATTCCGAGGCACGAGGCAAGCGCCAGCAGGACCGCGACCTTCTTCATCGACATGGCAACTCCCAAGGCTGTGCCCCCGACCGACGCGACCGACGCGTCTCCAAACTCGAGCTGCGCGCGCCGCAGGACATCCGATCGCACCGCGCTCAAGCCCCGCGCGGGATCAGCACGTCGCGGTCGGCCGGGCTCAATCGCGCGAGCGCCACAGTGAGGGCTTCCGAGAGCTCGCGCGCCGCGGCGACCTCGAGCGGGTCCTCGCTCGTCTGAGTCTCGAGGCGGTCGGGCTCGACCACGCGTGCGCGGGACCTGCGCGCAAGGCTGGCGTGCTTGAGCAGGATCCCCGTGAGCCAGGGCGAGATTTCGCGCGTCGCGTCGAACGTCGCGCGCTTCTCGATCGCGGCCAGGAACGTGGCCTGCACCAGGTCCTCCGCCTCGACCCGGTCGCGCGTCAGGTGCCGCGCGACCTGACGCAGCGCCGGCGCGGTCGCGTCGAACATCTGGCCCAGCGCGGCCACGTCGCCGTGGCTCCGAAACCGTTCGAAGAGGATCTCGAGGCCGCGCGGGGACATCACGTTCATCTCAGCACGGGGCCCGGATTCCTCACCGGATTCGCGGAAACGCGCCGAGTGCACAGCGCGCACGGGACGCGGGGAGCCGGACCGCTACACTGCCGGCATGACTTCGCGCGACCGTTCCATGCCTCTCCTGCCCCTTCTCTCCGGCCTGATCGTGATCGCAGGCACGGGGATCGCGGTGGCCGGCGCGAGCGTCGTCCAGGCACCCGCGCCGGCGAAACCGGCGGCGCCCGGCGACGCGGGGCAGCCGCCGCAGGAGCCGGCGACGAAGGACGAGGAGCCGCGCGGGTTGCGTCTGCGCGAGCCCGGCGCCGTCGATGGCCTGACGCTGATCGCGCCGATCAACTCGCACGACATCCATCTGATCGACATGGACGGCAAGGTCGTGCACACGTGGAAGACCGGCCTCGCGCCTGGTGGCGCGACCGAGATGCTGCCGGACGGCAACCTGCTGCGCTGCGCGCGCAAGCCGGAGAACCCGCGCTTCCACGGCGGCGGCATCGGCGGCCTGATCCAGGAACTCGACTGGGATGGCAAGATCGTGTGGGAGTACGAGCTCGCGACGGCGGAGCTCACGCAGCACCACGACATGGCGCGCCTGCCGAACGGCAACCTGCTCGTCATCGCCTGGGAGTACCACTCGCCCGAGGAAGCGGCGGCGCGCGGGCGCGATCCGCGCTTCCGCCACAAGGAAGGCCTGTGGTCCGACGTCATCCTGGAGATCGAGCCCGTGCGCCCCGTCGGCGGGAAGGTCGTGTGGACGTGGCGCGTGTGGGACCACCTCGTGCAGGACCTCGATCCCAAGGCGCCGAACTACGGCAAGCCGTCCGAGCACCCCGGTCGCATCGACATCAACGCGGACCACCGCTACCTGCCCGTCGAGATCACGGAGGAGGAGCGCGAGCGGCGTCAGAAGCTCGAGGAGCAGATGCGCGCCGTCGGCTACACGGGTGGCGACGCTCCCCCGCCGGCGCCGGACGACAAGGACGACAAGGACGACAAGGACGACAAGGACGACAAGAAGCCGTCCCCCGCATCGAGGATCAACTCGGACTGGCTGCACACGAACTCGATCGATCACTTGCCGGCGGAGGACCTGATCGTCGTCAGCACGCCGCACCTGAGCGAGATCTGGGTCATCGACCACGTCACGACGACGGCCGAGGCAGCCGGCTCGACCGGCGGGCGGCTGGGTCGCGGCGGCGATCTGGTCTACCGCTGGGGCAACCCGCGCATGTACGGCATGGGATCCGCGACGGACCAGCGCCTGTTCGACCAGCACGACGCGACGTGGCAGCCCGGCCTGCGCGAGGGCGAGCTGCGCCTGATGGTGTTCAACAACAACGTCGGCCAGCCGGGCAAGGAGCGCTCGACCGTCGACGAGCTCGTGCTGCCTTACGAGCGCGAGCGCGGGTTCCACCGCGAGGCGACGCTCGCGTACGGACCGCGCAGCGCGATCTGGTCCTACTCGGACGCGAAGCGTTTCCACTCGTCGTTCATCTCGGGCGCGCAGCGCCTGCACGGCGGCAACACGCTGATCTGCGAGGGCGCGAAGGGCCGCGTGTTCGAGGTCGACCGCGACGGGAAGGTCGTGTGGGACTACTGGAGCCCGCTCGGCGGCGAGATCGAGCCCAGCCCGCAGGGCGGGAAGGCGCCGCCCAAGGCCCTGTTCCGCGCGCAGCGGATTTCCCGGGATCATGCGGGGGTCAAGGGCAAGTTGTGACACGTGGGGGGGAGGAGGCTGACGATGAACGAGCGGCGCAATCGATCCCAACGCGTGTGGTCCTGGGTCTATCTCGGCATCGCAATCCTCGGGATCTGGTGCCATTGGAGCCTGGTGGGCCACAGCCCGCCCGGACAGCCGACCGAGCTCGTCACGACGACGACGGCCTACGTGTTCGGCGCGCTGCCCTACGTCGTGATCGACGCGTCGGGCATCGCGCCGCAGTGGTTCGGGCTCGGCCTGGGGATCGCCGCCACCGTGCTGGTCGCGTACGCGCGCAAGCGGCTGATGGACTGGGTCGAACGCTCGGAGGTCATGGCGCAGTCCCAAGCTCGCCCGGGCGCGTGAGCTCGCGCTGAGAGCCCGTGAAGAAATCGATCGTACGGGCTCTCTGATCTCGTTGGCGCAGCGGATCCCGCGCGATCACCCCGGCGTCCTCGGCCAGCGCCGAGAAGCATCGCGGCGCTGGCGTGCAACCGGACGCCGCGCATGCCACCCTGCGTGCGAGGCAGCAGCCATGCAGAATCCCAGCGGCACTCCGGCGCGGTTCCCGAGTCACATCCTGTGCGCGCTCGACCTCGAAGGGCGCGCCGGCCCGGCCGTGACCGCCGCCGTCTGGCTGGCAGAGCGCCTGGCGGCGCCGCTGGAGATCGTGCACGCCTTCCCGCCGCGTCCGCTCCTGTGGGGCAAGGAAGAGGAGATGCCCGAGTGGATGGCCGGGCGCGAGGAGACCGGCCGCGCCCTGCGCGAGTCGCTGCGCAGGATCCTGGCGCAGGCGCCGGCCGAGCTCGGGCTGCGCACGGACGTCGCGCAGCTGCGGTTCCACGTCACGGTGGGACACCCGGTGCAGGTGATCCTCGAGCACGCACGCGCCTCGAACGCCGATCTGATCGTCCTCGGCCCCCACGAGCCGCGCGGCTGGCCGGACTTGGGGAGCACGGCGCGCGGCGTTCTGGCGCACGCTCCGCGCGGCGTCTGGGTGCAACCGGGAGAGCCGCGCCCCGTGCAGCGCATCCTCGTGCCGGTCGACCTGTCGCCCGACAGCCTGCAGGCGCTGGCGGTCGCGCGCGATCTGGCGCACGTGCTCGACGCGCGCGTGACGGTCGCGCTGGCGTTCCCGCTGCCGGCGTTCGGCGCGACGACGCCCCCGATCGGCGCCACCGGGCCCAGCTACCTGCTCGAACGCCTGCGCCGCGAGGAGCAGGCCCAGTTCGAGTCCGCTATCGCCGGCTTCGCGTGGCGTGGCGTGCCGCACGAGACGCGTTTCGAGCAGGGTGAGGCGGTCGATGTCGTGCTGGCGCTGCAGGACGCGCACGACCTGATCGTGATGGGCACGCACGGGCGCTCGGGGATCTCGGCGGCGCTGCTTGGGTCGGTCGCGCACGCCATCGTGCGCGCGTCGCGCATCCCCGTGCTCGCGCTGCGCTACCCGCGCCGGTCGTTCGTCTTCTAGCGCGCAGCGCCCCGTTCAGCGCGATTCGACCGACGTCACTTCGTCGAACGAGACCGTCATCGCCATTCCGCCCAGGAGCACGCGCACCTCGCGCTTGTCGCGGTCGACCTTCTGCACCGGCACGCGCGCTTTGTAGCGCGGCAGGTACACGAAGTTCCCCTTCGACAAGCCGTCGAGGAAGGTCTGGCGTCGGTCCGAGAACGCGGCGCCCGACAGCTCGCTGTCGAGCTCGGCCAACGCCGCTTCGAGCGTCTTGCGCTGCGCCGCGGGCACCTGCTCGAGCAGCGCCTGGATCCGCGCCACGCGACCGCGCGCCTCGCGCACGCGGTCCTCGATCGAGCGCTGCGCCTCGGCCTCGAGCATCTCGCCCTTGCGCGAGACCTCGACCTGGCGCGCTTCGGCCGCGCGCGCGGCGACGTCGGCGTCCTGCAGGCGCTTCTCGGTCTCGCCACGCACCTTCTCGGCCTCGGTGCGCGCTGTGCGCACGTCGGCCATGAGCTTCTGCACCTCGACGTCGCGACGCTTCAAGCGTTGCTCGGCCCGGTCGCACACGCGGTAGGGCATGCCGAGGCGCCGCGCGATCAAGAGCGCGCTCGACTCGCCCGGCACGCCGACCAGCACCTTGTAGCGCGGCGACATCGTCTTGGGATCGAACTCGACGCAGGCGTTCTCGGCGCGCGGGTTCCGGAACGCGAACTCCTTCAGCTTCCCGATGTGCGTCGAAGCCAACGTCGCGGACTTGCGCGCCAGGAGCTCCTCCAGGATCGCTTCGGACAGCGCCGCGCCCTCGTCGGGATCGGTTCCCGTGCCCAGCTCGTCCAGCAGGAACAGCGTGTTGGCTGTGCCGCGCGCCAGCCCGTTCTTGATGCGCGCCAGGTGCGAGCTGAACGTCGACAAGCTCGAGCGGATCTCCTGCTCGTCGCCGATGTCGGCCACGATGCCGTCGTAGAGCGGGACGCACGAGCCCTCGCTGCTCGTGAAGGGCAGACCGCAGCGCGCCGCGATCGCCGCCAGGCCGGCCGTCTTCAGCGCCAGCGTCTTCCCGCCCGTGTTCGGGCCCGTCAGGATCAGGAGGTCGAAGTCGGCGCCCAGGCGCAGGTCGATCGGCACGACCTCCGGGAGCTTGCCCTCGCGCTGCTGCTCGACGAGCAGCGGGTGGCGCGCCGTACGCAGCACGAGCCCGCGGTCGGATCCGCGCTCGCCCGCGACGCGCGGCACGACCGCGCCCGATTCGGCCGCGTAGCGCGCGGCCATCATGGCCAGCTCGAGCTTCGCCAGCCGCTCGGCGCCCTCGCGGATCGACTCCTCGTCGGCCAACAGCGCGCGCGTCACCTCGAGCAGCACGCGCTCGACCTCGCGCCGCTCGTCGGCCTCCAGCTCCGCGTGGCGGTTTCCGAGGGCGACGATCTCGCGCGGCTCGATGAACACCGACTGATCGCTCTGCGAGCGGTCGTGCACGATGCCCGGCACGCGACCCTGGCTCTTGGCCTTGACCGCCAGGACCGCGCGTCCGCCGCGCCGGTGCGTGACCGGGTCGCTCAGCACCGCCTTGATCTCGGCGCGCGCGAGCAGCGATTTCAGCGCGCGTTCGATGCCGCCGTTCGTCTCCGCCAGATCGCGACGCAGTCGCACGAGCAGAGGGGACGCGGTGTCGCGCACGCGGCCGCGCTCGTCGACCGTCGTCGTGATCAGATCGAGAAGCTTCGCGAAGTCGGGCATCCCGCTGGCCAGCGCGCCCAGCGCGGGCCACGCGCCGGCCTCGTCGCGCAGCCAGCTCGCCAGGCGCCCGCAGGCTTCGAGCAGGTTGCGCAACTGCACCAGGGCCAGATCTTCGAGCGCGCGCCCGGCGCGCCGGGCGTTGTCGAGCGCGGGCAGCGGATCGCTCACGCCCGCCAAAGACGGCGTGCGCCCCGCACGCGCTGCGTCGATCGCCTCGGTCGCGCGCTGCAAGGCCGCGCGCGCCCCGGCGTCGTCCAGCGGCGAAAGCGCCCGCAGCGCGCGCGGCCTTGC
>Ga0163152_10006327_pt1 | contig 13408 bp, 11 predicted proteins | sample OliLakLV19MP8IB2_FD_148635 | JGI IMG/M metagenome (GOLD analysis project Ga0163152, IMG submission 148635) | Freshwater microbial mat bacterial communities from Lake Vanda, McMurdo Dry Valleys, Antarctica - Oligotrophic Lake LV.19.MP8.IB-2 | ecosystem: Environmental > Aquatic > Freshwater >... | reverse complement strand
GATCTTCTCTGCGTCACCGAGCGCGGTCACGGAGATCGTGACGCCTCCGGTCGCGACGCCGGACACATCGCCGCCGATCACGTCGACGGCGTGCTCGCGGCAGATCGCCGCGATGCCGTCGTAGAGCGACTCGGCCCACGCGAGCTCGGTGGTCGCGGGCGCGGCGAGACCGACCAGCACGCTGCGAGGCGTTGCGCCCATCGCGGCGAGATCGGAGAGGTTCACCGCGATCGCCTTCCACCCGATGGAGCGCGCGGGAAAGGCTGCCGTGAAGTCGACGCCCTCGACGAGGAGATCCGTCGTGGAGACGAGCACGGATCCCGCGGCCGGCGCGGCCGTGACCGCGGCATCGTCACCGGGTGCGACGACGACGCGCGCCGTCGGTGCCGGCAGCCGCGCGAGGAGCCGCTCGATGAGCGGAAACTCCCCGAGATCCCGAAAGGTCACCGCCACACCGCGATCATACTCAGCGGGCTTCCTCGAGGACGGCCTCGACGAAGGCTTCGGCGTCGTCGGGATTCAACAGCAGGTCCTTCCCGTTCTTCCGCTCGACGAGCACCCAGCGATCCGTGCGCGTCACGTAGAGATCCACCCACCCGCGCTGCGCGCTCCACAGCCATCCGAAGCCGCCCCAGAGACCGCCGACGCCCACGCGCGCGGCGACGCCGTAGCGCGGGTAGAGCTCGGCGAGGTTCATCAGGGACGCGGTCGCGAGGTCCGCCTTCGGCACGTGCAGACGCCGCCCGGGAAACTCGATCGTGAGTCCCTCGCGTCCGACGGTGAATCCGCTCGGGCGGAAGAAGGTCCACACGGCCAGCCACAGGAGCGCGAGCACGCCGCCGACCGCGAAGAGGATGCGGGCGGCTTCGGCGCCGCCGAGCGTCGAGCCGGCGACGAACACCAGCGGCAGGGGGACGATCAGCCAGGTCAGCCCACGAATGAGTCCGGACATCGGTGCGAGCGAGAAGCGACGGTTCATGAGGACCCCTTCGGGTACCACTATGGAACACGAACCGGTCCGACCCAACTGCTCGCTAAACCAGGCGGCTAAAACATGAAGCGGCGCATGCCGATGTTCAGCATGAGGCCGACGGCGACGAAGTTCATGAGCAGCGCGGAGCCGCCGTACGAGAAGAACGGCAGCGTCACGCCGGTCACCGGCAGGAGGCCGAGCGCGCCCCCCACGTTCACGAAGATCTGCCAGAAGAACATCGACGCGAGCCCGAACGAAACCAGCGCGCCGAACCGCTCTTTGCTGCGCCGCGCGGTGCGCAGCGCGAAGAACAGGAAGAGGAAGAAGAGCCCGAGCGCGAACGTCGAGCCGACGAAGCCCCACTCCTCCGCGAGCACGGAGAAGATGAAGTCCGTGTGGTGAGCCGGAAGGAACCGCAACTTCGACTGCGTGCCGTTGTTCCAGCCGCGGCCGAGGAACTCACCGGCGCCGATCGCGATCTTCGACTGGATGGTGTTGTAGCCCTTGCCCCGCGGATCGATCGCCGGATTGAGAAACACCCTGATGCGGTCCTGCTGATACGGCGAGAGCGCGACGAAATACGCGACGGGAGCGCCGATCAGCGCGGCCGTCGCTCCGAGCCCCAGCGTCCACGTCTCGATGCGCACGAAGAGAAAGATCGCGCCCATCATGAGGAGAAGCAGCATGGCGCCGCCGAGATCCGGCTGAACCATGACGAGCCCGACCGGGATGCCGACGATGACCACCGGCCCGATCAGTTCCCACAACCGGTAGCCGTGGAGCGCGGGGTGGTCGTGAAACCACTTCGCGAGCGCGAGCACGACCGCGATCTTCGCGGACTCGATCGGCTGGAAATTCACGGGACCGATCGGGATCCACCCCTGAGCGCCTCCGCGCACGACGCCGATCACCTTCACGAGAATCAGGAGGCCGATGGCGACGGCGTAGATGGGATACGCGAGCCGCTCGAGCACGCGGTAGTCGATGACCACCATCATCGCCATGATCGTGAGTCCGAGCACCGCGTAGCCGAGCTGCAGCATGAAGAGACGGCCTGTCGCCTCGCCGGGGTTCGCCGTCGCCGAGTAGAGATTGACCAGCCCGAACGTCATCAACGCCAGCGTGGTCCACACCAGCGGCCAGTCGAAATGTTCGAAGAGACGGCGGTCGATCAATGAAGCACTTCTCCGGTGGGAGCGATCGGCTCCGGCGTGAGGATCGGTGCCTCGGCCTCGTCAGGCGGAACGGGTGTGCTCGGCGCTTCCGGCAGGGTGTCCCCCGCAACGGGCGTCGTCGCGGCGCCGGGAGTCCCGCTCGCGATCGGCGTGGCGACCGGCTTGCGATCGACCTTCTCCGCGCGCTTCGCTGCGATGTCGTTGCGAAACCAGTACTCGGCGACCGCCTTCGCGATCGGTGCGGCGGTCGACGAGCCGTGCTCGCCGTGCTCCACGATCACGCCGATCGCGAGCTCCGGGTTCTCCGCGGGGACATACGCGCCGAACAGCGCGTGGTCGCGCAGGTGATACGGAATCACTTGTCCCTTCGCGAAGCGTTCGTCCTGCCGGAACACCTGCGACGTGCCCGTTTTTCCCGCGATGTGCACTTCGTCCAGGCGGCCCGTCCAATAGGCGGTTCCACCCGGCTCGTTCACGACGGCAAAGAGGCCCTCCTGCAGCAGCTTCAGGTGCTCCGGCGTGATGAGGGCTTCGCCGCGAATCTTCGGCGTCGCCTCCCACACGACCTTGCCGTCGGGACCGACGACCTGTTCGACAAGATGTGGCTCCATCACCTTGCCGCCGTTCGCGAGCGCCGCATACGAGACCGCGAGCTGCAGCGGCGTCACCAGGTCGAAGCCCTGCCCGATCGCGATCGAGAGCGTTTCGCCGTCCTGCCATTCCTCGCGCTTCACGATGCGCTTCCACTCGCTCGTGGGGATCAGGCCGGCTTTCTCGTTGTTGAGGCCGATCCCCGTCGGCGTTCCGAGGCCGAAGCTCTTCGCGTATTTCGCGAGCTTGTCGACGCCGAGCTTGATGCCGACGTTGTAGAAATACACGTCGCAGCTCTGCTGGATCGCTTTCTTCAGCGCCACCGGACCGTGGCCGCGCTTGTTCCAGCATCGCCGCTCCTGCCCCGCGAAGCGCATCGAGCCCGTGCACGTGAAGCTCGTCTTCGCGTCGATGACGCCCTCACCGAGTCCGGCCGCCGCCGTGAAGAGCTTGTAGGTCGAGCCCGGCGGGTAGATGCCGCGGATCGCCTTGTCCTCGAGCGGGTGATCGGGATGTGTCGAGAGCGCGTCCCACTCCACCTGCGAGATTCCGCGCGCGAAGATCTCCGGGTCGAAGGTGGGGTGGTTGAACATCGCGCGGATGAGTCCCGTGCGCACGTCGATGACGACGACCGCGCCAGACTGGTCGCCGAACTTCGCGGCGATCTGCTGCTGCAACCCGAGGTCGATCGAGAGCCGCACGTTGTTGCCGGGAACTTCGGACGTCCCCTGCGTGATGAGGTTGGAGAGCTCTTCGAGAAACCGGCCCGCGTCCTCCATCGACAGCTCGCGGCCGAGGCGATCCTTCGCGAGGATGCGCATACCGTCGCGCCCCTTGAGCATCTCCTCGAACTTCTGCTCGACGCCGTACTTTCCCCACTGGTGACCGAGCTGGTAGTAGTCCTCGCCGTACTTCGCACCGTACTTCTTCTTCAGCGTCTCCAGCTCCTTCTCGCCCACCTCGCCGAGATAGCCGACCTGGTGCGCGAAGAGATCGCCGTAGAGGTAGGTGCGCTTGATGCCGATGTCGATTTCGGTGCCGTGCAGCTCCGACTTGAACGTCTCGAGGTTCGTCACCTCGGGCCACGAGAGGTCTTCCTTGATGAGCGTCGGTTTGTAGTACGAGAAGCCCGTCTTCTTCTTCGCCTTCGCGACGGCCGCGCGAATCTCGTCCGGAGTCATCTCGATGTGCCGCGAGAGCTTGTCCGCGAGCCCGTCGAAATCCTTGCCGACCTCGTTGAGCGTCACCTTGAGGTCGAACGACGCGCGATTGTCGGCGAGCCGCTTGCCCGCCGTGTCGACGACCATGCCGCGCGGCGCCGCACGCGGCCGCTTCTGCGTCGCGAGACCGTCCGCCGTCGTCCGGTATTCCTCACCCCAGATGACCTGCAGCTGCCACAGGCGCACGGCGAAGATGAGAAACGCGAGTCCGAACGCGAGCAGCGCCACCTGGATCGGCAGCGAAAACTCGCGGACCTCGGACTTGTTCGAAAGAAGACTCACAGGGTCGCCCGATTCCCGCTGCGGAGGTCACGATCGGAGTCGACCACCCGGCAAAGGCGAAAGAGAGGAATGGAGAAGAGGACGTTCGCTACCGAGAACGCGAACAGGAACCCCCACGAGAAGATCCGGGGATCCGTCGCCTCGGGGATCGCGGCCGCGCGATGCGTCATCCACGAGATGCCCGCGGAATACACGAGCGACAGCGAGAAGACCATCGCGGCCGGAAAGCCCGTGCCGCGGAAGTAGAAGACCTTCGACGCGCCCGCCGCGAGGTAGAAGGCGCCGAAGTAGAGCAGCATGAACGTGCCGTCGGGTTGCACGGAGAACACGTCCGCGAGATAGCCGATCGCGAGGACGCCGATGGTGCCTTCGGTGTCCGCGAGGTGCAGTCCGAGGTACACGACGACGAGAAACGCGAGGTCGGGCTTCAACACGTCGGAGGAGATCTGCGACATGATCGTGCCCTGCAGCAGCAGGCCGCCGAGCGCGATCAGCACGTGGAGGACGATGCGCATGTCACTCCACCGGACCGAGCGGACCCGGCCGCGCGACGCTCGCCGGCTGTGCCGGACGCACGAGCGAAGCCGCCGGTGTCGCGGTGGGCGTCGGCGTTTCCTTGGCGAGCTCCTCGACGGGAACCTGCACGACGACGAAAACTTCCTCGGGGAGGCGGCGGAAATCCACGGCCGGCGAGATGCGGACGTCCTGCAGCACACCGAACTCGCGCTTCTCCACGCTGACGACGGTTCCCGCGACGAGCCCGCGCGGGAAGATCCCGCCGAGCCCGGACGTGATGACGACGTCGCCCGCTTCCACGTCGTCGGCGCGCGAGACGTACTTCAAATGACAGATGCCGCCCGCGAGCCCTTCGAGCACGCCCTGCGCGCGCGTGCGCTGGACGCGGACCGGCACCGCGCTGCGACCATCCGTGACGAGCTGGACGTCCGCGTGGAACGGCGCCACTTCGACGACACGGCCGACGACGCCGTTCGGCGTGACCACCGCCATGTTGCGACGGACGCCGTGGCGCGAGCCGCGATCGATCCGCAGGCCCTTGGCGAAGCTCGCCGAGTCCGCCGCGATCACCGACGCCGCGAGCAGCGTGCCCTGCGTCTCCTTCTGGAACGCGAGCATCTCGCGGAGGCGCTCGTTCTCGCCGGCCGTCTCCCAATCCGCCGCGAGCTCGCCGCGGAGGCGATCGTTCTCCGCGCGCAGCCCGTCGTTACCCGCACGCAGCCCGACGAAATAGAAGTAGCCGTACCACACGCTTTTCAGTCCACCCGCGATGCCGGTGACGAGCGATTGGATCGGCGCGGTGACGGTCACGATCAGCCGCTCGTCGAAACGGCGGTCCGATTCCTCTTTCGTGTTGGCGATCCAGTAATAGGAGGAGCCGAGGATCAGCACCACCGCCAAGACGAACTTCTGGTACGCCTTGAGGAATTGGAGCATCGGAGTCGACCCAAAATAGCAGCAAGTCCGCGAGCCACAAAGGGCTTCTCCTCTGGGGCACGGCGTCCCCATCGCCCTTGTCTCTCGGACGCTCCCTCCTTAGGATCCCGCCCCTATGCTCGACCAGGTCCGCACCTATGCCAGCCACTGGGCGTTGAAGATCACGCTCGGAATCATTGCGCTCGTTTTCGTCTTCTTCGGTTTCGGAGCGGGGAACCTCGAGGGCGGCAACGAATACGCGGCGAAGGTGGACGGGAAGGAGATCCCGTTCGACCGGTTCCAGATGGTTTTCGAGCAGCAGATGAACTCGCGGCGCCCGCAGCCGGGCCTTCCCGAGGATCTGCAGGAGCAGCTCGTGATCGGCCAGACGCTCGACTCGCTCATCGAAGTCGAGCTGCTGCGCCAGTTCGCGAAGGAGATGAACATCCACGTCTCGCGCGAGGAGCTCGCGGACCGCATCACCCAGATCCCCGACTTCCAGGATCCGGAGACGAACAAGTTCATCGGCAAGACCGCGTATCTCGGCCTGCTGGAGAAGAACAATCGCGACGTGGCCGAGTTCGAGGAAGGCCTGCGCGAGGACGTCGTCGTCGAGAAGACGCGCAAGTTCATCGAGAGCTCGGTGAAGGTGACGCCCGACGAGATCAAGGAAGAGTGGCGCGCCCGCAACGAGAAGGTGAACCTCCAGTTCCTGCGGATCGACGCGGCCTCGCTCACGGAGTCGCTGAAGAACGACGTCGTGAAAGACGACGCCATCGTGAATTTCGAGGCGGAGCGCCCGGGCCTCGTCGAGCAGCTCTACGCCGACGACAAGGCTTCGCTCTGGACGACGCCGGCGAAGGCGAAGCTCAAGCAGATCACGGTGAAGAAGCCGGCCGCCGGCAAGGGCGACGCCGCCGCGGCGAAGCGCAAGGCCGACCGCGTGCTCGAGCAGGCGAACGCCGACTGGAAGAAGACGGCGGAGCAGCTTTCCGAGGGCGCCGCGTGGGAGAAGACGGGCGAGGCCAAGGAGATGGCCCGCCGCGAGATGCCCGCGATGCTCGCGGAGAAGGTGTTCGCGATGACGGCGGGCGAGCCCGCGACGATCGTCGAGACGCCGACCAGCTTCGTGGTCGTGAAGGTCGAAGCGATCACGCCGGAGAAGGTCACCGAGCTCGACGAGAAGGTGAAGCGCGAGATCATCGTCGACGAGATCAAGAAGAGCCGCGCGGCCGCGCTCGTCGACGGCTTCGCGAAGGAAGCGTTTGCCAAGCTCAAGGCGGGCGAGAAGATCGAGAAGGTCGCGGCGCTGAAGGCGCTCGCCGTGAAGGAGACCGGCGCGTTCACGGCGAGGTCGCCCTTCCCCGGACTTTCCGACGCGGAGCCCACGCTCGTGGCGGCGTCGTTCAAGCTCACGACGCCCGGCCAGGTGCTGGAGATCGACGGCCAGATCCCGAAGGCCGGCGGCGCGTACATCATTGCGGTGCTGAAGGAGCACGTGATGCCCGACGAGAAGGAATACGACGGACAGAAGATCTGGATCCAGACCGCGCTCGAGCGCGTGCGGTCCGCCGAAGTGTTCCGTTCGTGGAAGGTCAGCCGCCTCGCGAACACGAAGGTCGTTCGCAACGAGCGCCTCCTCCCGACGAGCTGATCCATGGCGAAGGCCAAGCCGTCGAGGCCATCCGCGAGGAAGCGTCCGTCGTCCGCCGGCAAGCGGCGGACGTTTCCCGGCATCTCGCCGCTCGCGTGGCAGCACCCATCCGACCTCGAGGCGACGGCGGCGATGCGCCGCGTGCCCGCGCTCGACCAGGCGATCAAGTTCGTCAGCGCGAATCTCTACGAGAAGGCGTTTCTCGTGGAGAGCGTCGGCAGCCGCATCCGGATCGGCCCGAATCAGGCGCCGCGCATCTGGAACCTGTTTCGCGAAGCGGCCGACATCCTCGACATGCCGCGCGTGCCGCAGATCTTCCTGACGACGTCGGGCACGCCGAACGCCTACGCGTTCGGCATGAAGGAATACACGATCACGCTGCACTCCGCGCTCGTCGACCTGATGACCGAGGACGAGCTGATGTCCGTGATCGGACACGAGCTTTCGCACATCAAGTGCGAGCACATGCTCTATGTCTCGCTCGCGCGGATCCTCACGGGCCTGTCCAAATCGTTCCTCGGCGTCAGCCGGATTGCGTTCCTGCCGGTGCAGCTCGCGCTGCTCGCGTGGAGCCGCCGCGCGGAGCTCTCGTGCGATCGCGGCGGCCTGCTCGTCGTGCAGAAGCCGGCCGTCGTCGGCAGTGCGCTCGCCAAGCTCGCCGGCATGAGCACCTCCATGATCGACGAACTCGACATGGAGCAGGTCTACGCGCAGGCCGACGAGTACGAGAAGACCTTCGACGAAGAGACCGTGACGAAGGCGCTGAAGAACCTCGGCGCCGCGTTCTCGACGCACCCCGTCCCGGTGTGGCGCGCGAAGGTCATCCGCGACTGGGGCGAGTCCGGCCAGTACCGGGACATCCTCGCGGGCCGCTACCTCACGGTGGCGCAGGAAAAGAAGGGCCACCGCGTGGCGAGCGAGGGGCCTGCGGAGAAGGGCTCGTGCGCCGCGTGCGGCCACTCGCTGAGCCCGATCTTCGCGTTCTGCCCCGCGTGCGGCGCGACCGTCGACGCGGTGCTGGTGCCGTGTACGTCGTGCGGGAAGAAGATCGAGGCCGGCTGGCCGAAGTGTCCGCACTGCGGCACCGCCGCCTGATGGGCATTCGCGTCGACGGCGACACCGCGTCGCTCGAGTGGTGCCCTCTTTGCACCGGCCCGATGGACGTCGCCGACGACGCGTGTCCGCACTGCGGCGAGTCGATGTCCGCGTGCGCCGAATGCCGTCAGCCGAATCCTCCGAATGCCGAGAGCTGCGCACGCTGCGAGAAGCCGCTCATTCCGCGCACGGATCGCCTGGCTCGTCCTCGTCGATGAAGAGCGTGAAGTCGATCGGCGAGCGATAGCGACCAGCCGTCGCCGTGATTCGGACCGTCAGATACGTCGCTTCCTCGTCGCACGGGATTCTCCAGGTGAACGCGTGCGTGTCGTCATCGAAGCGAAGGCCCACTACCGGGTCGGGAACGGCGATCACGAGGACGTCTCCGTCGTCATCGACCGCCTCGACGCGGTAGTAGCCGAGCCGTCCTCGTTTCGTCACGACGCCGATCCCTCCCCAGCCGAGATTCTGGAACCGCGGTGGCCGATCGACGTAGTCGATGTCCACGACGCTCGTCCCTGCGGGGCCGGCCGGCATGTCGACGGGAGGTCCGACAGCCCAACGATGGAGCACCGGCTGCGAGGCCGAATCGAGCGCCGCTGATCCGACCCAGATGTTCCGCCCTCCGATGGATCCGGCAACGACGGTCGCGCGAGCGAAACCAGGAATGGTCTCCACGGATCTCGTCACGGGATCGAGCGCGAAGAGCGAATCGGCTTCCGCCGCGAGCAGCACGCCGCGCTCTGCGCTCCAGGCGAGCCGGTTGGCGGTCGGCTTCGATTCCGATGCGGCAGCACCGAGGTTCGCGCTCGAACCATGAAGGAAAATGCGGTCGCACTCCGAATCACCGACGAATGGAGGAGACTCGAAGCCCGAAACCATCACGTCATCGGGCCGTGGGACACACAAGGAGTCCGCGAGATCCGTCGATCCATGCGATTCGGCGAACACGTTCTCGACGTCATCACCGGGAAGCGACTCCCACCACGCGTCGTAGACCGTGCCGCCCGCTTCGGTGATGGTGGACAGCGCGACGTACGTCTCGACCAACGTCCGCGGGTACCCGCAATCATCGTCCTCGTAGACAGTCTCCCGCTCCCGGATCGACACGGCCGTGGAGATGGAGTCTGGAGGCCGGAGTCCGTCGATCAACGCGTTCTCGGCGTCGAAGATCAGCAGCCCAGCCGTTGTCGCGACGAAGGTTCGCTCGAGAAGCGGCGCGTACTCGACGTCGACGGGCTTCGCCACGGTATCGAGGAAACCGATTTCCTCACCCGTCGCATCCAGGAGAGCGACGCCGAAGCGAGAGGCGTCGGCAACACGGAAGCCTCCGGAGACCGGGTCGAACGCGAGCGACGTCGCGGACGTAACCGTCGCGATCGGAAGGAGGCTCGCCGTCTCGTTCGTTCCGACTTGAACGACGTGGATCGCGGGCCCCGATGGCCCGTCCAGAAGCAGGTAGAGCCTTCCTCCGTCTGGCGCGTCGATGAGTTCGGGTGTTGGCGTTGGCGGAAAGTCCCAGAACCCGCCGTCGCCCCAGAATCCGCCATCGAACGAGCACCCGCCACTGGGAGACGAACACGCAAGAGTCCCCGCGATGAGGACCAGCGGCCCAAATCCCAGTCCCCGTGCGGCTCGACGACGAGCAGACATGCGGGCGTTCGAAGCAACAGCAGGGCCACGCAAACGCCCGGAAGTTCCGCGATTCAGCGGCACCCGCGGGGTCCGTGCCTATGGCGCGCGGCACGAATGTCAGGATCTGGATCGCGGGAAGCGGAGTCGCACGAGCATGGCGATCACGCGATCGAAGAGCTCGACGACCGGCTGACCCTGTTCCCTGGTGATGAGTCCCCATCCCATCGCCGTGATGATGGCTTCCATGGCCTCTCTTGCGCTTCCTTCGGCGAACGAGAAGCGGTTGAGTTTGTCTTTCCCCTTCCGCGCATTCCCTTCGGCGATGTTGAGCACGACGCTCAAGCTGGCTCTCTTGAGTTGATCCTTCACTTCGCCGTCTTTCACCGCATCGAGAATCGGCTTCACCGATTTGACCGCTTCTCTCGCCACAACCTGGACCTCAAACATTTTCCCCTCCACCACCCCCACCCGGGAGCTTTCAGCGGAGCCAAGCTCCCGGGTGGGGGTGGGTCACGGCGGCTCGTTCATCGACGCCGCCACGGTGTCGCCACCGGAGGCGCCTTGCGCGAGGCGTGACAGCGCGCCGTTGCGCTGGCGCGACGAGCGCGCGCCGACGGGCTGGGTAGCCGGCGATCGCGATTTTCCGACATGAGCGAATTCAAGTCGGGTTTTCGTTTCATCCGTCTGCATCCGCGGCCAGGAGCTTCGTGATGCGACCGTCGAATCCGCGCGCTCCTCGCAATCGCACTCCCGATCGCACTCCACAATCGGTCCGCGCCTCCGGAGAAGAGCGCGTTCGTGCACCGACGCATGACGATTGGCGCAGCGTTGCAGTTCCGCTTGCCGCGGCCTCTCCGCGCCCGCGCGAGAAAGGGAAGACTCTCCCCGGAGAAAGTCAGCCGTGAAACACGCGCGACTCTCGAATCTTCCCTTCGCGCACCACGAACAGCTCCGCGACCCTCAGCACCGCCTCACCCGGCACGACGCGGTCGTATTCCAGAAAAACGCGTTCTCCGGTCGCCGTGACATGCCGCTCCTCGTAGCGCAGCCCGAGCAGCCTCGCATACGAGTCCGCCCACCACGCGCGCAGCGCCGCCTTGCCGCGAATCTCGCCTTTCGTCTCGGGCTGCCGATCGCGCAGCTTCGGGCTCGTGTGCACCGCGTCCTCGCCATACAGCGCGAGCAGCGCATCGAGGTCGCGCGCATTGAACGCCGCGATCCACGCTTTCGCGACCGCGACGAGCGGATCCGCGGTACCCAGGCAAAGTCTCGCGAGCTGCAGCACATTGAGCGGCGCATCGACCTGCGACGGATCGTCGACCCATCGAAACTCGACATATTCGTCGTTCGCGACGACGAGCTCGCTCTCGACCTCCGCGACGAACGCGAAGTTGAGGTGCCGCCCTTTCGAGCCCGCGAGGTGCTCTTCGTATCCGAGCAGACCCGCCGGTGTGCCGTCGATCGCTCCGGGCAACGCGCGGAACGTCCCTTCGAGCTGCGCCTCCTCGCGGAGCTCGCGCTTCGCGGCTTCGAGGGGTGTCTCGCCCGTCTCGACCTCGCCGCCGATCGGCAGCCACAGGCCGAGTCGCGCGTGTTTGATGAGCAGCAGCCGCCCTTCGTGTTTCGCAAAAACGGAAACCGAGAACGCGCGCCGTTCGGCTTTCACTCGCCGGGTTCGTATCACGCTTGCGCCGCGATGGGGTAGCCTCCGCCGCCCATGGAAACCTTCGCGCCCGTCACCATCGATCAACGCGCCTCTTCCCGCGTCGCCGCCGGGCATCCGTGGGTCTTCGCCAACGAAATCAAGGGCGACCTGAAGGTCTTCAAGCCCGGACAGGCGGTCTCCGTGCAGGATGGCCGCGGACGCCCGTTCGGCTACGGGTTCATCAATCCGCGTTCGCTGATCGCGGTGCGGCTGCTCTCGTCGCGCGAGATCGCGTTCGATGGGGATTTCTTCGCGGAGAAACTTCTCGCTGCCGACGCGTTCCGCAAGCGCTTCCGTCCCGGCGCGAAGAGCTATCGCGTGTGTTTCGGAGAAAGCGACGGCGTGCCGGGTCTCGTCGTCGACCGCTTCGACGATGTCTTCGTCGTGCAGTCGCACGCGGCCGGCATCGACACGCGCACCGACGCGGTCGTCGCCGGTCTGAAGAAGGCGTTCTCCCCGAAGGGCGTACTCCTCAAATACGACTCGTCGAGCCGCACACTCGAGGGTCTCGAAAACCGCATCGAGGTTGCGGACGGCGATGTTCCCCATACGCTCTCCGTCGAGATGGAAGGCAGCACGTTCGTCCTCGACCTGCGCGCGGGACAGAAGACGGGTTTCTTCCACGACCAGGCCGCCAATCGCGAGCGCTTCTCGTCCCTCGTGCGCGGCGCCTCCGTGCTCGACGTGTTTTCGTACGTCGGCGCGTGGTCGCTCGCGGCGATGAAGGGCGGCGCGGCGAGCGCGCTCGGCATCGACTCGTCCGCCGACGCGGTAGCGTGGGCGACGCGCAACGCGGAGGCCTCCGGCGTTGGCGCGAAGGTTCGCTTCGAAAAGGCCGACGCGTTCGACAAGCTCGCCGCGCTGGAGTCCGGCAAGGACCGGTTCGATGCGGTCGTGCTCGATCCGCCCGCGTTCGTGAAGAGCCGCAAGCAGCTCGATCAGGGCATGCGCGGCTATCGCGAAGTGAATCGCCGCGGCTTCGCGCTCGTGAAGCCGGGCGGACTGCTCGTGACGTCGTCGTGCTCACGCCACGTCGGGCGCGAGGGGTTCGTCGGCATGCTCCAGGGTGCGGCCGCCGACGCGCATCGCACCGCGCGGGTTGTCGCGTTCGGCCAGCAGGGCGCCGACCACCCCATCCACTTGGATTTGCCGGAAACCGGCTACCTCACGACCGTGTTCCTCGAAGTTAGGTGAAAGGATCGTGAAACGGAGAATGGCCCTCCGTGCCGCGCGTCGGGTCGGGCATGTATCGGATCGCCGCCCTTTTCGCATTCGCCTTGCCGCTCGCGGCTTTCGCCGAGACCCCGACGCCCACTCCGGACGCGACGCCCGCGCCCGTCGCGACGCCGGATCCCGAGCTCCGTGCCGTCGACACGCTTCCGCCCGAGATGTTGCGCCGCCCGCGACAGAGTCCCTTCGGGCAGCCCGCCGTTTCGCCGACGCTCGCGTTCGCCTTCGGCGTGCGATCCGTGAAGAATCGGACCGACGCGAGCACGCCCACCGTCGACTTCTGGATCGGCGCCCGCTTCCATCCCTTCGTCGCGAAGGCGGCGCCGTTCATGGCCGCCGGCACCGAGATCAACATCCGCACGATCCCGACCGACCCGAACGCGCCGCTCCCCGAAGAGGCGACGAGCTCGCCGGAGT
>Ga0163152_10006326_pt1 | contig 13409 bp, 6 predicted proteins | sample OliLakLV19MP8IB2_FD_148635 | JGI IMG/M metagenome (GOLD analysis project Ga0163152, IMG submission 148635) | Freshwater microbial mat bacterial communities from Lake Vanda, McMurdo Dry Valleys, Antarctica - Oligotrophic Lake LV.19.MP8.IB-2 | ecosystem: Environmental > Aquatic > Freshwater > Lake... | reverse complement strand
GGGCGGGGCTCGTCCCCTCCGGCAATGAGCCGTTGCAAGCCGTGCGTCACGAGCCGTTGGCGACCGTGCATCAGCTGGTAGGGGCGGGGCTCGTCCCCTCCGGCAATGAGCCGTTGCAAGCCGTGCGTCACGAGCCTTTGGCGACCGTGCATCAGCTGGTAGGGGCGGGGCTTCTCCCATCCCGTCATGAGCCGTTGCAGGCCGTGCATCACAGACAACAGGTCACTCAGGACGACGACATGCCGTCTAGTTCTGAACACCACACTGCCGTAACGCACAGACCGTTGCTCATGGGCGGAGTTCAGGCAGTTGCATCGTCCGGGCAAACTGTCTCGCTACAGAGGGACGCTTCCGTCACGGCACGCGTGAGGTCGTCATCTCATTTGCGATCCGAGTCCGCCAATGCAGACAGCGCATCTGTGAGCGCTATCCCTTCGGCTGTTCGCTATGTCGCCGGAGGCACAACGGCAAAGGAGCTCACCAACCGCCAATTTCTCAATCGTCCTCGAATTCAATCACAAACACGCGAGTTAATCGGTGCTGAAATCGCGTTAGGCGTACTGTTGGCTGTTTCCGCAGTGGCCCGTCAGAAAGCGCAAGCTGAGGTGGCGGTACTCAATTTGAGCGTCTCTGCCGCGCCGCAACAGCTCGCAATGGCATCTGCTGGAGCTGCTCCTGTGCGAAAGGCACACACCATCATCCCCGGTCAAAGTCTGAAATCGGTCGCGGAAGCGCTGTGGGGTGATGCTGAAATCGGTTGGCTGATAGCTGAATTGAACGTCGGACAGACGCGCCAAGAAGTTTTCGATACCACGTTAGTCGTCGAAATTAAGGCGGGAACGCCGATGATTCTTCCTTCCACCGATGACGTCAATAACTTTTACCGTCAGCCGCGGTCTGGGGAACTGACAAATCTGGTCACTGTCATCACCGAAAACGCTTTCAGTGCAGAAACCGTTCAAGCCCTGTCGAGTGCGATGGGATGCGGTCCTACGAGTCACCCAGGCTATAGCCCACTCCATGAACAGTTCGTATAACTGATCCGGTGCCTTCACGATCGATCTTCTTGCGAATGCGCCGGATGCAGGTATAAATGCTGTCAAAGGACACCTCTGCCGTATCATCCCAGCATCGCTTAAGCAGCGCTTCTGTTGTGAAAACTTGTCCGGCATGCTTAAGGAAAAACGAGAGCAACGTAAATTCCATGGGCTGCATCGCGATCTCTTCTCCGGCGCGCACCACTTTCCGTCCGGTGGTATCAATTTCGATATCACGCCATTTGAGAACGTCGCCGCTTATTGCCGGCAACCTGCGAAGTAACGCCTTAACTCGCGCTATTAACTCGCGAGGTTGATAGGGCTTTGTCAGATAATCGTCGGCGCCCGCTCCGAAGCCTTCTTCCTTGTCATTGATCAACTGTTTGCCAGTCAGCATCAAGACAGGTGTTGATCCGCCGCGAGTGCGAAATCCGCGACAAACCTCGACGCCGCTTTTTTCGGGCAGGTCCCAATCAAGAATCAGTAGGTCATAATCGAAGGCAGCAAGCCTGTCTTCAGCCTCTAGACCGTCAAAAGCCACTTCGACTTTGTGTTGTTCCATCTCAAGGAGTAGCCGGACCGTGTCCGCCAGCTTCTTGTCATCTTCAACTAGCAAAATCTTCGCCATATTGGTGAATCATACTCTCACGAAACGGTTTTGGCGTCAGCCACTGACAAGCATGCTCGTTCGAACTTCGGAGGGGTAAGTCGGCAATTTGCGTTTCATTGTGGCATAAGTTGACTGGAGGCCTTATGTCTTTAGCCGAAGGCACGATAATTGACGAGAGATACGAAGTGCTCAGTTCCATCGGCTTCGGTGGGATGGGGGTGGTGTATGAGGCTTATCACCGCAGTCTGGAACGCGTCGTTGCGGTGAAGATGTTAACTGGCACCACCACCTCGGACGACGAAGATCGCCAGCGTTTCGGGCGAGAAGCAAAGATTTTAAGTCGGTTGGCGCATCCGAACGTCGTTCAATTCTATGCGTACGGCATTTGGACCGGCGTTCCATACATTGTTATCGAACGAGTGAACGGACAAAGTCTTCAGCACCTTCTGGCTAAGAATCAGCCGTTGGGCGTTTCGTTGGTTCTTGATATTGCCCGGCAAATATGTGATGGACTGCAACATGTGCACGCCAAAGATGTTCTTCATCGCGATTTAAAGCCGACAAACGTTCTTGTAGTGGATTCACCAGACGGCCGTCGCCAGGTAAAGCTGATTGATTTTGGACTGGCGAAGATCGTTGAATCCGAGGATGTTCAGAAGTTGACTCAAGCTGGAATGATGTTGGGTACTGTCATGTATGCCAGCCCAGAACAATGTCTCGGGCAGCCACTGGACGCCCGCAGTGACATTTACAGCCTCGGCTGCGTCCTTTATCAGATGCTGACCGGTTATCCGCCCTATACAGCCGACAATGCTACGGCGGTGATGTTTCAACAGCTGAATGAATCTGTCGGTAGCACGGAACATTGGTCTGAAATTCCTCTTGAACTGCAGCCCGTGTTGTCGAAATGCATGGCCAAGGAAAAGGAAGGGCGCTATTCATCAGCCCTGGCATTGAACGAAGACCTTGGAAAAATTCTTGATGGTCAGTCGGCACGGTTAGAAGGTTTGCCGGTTTCCGCCAACGCCGCCTTTTGTACCCCGTCTAATCCGTTCCCTTCCGGCGCGCGTCCGGAACCCCGATTCGGTGGCAAGCAATTTATCTGGCTTCTGCTGGCATTCCTTGTGCTCTGCCTGATAATCGCTGCCAGTTTTCTATCGCTACGAAGTCGCGAAGATGAGCCGGCTAAACGGTCGACGCTTGCTAATTTGCAAGAGCAGTTGCATGAAGTTGTATATGACGGCAAACAAGTCGATGAAGTTAGAGCCAAGCTTTTGCTGTCTTTAATTGAGTCATACAAGCGCGACCGACACTATCCATCGGATCGCAGTGAGCTCGTCTTGCAGGCATATACTCAGGCGGTCGGATATTACAATCGGAGGGATGATTACGGTCCTGTGCGCCAATATGCCAAGCAGGCCTTAGACGATTGTCGTAATCTCAACGTGAATAACGGCAATGGTTATGTGTGTATGGTTCTGGCATATCACGAAGCTTGTGTACCTGTGCATTGCAATGTTTCACTAGTACCGCTGCTGCAAGATACCTTGAAAAGATACCCAGAGGCTGGTCCAGATGTTCGGGCTCACCTATATTCATGTCTAGGAGAAGATTACTTGGAGTTGGAACGATTCGACTCGGCGCTAAAGGCCTGCCACCAGGCGGCATCACTTGCGGTGGGCGAAGAGCAGATACTAATTGTACGAAGGGTCTTGTTAAAGGCATATCAGGGGGCAAGCATCCATCACCGCACAAAGAAAAATTTCACCAAGGCGCGGGATTACTGCAAGAAGGGTTTGAGTGAATGCCGCAATGTTGAGCCGGACCAATGGTCCCAATATTTTTCGCTTGCGAGCATGTATAGCGAAGTCTCCCATGCGCTGCATAGCGAGCAGTCCTCAATACCATTGCTACAAGACACGTTAAAACGATACCCGAAGGCGAGTCAAAATGAGCAGTGTGTGCTCTATTGTGCCCTGGCAAGAGATTATCTGGCACTGGGAAACTTCGACGCTGCGAGGCAAGCAGCAAACAAGGCGGGATTGCTTGCAATTGACGAGGCGTACAAGACTCGCTGCAAGGTGATTTTGCAGATGTGCGATCGCCGTCAAAAAGAACTATCCCGGCATTGACCATCCCTAGACCTTGCTCGACCCATGACTGACAATTGTGCCAGCGCGCGACTCCGTTGCAGCATCATGCGAAGGGAATCGGATAATCCAACCCGTTTTCGCGTTATCCACTGGCGCCTATCGGGTACAGGCCGATAAGAGTAAAAAGAGGCGTTAAAAGCATACAGTGTCTGAAACAAACATCAATCTAAAACGCAAAGGATTGATTTTAGCCTCTGTGCCCTTGGCTGCGGGGTTATTTTTTATCGGCGCAGTTTGGTACTTTTTTGACCGTCAACACGTGCGAATGGAGCACCAGCGCACAGAACTGGCAATTAACAGCGGCATCTCACAGTCGGAAAAACTACTGACCGATGCCTCTAAGTTCGCGCTGGCGTTCACATACGCCCGTCAGGCCAATTTATTGGACGCATATAACCATCATGCCGAGGATTGCAAGCAAAAACTGGCAGAAGTGCAGCAGCTGTTGACGGATCCGGCACAAATCAAAGAAGCCGAACGGATGCAGCAATTGTTTGCCGAGCTGTGCGGTGTTCTTGACCGTGAAACTGCTCAATCGTCCGATGTCACCGACAGTAGATTGATGAATGCGCCGCTCGAAGCTTCAGTCAAGAGATTGTTTGATGGGTATGAAGCTGCCGCTTCGCACCTCAAGGCGCAGCACCCGGTTGATGCCTCGGCGCCAGACCGTATTGACATAAGCTGGATGGAATATGCCATCCTCGCCGCAGCCGTCGTCAATGTCGCCGTTACAGTGGCCTGGACATTGCGCTTTAGCTCAGTTGTTACTCGCCGGTTGAGCGTGCTGACTGATAATGCTTCTCGCCTGGCCCGTCGTGAACCTTTGAATCCACCAATACAAGGCTCGGACGAACTAGTCCGGCTAGACCGGCTGTTCCATGACATGGCACGCACAATCGAGGCGGCCGCAAAGCGCGAACGAGACATTCTCGACAACGCAGTTGATGTCATTTGTTCGCTGAATAAGAACTTTGAGTTCGTTGCCGTCAGCCCATCTGCCGAGCGCGCGTGGGGATATGCACCGCGTGAGCTGATCGGTCGTTCGATTACCGAATTCGTCCACGAAAGCGATGCGGATGCTTCGCATGCTTGGCTGGCTGACGCCCGCAGCGGCAAGGAAAGCAAGTTCGAAAATAACATGGTGACGAAGGATGGTGCCGTTGTTAGCGCGCTTTGGTCGATTAACTACTCGGTCGAAGAGCAGGCATATTTTTGCGTTGCACATGACATTACCGATCGAATCCGCGCCGAGGAGCTGCTGAAGGACAGCGAAGCCAGGGTTCGTTTGATTATCGAAAGCATGCCGGTTGGATTGCTTATCGTTGACGAGCGCGGTTACATCGAAATGACGAACGTGCAAACGGATGTGATGTTCGGTTATAGCTATGAGGATCTCCTAGGCGAGCACCTGTCTATCTTGTTTGCAGATCAGTTTGCAAACAGACCGGATTCGCTCAGTGAAGTGGTGGCAAAATTCAGTGGTCGAGTAACTGATTTGGACGCACGTCGGCCTGATGGATCGACGTTGCAGGTCGAGTTCTCCTTGACCGAATTCACTTTGCACGGAACGAAGAAAATACTTGCAGTGATGATGGACGTCAGTGAGCGGCATGCAGTTGAGAGGCTCAAGAAGCAACTTGTGGCGATGGTCAGCCATGATCTTCGCACACCGCTCACGATGATTCAAAATACTTTGATGATTTTGGGTGCTCAGTACCTGGGCACTCTGGAGCCGAAGGCTGCGCAGCTTGTGCAGGCAGCGGAGTCCGAGACAGAGCGGTTAATTGAAATGATCAACAGCTTGCTCGATATTGAAAAAATGCAATCTGGAACACTTGAGATGGACATGACACCGATATCGCTCGATTCGATCATTTCTCGTTCTGTGACGGTGGTAGCCCATGCAGCGGAAAAACAACGCGTTGCATTAGAAGCCGGTCTTACAGGGTGCGAGGTGGTTGCTGACGGGGCCAAGTTGGTTCAAGTGCTGATCAATTTATTAGCGAATGCCATCAAGTTCTCACCTAGGGATGGAAAGGTGAGTGTGAATTGCGAACAGGATGGAGATTGGCTGCAGATAGCAGTGTCAGACCAAGGTCGCGGTATTCCTTCATCGCAAACGGAGCTGATTTTTGAACGATTTCACCAGGTGGAAGTGAGCGATCGCACAGAAAAAGGTGGAACTGGATTGGGGCTGGCGATCTGCAAATCAATTGTTGAGGCGCACGGCGGCTCGATCGGCGTCAAGAGCGAGGTCGGTCATGGCAGCACATTCTGGTTCAAAATTCCTTCTCCGGAGCAGTGAGCAGTGCTCGTCCCAGCTGGCATTCTCATCGATGGGAAGTATGAACTCCGCAGCGCAATAGGCTCGGGTGGGATGGGTGTCGTATACGAGGCGTATCACCTGAGTCTCGAACGTATTGTAGCTTTGAAAATGTTGACTGCCGGCACCACTGCCGATGCTGAGGATCGCCAGCGATTCGAGCGAGAGGCGCTGATTCTAAGCAGATTGTCGCATCCAAACATTGTGCAATTCTACGCGTATGGTATCTGGAACAACGTTCCCTACATTGTGATTGAACGAGTGAACGGTCAAAGCCTGCAGCACCTGCTTACTAAGAATGAGCCGTTGAATGTTCCTTTTGCTCTGGACGTGGCTCGACAAGTATGTGATGGGCTGCAGCATGTTCATGCCAATGATGTTCTGCATCGCGATTTGAAGCCGACAAATATCCTAACGGTCTATTCCCCCGACGGCGGTGTGAGCGTCAAGCTGATCGATTTTGGACTTGCAAAGCTGATTGGTTGGAATAATTTTCAAAAGCTGACGCAGACGGGAATGGCGTTGGGAAGCGTCATGTATGCGAGCCCGGAACAATGTCTGGGGCAATCCGTGGGGGCTCGTAGTGACATTTACAGCCTTGGTTGTGTGCTCTACCAGATGTTGACGGGCTATCCACCGTTTACTGCTGATAATGCGACCGCCGTGATGTTTCAACAGCTCAACGAATCTGTCGGCTGCACGGAGCATTGGTCCAAAGTTCCTGAAGAACTGCAGCCTCTTCTTTCAAAATGTATGGCAAAGGAAAAGGACCGTCGTTATTCATCGGCAGACGCTTTGAGGGAAGACCTTGAAAAGGTCATAAGTGGACAGAGCGCAGAGCTAGAGGGTATCCCGGTTCCGGCAGAAGCGACCTTCCGCAATCCGTCTAATCCCTTTGACACGGCCGATGCACAGGAACGGACAGTTAAGCGCGGGCGTTTCGCTGTTGGTGCGCTGGCATCGCTTACTTTCTTTCTGTTGGTAAGCGGCATTATTTTTCTCGCGACACAAAACGCGACTCAACCGACGCAGCAGTCGTCATCTTCTTCACGAGAAGAATTGTACAAACTGGTGCATACTCGCGATGCGACTGATGAAGGCAAGGTCAAGCGGGTACTCTCACTGCTCGAGTCATATAGGGGAGACCGAGCGTCTTCGTTGGATCGGACCAACTTGGTTTTAGAAGCCTATATCCTTGTGATTTCCTTTTACGACCAAAAGAAGGATTTTGCTGTGGAGCGCCGACTTTGCAAGCAAGCGCTCGAAGACTGCAGCAGAGTGGGCGACAGCGAAGCGGGTGATGGTTATTTGCAATTATTGCTGGTCTATCACAAAGCTTGTCTTCAGCAGAACTGCCACATTTCACTTGTTCCGTTGCTGGAAGATAATTTGAAGCGTTACTTGAAGGCAACCAGGGTAATCCGCTCGCAAGTCTTTGTGGAGCTAGCAGCAGATTACCTCGAGTTGGAACGAATGGAAGATGCGCGTCGCATTGCCGGCCAATTAGCCGTTGAAGAGACCAAACAGGAGAACAACGGACGGAAGCAGACCATGTTGCGAGCATACAGGCAACTTATCTGGCGCTCTTACGAGAAGAATGATTTCGCCAGTCTTCGCAAATATGGAAAGCGAGCGGTTGAGGAGTGTCGTGGGGTTGGTGCTGACGGTGGCGATGCGTTTTTGGAAATTGTGCACAGGTACCACGTTGGCTGTGTTGCCGAGCATTGCCAACTTGCGCTAATACCGCTAGTGGAAGAGTCTCTAGGTAGATATCCTGCTGGCAATGTGCAGGCCAGGTTTGCCCTTTCTGTGTCTCTAGCAGCGGATTATCTTGACCAAGAGAGATTTGCCGCTGCACGTGAGGTCGCTAAGCGTGTGCCTAATCTTGAGATTGACGGAGAGCTAAAAAACCGCTACAAGCAAGCCTTGTCCCAGGCTTATAGGGAATTGATCTGGTACTACTATGGCAAGAAGGATTTCGCCAAACTTCGCCAATACTGCAGGAAGGCGATTGAGGACTGCCGCGGCATCGATGCTCAATTATGCGATGCCTATTTGGATGCTGTGCGTTTGTACCACGAAGGCTGTGTGCCCGTGCATAGCGAGCTTTCGCTAATACCGCTATTGCAGGAGACATTGGAGCGATATCCGCACGCCAATGGAAGAATTCCACGGGAGCTCTACGAGAAGCTAGGAGAAGATTACCTGAAGCTGGAACGATTTGATGATGCGCTGCAAGCAGCCAAACAGGCTCAAGTACTTGCAGTTGACGATGCTCAGAAAAATCCAGGCAAGTGGATCGAGTTACGCGCATGCGAGCTGGCGATAAAGCATTACTCTGCAAAGAAGGATTATGGTTCAATGCGGCGTTACTGCAAACTGGCTCTGGATGAGTGTCGAAGCATCAATCCTTGCTTATGGGTTGTGCATCAGTACCACCTGGCTTCTCTTCAAATGAAGTGCCAGCTTGAGCTACTTCCTCTGCTGGAAGAAACGGTGAAGCGCTACCCGAAAGAAGATCCAACAGTAATATGTGGGCTCTATTTGTACATGGCGGAAGATTATCTGGAACTGGGACAACTCGCCGCGGCGCGCCAAGCAGCTAACAAGGCTTTATCGATCGCAGTCGTCGATGCGCACAAGGAGTGCGCTAAAAGGATGTTAGAGAAGTGCGACAGCAATCAACGAAAAACTTCTATACGGAAGTACTAAGCAATGCTAGTGCCACCTGGGGTTCTCATCGATGGAAAATATGAAATCCGCAGCACAATAGGCTCGGGCGGGATGGGTGTTGTTTACGAGGCCTATCACCTTAGTCTCGAACGCGTTGTTGCTGTCAAAATGCTAACTGCCAGCACCAGCGTCAATGATAATGATTGCCAGCGCTTCGAGCGCGAGGCGCTGATTCTAAGCCGGTTATCGCATCCTAACATCGTTCAGTTCTATGCCTATGGTATTTGGCGCAGTGTTCCCTACCTTGTGATCGAAAGAGTGAGTGGTACAAGTCTTCAAAACTTGCTAGCGAAGAACCAGCCATTAGAAGTGCCTCTGGCTCTAGATATAGCGCGACAAGTGTGTGATGGACTGCAACATGCCCACGCAAGCGATATTCTGCATCGCGATTTGAAGCCGGGAAACGTAATCATCGTAGATGCCGCCGGACAGCGACCGCACGTCAAGATAATTGATTTTGGACTGGCCAAGCTCATTGGCCCCGATCGTTTTCAAAAGTTGACTCAGACTGGAATGGCGCTGGGCAGTTTCATGTATGCAAGCCCGGAACAATGCATGGGACAATCCGTAGACGCGTGCAGTGACATATACAGCCTTGGCTGCACGCTATATGAAATGGTGACGGGTTATCCACCATTTACTGCCGACAATGCTACTGCCGTGATGTTTCAGCAACTGAACGAATCTGTCGGCAGTACCGACCATTGGTCAGAAGTTCCCGCCGAATTGCAGCCCGTTTTGGCGAAGTGCATGGCAAAGGAACAATCACGTCGATATTCATCGGCCGAAGCGTTGGAAGAAGACCTCGGAAAAGTTCTCGAAGGTAGGTCAGCAGAGCTTGAAGGCGACCCTGTTTCTGCCGCCGCCGCATATCGCGGCGTATCCAACCCGTTCCCTTCGGCTGGTCGACTGGCGAGTTCGGCTGGTATGAATTTTTTGATTGTCGCGCTGACCTCAGTTGCGCTTTGTGCAATGGTCATAGGCGTGTTTCTATCGCTCAGGCGCAGCACCGCTGAACCTGTCCAAGAAGCGACGACACCGGATTTGGTGCGAGACCAGTTGTACCAACTAGTTCATACAACCAGAACCAAAGAATGCGATGAAGCGACAACGAAACGTCTATTTGACTTGATTGATCAATACAGACGCGATCGATCCTTTGCACTCGATCACACCAACCTCATCCAAAAAGCCTATGGACTGGCGATGGAGCCATACTACAAGAAAGGCGATTTCGCTTCCCTTAGGCCGCGCATTAAGCAGGCTTTGGAAGATTGCCGCTGGACTAGCGAGGCTGACTGTTCCCAATATTTGGGCTTCGTGCAAATGTACCATGAGGCTTGTGAGCCAGTGAACTGCCATCTGTCGCTAATACCGATGTTGCAAGACGTATTGAAACGATATCCGAAGGCCGATGAGCAAGTCAGGCTCCAGCTTTATTTGGCGCTAGGCAAAGATTACTTTCAACTGAAGCAATTTGACTCAGCGCGGCAAGCCGCTAGCCAGGCGGCATCCATTGCAGAGTCCGATGCAGAGAAACAAAAGTCCAAGCACCTTTTGGATAAGTGCAATCGCGAGCAAAGAGAATTTTCTGCGCGTTAATGACGTTCCAATGTTTGGGGTTCTCATGTTAATAGCCCAAGGTACGCTAATCGATAACAAATACGAAGTGATCGGTTCCATTGGGGTCGGTGGGATGGGTGTCGTATACGAAGCATATCAGCGGAGCCTGGAACGTGTTGTTGCTGTGAAAATGCTAACTGCCAGCGCTGGCGGTGACGATGGAGATCGCATTCGTTTCGAGCGAGAGGCGCTGATTCTAAGCCGGTTGTCTAATCCTAATATCGTTCAGTTCTACGCCTATGGTATTTGGAGCAAAATTCCCTACATTGTGATTGAGCGCGTCAATGGAGAAAGCCTGCAGCGCCTGCTAGCGAAGAACGAGCCGATGGACGTTCCTATGGCATTGGACATAGCGCGACAGGTGTGTGATGGACTGCAACATGTCCACGCCAATGGTGTTCTACATCGCGACTTGAAGCCGACAAACATTCTCACGGTGGATTCTCCGGGACATGGTGTGCACGTTAAGCTGATTGATTTTGGATTAGCCAAATTGATTGGCTTGAATAATTTTCAGAAGTTGACTCAGACTGGCATGGCGTTAGGCAGCGTCATGTACGCAAGTCCGGAACAGTGCTTGGGACAGCCCTTGGACGCTCGGAGTGACATCTATAGCCTCGGTTGCGTCCTCTACGAGATGCTGACAGGATTTCCGCCATACACCGCCGACAATGTAACTGCAGTGATGTTTCAACAGCTCAACGAATCGGTCGGGAGTACGGGGAATTGGTTGAAAGTTCCTGCGGAACTGCAGCCGGTGCTCTCAAAATGCATGGCCAAAGAAAAGGAACGCAGATATTCATCTGCAGCAGCATTGAAAGAAGATCTCGAAAGAGTTTTGGATGGCCACGTTGCAGAGCTCGAAGGCAGTGCAGTTGCGGCCGATGATACTTTTCACAGCGCGAAGAATCCCTTTCGTTCACCTTCCGGCCCGGAATTCAATTCAGCTCGAAAGCATTTTGTAGTGGGCACTCTGGCATTTCTTGCGTTCTGCTTGATCATCGCAGGCGGTGTCTTGTCGCTCGGACGCACCGAGGTCGCGCCTCCCCAGCCATTAGCGAGAACGTTGGTGCACGATCAGTTGTACCAACTCGTGAATGAAAACAAGATTGGTCAACTCGATGAACCTAAGGTGAAGCGGATATTGTCATTGATTGAGTCCTACAAACGCGACCGATACCGTTATATGGATCACACCAGCCTAATGATGCAAGCTTATCAAATGGCGAATTCATATTATTACGACAAGAAGGATTGGGGTGCCGTGCGCCAATACTGCAAGCAAGCTTTGGAAGATTGCAGTGATACTACCAAGGACCCCAACGGCAACTATTATCTAAACTTGGTGCAGGCGTACCATGATGCCTGCGTTCCGGCTCATTGCCAACTATCACTGATACCGCTGTTGGAAAATACGTTGAAGCGATATCCTGAGGGTAATCGAAGCCACCGGTTTGGCCTTTATCGCGCGTTAGCAACAGATTACTTGGAGCTCGGACGCTTCCAAGATGCCCGGCAAGCAGCCAACCAGGCGGCATCACTAACGGTCAAGGAAAAAAATAAAGACGTAGGGAAGTGGGTATTGTTAGGAGCATACCACCAGGTGATCATATCTCACTCCGACAAAAAGGACTGGGCTGCCGTGCGCCGATACTGCAAGCATGCTGTGGAAGATTGCGGTGACAAGGCAGCAGACCCCGCCGGCGACGTTTATTTGAATGTGGTGCAGGCATACCATGATGCCTGTCTCCCCACGCATTGCAATGTTTCACTAGTTCCGCTTCTGCAGAACACGTTGAAGCGCTATCCCAATGGTAATCGAGGCTACAGGTTGGGGCTTTATCGATCACTTGCATACGATTATGTGGAGCAGGGGCGATTTGACGCTGCGCGGCAAGCGGCCAACAGCGCGGCTGCACTTGCGGTTAAAGAAGAACCTAATGGCGGTCGGTGGATCTTGATGGGAGCGTACCACATGGTGATCAGATACTACTGCAGTAAGAAGGATTGGGCTGCTGTCCGCCGCTGCTGCAAGCAAGCCTTGGAAGATTGCAGTGGCGTCTATGCGGAACACGGCGAAGCCACTGTGTTTTTGGTGCAGACTTACCACGAGGCCTCTGAGCCGGTGCGCTCCCACTTGTTGCTAGTACCACTGTTAGAAGACACGTTTAAGCGATACCCGAAGGCCAATTCGGAGCAACGGTTTGAGCTCTGTCTTACGCTTTCAGCAGATTACCTGCAACTGAAACGATTCGACGCTGCGCGGCAAGCCGCGAACCAAGCGGCATCCCTGGCAAGCACCGATGAGCGGAAAAGTCGCTGCGAGTCGATCTTGCAGAAGTGCGATGAGCAAGAGAAGCATCCCGTGCGTTAACGAGGCCGCAGTGACTGGATTACACAATCTCACACGACGGTTGACTGGCCCGCCGTTGGTCAGGACTTGGTCAGTTGGTGAAATGAGAATAGGACACATCAGACGGAAGTTACTATCGGGAGTCAAGCTAATGGTTGAAAATTGGAATAGATCTGACCTTCCAAATTCCGATTTCCCGCAAGCGTCAGATGAGCCACTCAACCTGCTGTCGCTAATTGGCCAAGCACCGTTAGCGGCAAGTGGAAATGGGTCCGTCGATCAGATTGCCTTCCTGGCTGTATTACCTATTCGTCCAGGGGACGCTCAGCAACCCGCCGGCAATCGAGATGTACTACCTAATGGTCCTGGGGATGCTCAACAACCCGCCGGCAATCGGGACGTGCCAGAAGGTGCTCGAGGAAGGCCGGTTCCTCAAGCGGTGGCACTGGAGCCTGCGCCAATAGTGAAGCCTCCGCGACTTCGTCTCGGTATCGATTTCGAAGCGCCTGCACCGGTTGCAGCGCATCTGGTGGGCAATCGTTATCTGCAGGCAGCGCAGAACGGCGTGCCCCTTCAT
>Ga0163152_10006325_pt1 | contig 13411 bp, 7 predicted proteins | sample OliLakLV19MP8IB2_FD_148635 | JGI IMG/M metagenome (GOLD analysis project Ga0163152, IMG submission 148635) | Freshwater microbial mat bacterial communities from Lake Vanda, McMurdo Dry Valleys, Antarctica - Oligotrophic Lake LV.19.MP8.IB-2 | ecosystem: Environmental > Aquatic > Freshwater > Lake... | reverse complement strand
GGGGTGAGGGTCTCCCAGGCGCGGACGGCTTCGTCGCGAGGCGAGAGCGTGGTGCCGGGCGCGACGACGCCGAGGGCGAGCTGGCGGGTGTAGCGTTGCTCGCGGAATTGGTCCCAGCCGGCGCGGTAACGGCCGACGAATTTTTGGATGTCTTCGTCGCGCGCATGGAGCGGCCAGTGCGGGGCGTTGTAGGCGAGGTAGAGGAAGAACGGGGCGGGGTCCGTCTGCTCGGCGACGAAGCGGACGGCGTGATCGGTGAACGCGTCGGTGGTGTAATAGTTTTTTTCGTCGGGCGAAGGGAGGGCGGTGTTGTCGAGCGTGAGGCCGCGTCCGCCGGTGGGGCGAAGGTAGCTCGCGGCGCCGGAAATGATCCCGTAGAAGCGATCGAAGCCGCGGGCGAGCGGCCACTTTTCCTGGCCGTGATAACCGAGGTGCCACTTGCCGGCCATGTAGGTGCGATAGCCGGCCGGGCGGAGGACTTCGGCGAGGGTGACGCTATCGCGGCCGAGGACTTCGCGGTAGCCGAGCGCAGCGTGGGCGGGCGCTTGTTTGCCGGGATCTTCGGCGAGGGTGCCCATGCCGGCTTGGTGGGGATCCAGGCCCGTGAGAAGGGCGGCACGGGTGGGCGAGCAGCGCGCGGTGTTGTAGAATTGCGTGAAGCGCAGGCCGTTTTTTGCGAGGGCATCGAGATTCGGAGTGGGAATTTCGCCGCCGTAGCAACCGATGTCGGAGAACCCCATGTCGTCGACAAGGATGATGACGATGTTGGGGCGCGCGGCCGGTTGGGCGGCGTGGAGTATGGAGAACGGGGAAAGGAAAAGGAGGAGAGCTCCGAGGAGGCGAAAGGGAGTTTTCATGGAGGCGGCAAGGGGTAGTTGGGAGACTTTTGGATGTGATAGCGGTCGGCTTTCCGGAAGCGGGCGCCCGCGCGCGACTCCGCCTAATTCTTTCCTTTTTTCTTCTGCTTGGCCCCCCTGCCCTCCCCTCCCGGATCCTCTACGTAACGCTTCATATGCTGCAGCGCCTCCATTTCGGTGGCCTGTCCCCGGTCGCCTTGGGCTTTCATCCAGGAGTCGAGTTGCGCGCGATGGCGGGCGCGCTCGTCCGCGAGCTTGGGATCGCTGGCGAGGTTGTTGAATTCCTCGGGGTCGGCGATCACGTCGTAAAATTCGATCTCGTCGCGGTGGAGGTAGCGGGCGATGGCGGTCGTCGCGATCGCGTCTCCAGCGGCGGCCGCACGGGTCCAACTGCGGTAGGTCTCGTTGTTCATCGAGGCGTTCGCGTAGGGATCTTGGGGCGTGAAGTTCCAGATGTATTTGTAGCGGGCGGAGCGCACGGAGCGGATGCCGTAGTGGTCGGAGCCGCCGACCACTCCGCGATTCGTGTATTCCGCGAAGACGAACTCCTTGTGCGCCTTCGCTTCGCCCCGCAGCACGGGGAGAAAACTGCGGCCGTCGAGGTCGGGGGTGCGGGGAGCGCCGGCGATTTCCAAAAACGTCGGCAAGATATCGATGTATTCCACCATTGCGTCGGTGGTCGTGGCCGGTTGCACGGCGCCCGGCCAGCGGACGATGCACGCGCTCTGGATGCCGCGGTCGTAGAGGTTCCACTTGGCGCGGGGTTGCGAGGTTCCTTGTTCGCTCAGAAAAACGACGACGGTGTTTTTGTCCGCGCCGGTTTCCTTCAACAACGCGAGGGCCGTGGCGACCTCGCCGTCGAGGACGGTGCACTCGGCGAGATAGTTGCGGAGGTCGTTGCGCGTCTCGGGTGTGTCGGGCCAACCGGGAGGCAAGCGGAGCTTGGCGGCGTCGTAACGCGACCGGTCACCGAGTGTCCAAGGTGAGTGGGGATTGTGCGACGCCAGCACGAGGCAGAAGGGTTTTCCTTCGGCGCGGGCGGAGGCGAGGAAGGTGCGGTGATTTTTATCGTCGAGAGGGTCCGGCAGATATTCGAACGGCAAAACCGCCTCGGGGCCGATATGTCGTTTGCCAGAGAGCGCGACCCGGTAGCCGACCGACTGAAGGCGTTGCACCATGCTGATGGTATTCGGCCGCGAGACGAAGGTGTGGTTCGGGTAAGCGCCGGTTTTGATGGGATACATCCCGGTGTAGAGCGCATGGCGCGTCGGCGAGCACACCGGTGCCGCTTGGAAACACCGCGTGAAGCGCAGGCCCTCTTTGGCGAGGCCATCAATCGTCGGCGTGTAGGCCTGTCCGCCGTAGCAGCCGACGTCGCTGAACGTGAAGTCGTCGGCGATGATCAGGAGGAAATTAGGCTTCGCGGGTGCGGTCGCCGCGCACAGCGGCGACAGCGCTATTAAGAAAGTGCTGAATAAGGTGAGTTTGATTTTCATGAAAAGGAGGCGGTTAGTCTTTCAGTAATTTTGGCGGCGCTACTGGTGTCAGGGACACCCGCTTGGGCGTCATAACTGGGGTTGTGCCATCATCGTCATAGGGTATGGGAAGGCGCTTGAGGGTCGGATACCATTCTGCGATGTAGGCGGCACCCGGGCGAAAATCATCTTTGATGCGGGCCAACTCCGCCGTCAGACGCCTGTCCAGTTCGTCGCGGGCAGCGGCGAATTCCGGGTGGGCGATGAGATTCGTCACTTGCAACGGATCTTTTCCATTATCGAAGAGATAATTTGAGCCCTCCAATGTGCGCACGAAGGTGTAGCGGCCGCTGCGCAAGGCCCGATATTCCTTCGTCTCAATGGCATTGGAGTTCACCGCCATGAACAGCGCTGCGCGCTCCGCCTCATCGCGGCCCGCTCGCAGGAACGGAGCAAGATTCTCCCCCTCGATCGAAGGCGGGATCGGCACTCCGGCGAAGCCCAGCAGTGTCGGCAAGACGTCGGTGGTGGTGATGGGCATGCGCAGATCGCGCCCCGTCTGGCCCAGCACGGCAGGATAACGCATCAGGAAGGGCACGCCCGCTGTCTCGTTCCAGAAAGCCAGTTTTTTAAACGGCTGGATGCCATGCGAGCCTAGCGACTCCCCATGGTCGGAGCTGAAAATCAGGATGGTATTGTCCGCCAGCCCGGTCTCGGCTAACGTCTTCATGATCTCACCGACGCATTGGTCCAGAGCTGCGCAATGGGCATAGTAGCCCTGCGCTTGTTTGACGGCCGCAGCCTTCCAGTTCTCCGTAACATTGGCCGGCAGCTTGATGGACTCCGGGGGATACAGCGCCTGGAGTTCCTTCGGAGCCGATGCGGATGGGAAATGCGGTGGACCGTAGCAAAGCATGAGCACGAACGGCTTGGTGCTGTTCGTGTGATCACGGATGTAGTCTTGGGCCGCTTTGGTCTGGGCGTAGGCGTCGTAACCCGGCCAGAATCTCTTCACCTTCGAGTCGCCCTCGTAGTAAGGGGAATGGTTGTAGTCGTGGGTGCATTCGTTGCCCCGCCACCATTCCCAGCCCTGGCGGCGTTCCGCCGGGATGAAGGCGGTGCGGCCATGGCCGTCGAGGTGCCACTTGCCAATGAAGCCGGTGGTGTAACCCGCCCCTTTGAATATCTCCGCCATGCACAGCTCCTCGTCGGGGAGGTGGGCGTCGTTCAGGAACATGCCGGTGGACGTGGGAAAGCGCCCGGTCATCAACGCCGCGCGATGCGCCGTGCAGACGGGCTGCGACGAAACGGCATTGCGAAAGTTCCACGACTGTTTGGCCAGACGGTCGAGATTTGGCGTCTTCACATTGGGGTCGCCCGCGTAGCCCGTTGCCGAAGCCCGCCACTGATCAGCCAGCAGATAGACGATGTTTGGTTTGTTCGCAGGTTCGGCGGCGCGCAAGGGAGAGTCGGGTGTCGCAAAACAAAGCGCCAGGAAAACGGCGCCGCTCTTCCAAAACTGACGTGTGTGAAATTTCTTCATAAATTCTTTTTTAGCCAGTCCATCGCCGCGCGGGGCGCGAGGAAGACCGTGCCGTGGCGCAAAGGGTGCGGCCCACTGAGCGCCGGTCGGTGATCCTTCCAGGTGAGCAGGTTGGTGGAACCGGCCAGTCCGAGAGAATCGTCTGGCACTCCGTTGTCCCTTCGAGCGCGAGACGATCAATCGTCGGCGTCTGGCGCGTCGCCGCGCTGTAGCAACTCACGCCGTCAATGCCGAGATCGTCGGCCAGGGTGAACAGGATGTGGGGCTGGGTAACGGCGTCGGGCGGGCGGGCGGCATCCGCCGCAAAAGCCACGGTCAACGGCGCCAGCAGCCAAACGGCGAGCAATGATCGTGGAGTTAATTTATTCATAAAAAATTGAATCGATTTTTGGTAGAAAATTGCTCTCAGCGAGTGGCACCTGAAACAGGTGTGAGGAGCGCGGTCTGACTCGGAACGCAACTCGGCGAGACGACGAACGCACGTTCAAACGTCAGGCCGGCGCGCGCGACGCGCTCCATGTTGGGCGTCTTCACGTCGGTCGAACCGAAGACGGTCGAGTCGGCGCGCGAGTGGTCGTCGGTGAGAAAAACGACGAGGTTGGGGCGCGCGGGCGCGGCGGCCAACTCACCCGCGATCAGTCCGAAAAAGAGACCGGTGCAGAGGAGTGCGCGGGGGAAATTCATTCCTTCAATGGCCACGTCGCGCGCCAATCCATGACGAGTTGTTTCAGGTCGCGCACGGTCTCCGGTTTGGCGGCGGCGAGGTTGGTCGCCTCCTTGAGATCGGTCGCCAGGTCATAGAGCTCCGGGCGCGTGCCGTCGGGATTGACGAGGAACTTCCAGTGATCGCGGCGCACCGCGAGCCTCGGGCTGGGATCGGGGCCGAATTTGAAGGCTTCGCCGCCGTTGCGGCCATATTCCCAGAATAGCGGACCTCGCTTCGCTTGCGTGGCACCCCGCCAAACGGAGGAAACATCCAGGCCGTCCGGGGCAGCGCCGACCGGGAGCTTCGCACCCGCGAGCGACGAGAGCGTCGGCAACAGGTCCAGCGCGATGAGCACCGAGCGGTCGTCGACGCGGCCGGCCGGCACGCGGCCGGGCCAACGCACGATGAACGGCATGCGGATGCCGCCTTCATAGAGGGCGAGTTTGTTGCCGCGAAATCCGCCGGAGCGGGCACCGTTGAAGCTCGGCAGCGCACCGTTGTCGCTCGTGAAAACGACGATGGTGTTTTCTTCCAGGCCACGCGTCTTCAGGCCGTCAAGCAGGCGGCCGACTTGACGATCAAACTCGCCGAGCACGGGGTGAAAATTCTTCGGGAGATCTTTTTTGTCCGATACGTCGTCCGGCACCCACGGCGTGTGCACGTCATCTGGCCAGAGATTCACGAAGCACGGCCCGTCGCGGTGGCGGTCGAGAAAATCGAGCGTCTTATCGACGAAGAACGCCGTGCGGTCCCAGCGTTTCACTTTGTCCTGAGGCGACCAAATCCAGTTGGTCGCCGTAATGTCAGGGTGCGGCTCGGGACTCTCATAGGTGCCGACGCCTTCGTCGTAACCGTAGGCCGCAAACTTCGGTGCCTGGGTCACGTCGCGACCGCCGCCGAGGTGCCACTTGCCGATGTGCGCGGTCGCGTAGCCGGCGGCCTGCAGCATCCGCGGCAGCGACGGAGCCCGTGGGTCGAGAAAATCAGCCTGTTCGCTGGCGGCATTGTGCTTTTGGGTGTGGAGGAAACTGGTGATGTGCCAGCGAGCGGGATATTGGCCGGTGATGATGCCGCAGCGGGAGGGCGAGCAGATCGGTGCCGTGGAGTAATACTGCGTGAACCGCGTGCCTTCGCGTGCGAGGCGGTCGATGCGGGGCGTCGGCACCTGCTGCCCGCCGTAGCAACTGAGATCGCCCGGGCCCATGTCGTCGGCGAGGATCACGATGATGTTGGGCCGGCGGGCGGACTCGGCGCTGACCAGCGGCGAGGCCGCGCTCGTGATCGTGAGCAACGCGGCCGAGATAAGGATGAAGGAGGATAGTTTCATGGAAGGAATTTTCTGGTGGCTTACTTTACGATCCAATCCTTCGGCGCCCGGTAGCCTTGGCGACCTTCGCCGTATTCGGTCACACCCTCCCCGCGTTGCAGTTTGCCGAAATCCGCGAGCAGTGCGGCGAGGTCGCGCACGACGGTGGGATACTCCGCCGCGACGTTCGTGCGCTCCGTTGGATCCGTGCTCACGCGGTAGAGTTCTTGTCTCGTCATTTTTCCAGGGGAGAGCACCTCCCCGCCGACGTGCACGAGTTTCCATTCGCCGCGGATCACGGAGGCTCCAGGTGGATTTCCCCCCTGCCCAAAGTAGGAATACCAAGGACGCTCGGGCGCGGGAGCTTTGCGCTGGAGAATCGGCAGGGCGTCGATGCCGTCGAAGGCGCGATCGCCTTGGGGCCAAGGCGCGCCGGCCGCGCGGAGGATCGTCGGAGCGATGTCGATGTAGCCGAGCATGGCGTCGGACTTGAGACCGCCCGCGAGACCGGCGGCGGGCCAGCGGATAGCGGCGCAGACATGGATGCCGCCTTCGTAGACGGAAAATTTGCCGTCGCGCCACGGGGTGTTGTCGGCGTGCGCGCGGAGGCCGCCGTTGTCGCTCATAAAAAGGATGAGGGTGTTGTCGGCGTCGGGTCGGGCTTCGACGGCGGCGAGGATGCGGCCGACGGCCTGATCGAGGCCGTCGATGAGCGCGGCGTAGTCGCGGCGCTTGCCGGTGAGCTGCGGATATTTGGCCACGTCCTCCGGCTTCGGCAGGAGCGGATCGTGCGGTGCGGTGAAGGCGGCGTAGAGCAACCACGGTTTTCCCGCTGGCGAACCCTCGATGAACTTTACGGCCTCGCGGGCCTGAAGGTCGGTCGCGTGCCCCGGCTCTTTCACCGTCTCATTGCGGTCGTGCCAGTCGGTCTCGCCCTCGCGTTCATGCGTGAAGTAGTCGATCGCGCCGTTGTAGTGGCCGTAGTAGTGCGTGAAGCCGCGTTGCGGCGGCAGCATGGCGTGGGTCGAATGGCCGAGGTGCCACTTGCCGACCATGCCGCGGCGTTCGTAGCCCCCAGTGGCGAGCAACTCAGGCAGGGTCGCTTCCGAGGCCGGCAGTCCGAAATTCGACCACGGCGGTATGACGGCCTTCATCAGACCGAAACGAATCGGCCAGCGTCCCGTCAACAGACCGGCGCGCGTGGGTGAGCACACTGGACAGGCGTAGAAGCGATCCAAGCGCATGCCGGTCGCGGCGAGGCGGTCGAGTTGCGGCGTCTTGATGTCCTTCGCGCCGTTGAACCCGACGTCGGCAAAACCCAAGTCGTCGGCGAGAATGATGACGACATTGGGTGGGCGCGGGGAGGCCGGCGCAGCGGCGCCCGAGAGGGAAACTGCGCCGAGGGTGAGGGCGAGGGCGCTCAACGCGAGCGGGAGGAATGGACGGAGTGACATGGTGGTTAGAAAGTGAAGGTCGTGCTGAGCACCATCTGTCGCGGTTCCGTGCGGCCCCAGTCAAGGACGCCGCCCGCCAGATTTGAGCGGAGTTCTTCCAGCGGATGTTCGTCGAGAAGATTGCGGACGTTGAGCTGCACCTTCCAGCCGACTCTGCGACCGGCCCAGATTTTCATCTTTCCGCTGTAACCCAGCAGTGCATCGACCGCGAGCTTGGCGGCGCCGAAGATCGGTTTCGTGACATCGTCGCCCGTCGTGCCGTCGGCATACGTCGTCTGTTGCAAGCCGATCATCGTGGGGCCCAGCCAGCGCACGCCGCCGCCGACATTCAGACCCTTGAGCGCGCCTTCGTTGAAACGGTAGTTGGAAAACAGACTGGCGCGCCATTCGCGCTGGCGAAAACGCGGCAGGTTGTCGCGCTGACGCTGACGGGCAGCTTCCGCCACGATCATCTGGTCGTAATACTGGTGCACCGTGCGCGGATCAGTGGTCGAGATGGCGACGTTGTCCCAGCCCAGACCGCCGAATTGCTGCCAGACGGGTTGGCGGCGCGCGGACCATTCGGCAAAGTCGCGGGCTTTGTTCGACACGAGCGTGCTCTGCCGGCCGCCGGCTAGGCGCACATCCCACTGGCCGGTGATTCGGGCCACGAGAGTCACATCGGTGCCCTTGCCGAGCTTGCTGGCGACGGAACGATAGACATCGCCGCGCGTGACGGGATCGTAGCCGTCCGCCGCCACGGTGGCGATGCCCGCCGGCCGATCCGTGCCGCGGAGCCGTTGCTCGATGACCGCCGCCGCCTGGCGCACTTCCTGGGCATCGCTGATGTTTTGCTGCTGATCCTGTTCGTAGAAATTCACGCGCAGCGAGATCGTGTCGTTGCGGAGCGCGGTGCTGAAACCGACATCGTGGCCCTTGCTGCCGACGCCGGGCAGCTGCTGGTTGTAGGGATTGAGAAAACCCGGGGGCAGCGCGGTGTTATTGGATCGACTGCCGAAGAGCGAGAGCCAGCGAGTGGCGTGCACGACCGCGCCGTAGGAATAGGTCGCCGTCCGGTCGTCGAGCACGGGGGTCTGGTCGAAGGCGGCGCGCGACAGCGGCACATACAGTCCTTGCCGATCGCCTGGTGTCGTTTGGTCACCGCGCACGAGCGCGGCCGGCGCGATCAGATAGCTCTTGAATTGATCAATGCGCCGCCCTGCGAAAAGATTGAGTCGGTCCTTCAAAAAGAAACTCTGCAGCGCGAGCAGGCCGGTCGTGATGTCCTTGCGCGAACCGCCCGTCGCCGAGGAGCGACCCGCCGGGTGATCGAACATGGTCGCTTGAAATGTGCCGCCGGTCGTCGTGTCGCTAAACGTCCACGGCCCGAACATCCCGGTGTCGCCGCCCGCTCCGGGCAGGGCGCGCGCGGTGAACGACCCGGCCGCGGGATTGAGGTAGTAGCGGGAGCGAGGCAGGCGGCTGTTGTTGAGCAGATCGCCCGTGGCGAAGGCAGGGCTGCCGAGCACCATCGCGCGCGAATCCTGCGAACGATCTTCGTCGGTTCGAAGCGAAGCCAAGGCGGCGAGCCGGTGGCGTCCCAACGAGCGTGCGAAGCCGGTGGTGTGCTTGGCAAAATCGAACTCGTAGGACGTCGTGAGCCGCGCTTCCTTGGTGACGTTGCGCAGCTCTGTGCCCGACGGAAACGTCTCGATATAGAGCCGGCCGGTGTTTGGGTTGAGCGCGGTCTGGCGCGCCGTCGCGGTGCCGCCGGGGAGATACTGATTGGGATCGGCGAAGATGTTGACCGATTCGACACGATCAAAGGGACCTCCCCGCAATTCGGCCACGGCCTCGTAGTTGAACCCAAACTCGACGAACAGGTCGTTCGTGATTTTCTGCTCGAGCGACCCGCGGAGCACCTTTCCGTGGAGACTGTTGAGGCGGCCGCCGACGCGCACGTCGCGATCCGTGGGGTAGATCGTGTTGTCGCGCAGGGAGCCGTCGCGGGTATCGGTGGCGCCGGCCAACTGATGCGGACCACGGGTGAGGCCAGAGCCGTTCCAAACGAGAACAGATGGGTTACTCCCGCCGTAGGAGACGACCCGGAAGGCGTTGGCGTTCTTGTTTAACAGGGGAAACGCCGTCGCCGTGAGCGAAGCGTTCCCCGCCGAGTTGTCGTAGAGCGGCCGGCCGACGGCGACCCAGGGGCTGACATAATCCTGCGCGATAAAATTGCTGGCGTTCGAGGCGCGCTGGCCGATTTTTTCGGCGTTGAGACGCAGCGTAGTCGTCGGCGTGATTTTCCAAGTGAGCGCGCCAAACACGCGCGACTGCCGGTCAAAAGCGTCTTCGACATAGGTCCTGCCGTCGCTGCGGACTGCGGCGAAGCGTAACGCGAGCTTTTGCGGGATCAGGACGCGGTTGACATCGAGGGTGCCGCGCAGGGAGCCGGAGTGGTCGGTGCGGAGGCCGATTTCGCCGGAGTTACGCAGGAGGGCCCGCTTGGTCGAGACGTCGATCACGCCGCCAGCGCTGGCGAGGCCGAAGAGAATCGACTGCGGGCCGTTGGCGATGGTCAGGCGCTCGACGTTGTAGAGATCGCTGGGAAGATTCGTTGCGTAAAAATCGGAGGAATTGGACGAGGCGTCGAAGCCGCGGGCATTACCGGATCCGCGGGTGGAGGTGATGTTGCCGTTTGGACCTACGTTTTGCTCGGTTTGGTTGCCATTGTTAGTGCTGAACAAGACCGCTTCGTTGATGCTCGTGGCGGCGATGTCGTTGAGAAACTCGAGGGTCATCACGTCGATCTGCGCGGCGATATCCTTGAGCGGGGTGTTGACGCGGCTGCCGGCAAGCGAACTGGTGGCAACGTAGCCCTTGTCGGAACCGGCGGTAGTGACGAAGGGAGAGAGTTCGATCGGGATTTCGTTGGCGGGGGCGGTGACTGCGGTGGCCGCGGACGAAGCTGGGGCGGTCTGGGCGATCGCAAGGGGGGCGAGCGCGGGGGACAACGCCGCAGCGACGAGGAGGGCACGTGGGGTGGATGGAATTCTCACGGGAAGCGGAGTCTAGTGGAGGTGCGGAGAGCGCGACGATTAGAACGATCCTTTGATGCCGAAGGTCCAGAGGGCGCCGAAGTCGGTAGACTGGCGGAAGCGGGCACTCGCGGGGGTTTGGGGTCCGTAGATGACGATGCGCTCGGTCTGGTCGTTTACGTTTCGTAGGTTGAAAAAGAACGCGAGGTTGCGGCGCAGGGAAACCTCGCCGAGCACGTCGATATAAAGGCGGTCGTCGCGCCAGTTGTAGATCGAGGGTCCGATGCGGTCGGTGCCGGTCGCGGCGATGGCGCCCTGACGACGCTGGCCCTGATAGTTGAAGTTCACGCGGAGATTGTAGCGCGGGCGCGTGAGACTGACGCCCCAGTTGGCGCCTTTTGGCTGGTAGCCGGAAAAGAAATCGGCAGCGGCGCCGGTGACGCGCTGGCGGCTGAAGTTGCCGAAGACTTGAATACCACGGGCCCATTGGGGGAGAAGCGTGAGGGCCTGCTTATAGTTAATGTCGAAGCCCTCGACGCGCGTGGTGGTGGAGAGATTATACTGGGTCGCGACGTCGTAGTTGCCGTAAACGGCGGGGTCGAGGCCGTAGAGCGCGAGGAACTCGGGCGTCGCGGCGGCGTTGTTTTGGGCGAAGAAATTTTCGAAGTCGCGGCGGAAAGCGCCGGCGGAGAGGACGCCGACCCCGGGGAAATAATACTCGAGGCGGACCATTTTGGTGTTCGCGGTCCACGGCTTGATGCCGACGTTGGCGACGGTGGTGACGTTGGTGGGTGACGCGGGCGACTCGGTGTCGGGGAGCGCGACGCCGCCGGTGTAGAGATCGAAATTCGGGCGGCCGATGGAATGGTAAGCGGCGGCGCGAGCGGTGAGGTTTTCGCGGAGCTGGTAGCTGGCGTTGAGACTCGGAAAGAGCGTCAGGTATTCTTTTCGCGCCTTGGTGCCGCGGAAGACGCGCGTGAGCTGGGCGGAGGCGAGGGCATCCGACGTGATGGGCAGCGGGCGACCGTTCGCGCCGAGGATAACTTTTCCGGCGGTATCGCGCTGGTAGTTGCGCGTCGGATCGTTGAGCGGGCCCTCGCCGTCGATGTTGGTTTGTTCGGCGCGCAGTCCGACCACGAATTTGAGACGGTTATCGAGGAAGCTCACGTCGCCGCGGAGGAAGGCGGCGGAGATCATTTCGCGAGCGAAGCGCGAGTTGTTGACGGCCGCGATGTGGGTGGTGGCGGCGTTGGTGGTGAACTGGGCGGGGTTCGCCTTGTAGAATTGGTAGAGGCCGTCGTTGCCGACGCGTTGGGTCAGCGGAAAGCCGAAGGGTGAGGCCTCTTGCGAGAGAGAGGGATCAAGAAAGCGTGCGGCAGAATCGTCATTGCCGACAGGCGTAGTGCTGGCGCGGCCATCAGCGCCGACGAAGTTATAGATGGGTTGGTTGAAGGCGTTGTCGCGTTGGGAGACGAGCCAGTTGACGCCGGATTTCAGGGAAAAAGGAATTGCGCCGCGGAAGTCACGACTGGCGGTGAGGTAGGCGTTGCGGCGAAGATCGGCGATGACGCTTTCGTTGCTGTTCGCGGTCGCGAGCGAATAGGAGGCGAGGCTATAGGGATCGACGACGGTGCCGGTGGCACTATCGGTGATGGTGATGCGGTTGGGACGGCCGGGGTAGTCGGGCTGGATGTCGTCAAACGCCATCGTCAAGCCGGTGCGGCGCGAGGTGGCGTTGAAGAAACGGCCGACCTGGACGTCGACGTGGTGATTGACGTTGGAGGAGTAGCTGCCGGCGGCCTCGAATTTCCAGACGGGGCCGCGGTGATACCAGAAGAGTGTGGGCATGGCGGTTTTGTTGACGCGCTCGCGGCCCTCGGTGGCGAGGCTGAGTTCGGCGGCGCCGACGCGACTGCGCGTGGAGGTCAATGAGAACCCGTCGGGATCGACTTGGTTGATCTGAAAAGCGAGGGTCTTGTTGAGATAGCCGATGGTGGTGCGGGCGGCATGAAAACCCACGGAGATGCGGTCGCGCTCGGAGAGGCGGAAGTCCAGCGTGACGCCGAGCGAAAGCCGGGTCGTAAATTTGCCGCCGTCTTCAAAGGAGTAGCGGGACAGGTAGGGCTGGTCGGGCGTGGTGTAAGGGAAGGCGGCGCCGTTGGTGACAGCGCTCGCACCGCGCCAGAGCGCGACGGGCGTATCCTGCGGGGAGAATTGGGACGCGGTGCCGGCAGAGACGGTGTAGCCGAAGGATTTGTTGACGGGCGCGGAATAGCTGAAGTCCGCGCCGAGGCGGATTTTGTTGGTGGCGTGGCCGCGCGGGCCGGGCGTGGCGCTGAGGCTCTTATTGTTGTCCCGCATGAGCGCGGAGACGGAGTAATTGAAGAGCGGCTTGGTGCGCTCGAAGGCGCTGCGCGGGATAAGATTCACGGTTCCGGCGAGGGCGGAGCCGGGCGACTCGGGCGTGGGCGAGTATTCGATTTCGACGCGGGAGAGATTGTTGGTGGAAAAGAAATCCATGTTGAACGAACGGCCGCGACCACCGTCGCCGCTGGAGCTCGCCATGCTGAGACCACCGAGGGTGACGGGCACATTGTCGGGCGGCACGCCGTTGATGGAGATGGAGCGGGCGTTGCCACCGACGTAATTAACGGAGATGCCGGGAAGGAATTTGAGGAACTCGCCGACGTTGCCCTCCGCGACGGCGCCGAACTCATCGGTCGAGACGACGTTTTTCACGTTGGCGGCGAAACGCTGCTCGTTGATCGCGAGCGCGGCGGCATCCATCTCGCGCGTGGTCGCGACGACAAAGGTGCTGAGTTTCACGGTCTCGGATTCGGTGATGGAGGGCGCGTCGAGATTGATGTCGCGGGTCACGGTCTGGCCGGCGGTGATCGTGAGCGGAGCGGCGAAGGGTTTCAGGCCGGTGAAAAACGCCTTGAGCGTAGCGCTGCCGGCAGGGACGCCGACGAGGCGGTAGGCGCCGAGTTCATCGGTGAACGTTTCCAAGGAGGTGCCCTCGACGGTGAGGCGGACATTGACGAGGTAGCGTC
>Ga0163152_10006322_pt1 | contig 13415 bp, 12 predicted proteins | sample OliLakLV19MP8IB2_FD_148635 | JGI IMG/M metagenome (GOLD analysis project Ga0163152, IMG submission 148635) | Freshwater microbial mat bacterial communities from Lake Vanda, McMurdo Dry Valleys, Antarctica - Oligotrophic Lake LV.19.MP8.IB-2 | ecosystem: Environmental > Aquatic > Freshwater >... | reverse complement strand
CCCCAACCTCTTCCTGGTCGTCAATGACAAGCAACTTCATAGAAAGACCGGGATAATTCAGAACAATTGCCCATTAGGCAATACTCAATCGGCAGGCAGTGAGCAATTGGGAGTGATTAAAACTGGGTGAGATGTAAGGAGACCTCCCCGGAGCGCGGTTCTGTGAACCGCAGCACATGGCAAAACTTAACGTCCCGGAACCTCGCAACACCCCGACGGTTGCCGCCCGGTGCGGCTGATCTAGGACGATACAGCCGCAGTCCAGAGCCTCACCCAGTTTTAATCACATCCGTGGAGCGGTCTCGTGCGCTCGTGCGGGCGCATCCCCAGAACCGGGCGTTACCTGCGTATTTGCATTCTCACTCGCTCGCCGAAGAAACGACTGCGCTTTTGGAGATGCGCCCTTGGGATTTCGGGGCGCGGCGTCTAGGTGGTTTAAAACATTGAGCAGGCGACACGACCGAGTTCCTCGTTTTGAAGGGAGGCTTTGATGGCTATGATGGCCTGTGCATGAATCTGGCAAATCCTTGACTCGGTGACCCCGAAAACCTCCGCGATTTCTCGCAGTCGGAGATCCTCGTAATAATAGAGCGCCAGAACCTTGCGTTGCATGACCGGCAGGGATTGCAGCCGGTCAAAAATCATCCGGGCAATCTCTCGACGCTCCACTCCTTCATCAGGGGGCATCGATTTTTCGTCGGGCATGTAGTCGTAACGATCGGCTCCGTCGTCATTCTCGGAATTCTTCACCGCGTCCAGGCAAACAAAGGTTGCCGGTTTGATTTCTTGAAGAAGGTCGTGATAGTCGTTCAAAGTAAGATTCATGGCCCCGGCCATCTCGATCTCGGTCACTGCCTTCCCTTTGGTTTGTTCCAGCTCATGCATCAACTTTTCCACCTTCCTGGCCTTGTCATGAACGGAGCGCGGCACCCAGTCGAGACGGCGCAGTTCATCGAAGATCGCGCCGCGGATACGGACCCGCGCGTAGGTTTCAAAGGAGGTCCCGCTGCGGGAATCATACCGGCGGATCGCGTTCAGTAATCCAACCAAACCCGAACTGTAAAGGTCATCCACGCTGACGTGCGCTGGCAGGTTCATGGCGACCCGTCCGACGATGCTTTTCACCAGCGGCAGATGGTTCTGAACGATTTCATTTTCGCTCGAACCGCCGTGCCCCTGGCAGTGATATTGACTCCAGAGCAGTTTCTCTGAATCGACCGGGGATTTGGAGCTGCGGACACGAGGGGCGGTTGTTGCAAGGGTGGCGCTCATGACGTGTTAGGATTGTTTTTTCCGCGTTGATGGACGAGTCCTCGGGGTGACCTTGGATAGGGAGAGGTGAGGTTTCAGTTGTGATCGGATGCTACTTTCCAATGCCCGGTTAAGTTTCCGGAAAAGCGGAAAAAAGTAATCCGTCAGGCGCACCATTCGGAACCAATTTTTCAAGGAATGCATAACGCTCAAACTGACGGAAGACTGGATAGCATTTGCCTTGCCACAGCCTGGAAGAGCGCTTTTGCAGCACCGCTCCGGGAGTTTGAAGCGGGCGTGCTAACCGCGGTTTTCCGGGAATTTGTCTCGCGATTCGATATTTTGCCGCTCAGACTTTGCCTTGCGGTTTTTCCCGAATCCATTTTCCTCCCGAATCCGGCCCGGAGGTTGTGCTAAGGTTTTCTTTGTCTTATCCGATAGGTAAGCGAAATGCCTGTGTATCGAAACTGGTCAGGAATCTGGAAGGAAGCTGTTATGGATCGAACTCAAGGATGCAATCCCCTGACGCCGGAAGGCGATGAGACTTCGATTTCACAGTCCAGGCCAGCCTCCTCTCCCAATAAGTCCCCGTCGCAAGAACCGGGCGTTGCCGGGCTTCAAAATGTTCCCGACACACGAGCTGCCAAGGTGGAAGCAGCCCGGCTGCTGATCGAAGATCCGGAATATCCTTCTGCGGAAATCTTGCGGAAAATTTCCAGCCTTCTGGCCGACCACCTCAACCGCGGCCGTGGTTCCAAGTCAGAGATTTGAGTCCCCGGTTTGGCCTTCCTTTCAGGCTTGAACGGCTTTTGCTCGCAAGCTGGTTCATTCTTGTGCTTCATTCCCTTCATGAACTGCGGGCGGTTAGTTCTTGTTGCCCTTTGAGCGATTCGTTATCCAGCACCGTCTAAATCGAGGAAATATGAGCAATCTTCTTGAACAATTAAAACAGAGCAGCCTGATCGTGGCCGATACCGGTGATTTCGCCAGCATCCGCAAATACCAACCGCGTGATGCCACCACCAACCCCAGCCTATTGTTGAAGGCCGCGCAGATGCCGGAGTATGCCGACCTGGTGCAAAAAGCCTTGAAAGAAACCAAGTCGGAAAGCGCCGGCACCGCAGCCACGCTCGGACTTGCCATGGACAAGCTTGCGGTGGCGTTCGGCCTGGAGATTTTGAGCATTGTTCCGAACCGTGTTTCCACCGAGGTCGATGCCCGGCTGAGTTTTGATGCCGACGCGATGATTTCCAAAGGGCGCACCTTGATTGAACGATACGAAAAGGCCGGCATTCCCCGTGACCGGATCTTGATCAAACTCGCGACGACCTGGGAGGGGATTCAAGCCGCGCGAGTCCTCAAGAAGGATTCGATCCATTGCAACATGACCCTTTTGTTCTCCTTCGCGCAGGCGGTCTCCTGCGCCGAGGCGGAGGTTCAGCTCATTTCCCCTTTTGTCGGGCGCATTCTGGACTGGTACAAAAAAAGCACCGGCAAAGATTCGTACGCACCCGCTGAAGATCCTGGAGTTGTTTCTGTCACCGCCATTTTTAATTATTATAAAAAGTTCGGATACAAGACGGAAATCATGGGGGCAAGCTTCCGGAACATCGGAGAAATTCTCGAGCTCGCCGGGTGCGACCTTTTGACCATCAGTCCGAATCTGCTTGAGGAGCTGCAAACCGGATCTGGTTCTGTTCCGAAAAAGCTGGATGCCGCACATGCCTCTTCCAGAAATCAGATCGAACAACTTCATCTGGACGAAAAGAAATTCCGCTGGCTGCACAACGAAGATCCCATGGCCTCCGAGAAGCTTGCGGATGGAATCCGCGTGTTTGCGGCGGACTCGATCAAGCTGGAGAAATTTATCCAGCAAAAACTGGCTGCGCTGTAGTCCGGTGTCAGATCGTCAATGAAGCATGGGAACCGGGTTCGGTTTCACGATCAACTCGGCGTCGAGATCCAGGTAAAAGTCGAGACGGCTGGCCGTCTCGACCGGATCGATCTCCCGCGCCATCAAAAGGTATGTCGCGTAATGATTTCCCTCTGATTCCACCAAGCTGGCATAAAATATTGCCAGCGCCGGATCGATGGATTCCAGTTCGCGTGCGAGAATCTGGAATTTTTCGCAACTCCGGCCCTCGATCAAGGCGCAACAGATCAGGGGGTGCGACTTTTTCTGTCGGGCAATTTTTTTTGCTAATTCCGTCCAGTATTAGGCGCGACATCTTTGTAGAATGGTGATGCAAACGTCAGCCGAGCTCCATCAGGAGCGGCATCGTCCGATTGACGTTTTGCCGACAATCCCGTTTCCCCGATGATGCCGCCCCCAACGGGGCTGGAGATTTGTTTGGCTGCGTTTCTACAATGATGTCGCGCCTACGGCGCTGGGTGTTAGCGCCGTAGGCGCGACAGCATCAATCGATCGCGCTTGAATTGTCAGTTCATTAAGCGAGTCTTGGGAATTACGAGAGAAACCATGAAACAAATCCTCGCATCCTTCCTATTACTCGCCTGCGCCGTGGCGTTCGCGCCGGCCGCCGAGACGCCTTCGTATCCGCCGACGAAATTTCCTGACGCCAGCGGTTGGGGCAAAAACATCCAGCGCACGATGCGGCTGCTGGCCACGAGCTCCGCGGAGAAGCGGAATACGGTGCGTATTTTGTTCTACGGACAGTCTATCACCGAGCAGAAGTGGGCGAAGCTGGTCGAGGAGGATTTGCGGCGGCGGTTTCCGCACGCAAACCTCATGGTGGAGAACCGCGCGCTCGGCGGGTTCGCCTCGCAGATGCTGGTAAAGACAGCGGAGACCGACCTGTATCCGTTCCAGCCCGACCTGCTCATCTTTCACGTTTATGGCGGGCACGACAAATACGAGGACATCATCCGCTTCACGCGCGAACGCACGACGGCGGAGATTTTGATGCAGAACGATCATGTCACCAAGCCGGCGGATTTGACCGAGGAGACCGACCCGGCGAAGCTGCCTCCGGCGGGCAAGCACTGGGATGCCTTCATGAATCACAACTGGCTGCCGTCGCTCGCGAAGAAGTATGAGGCGGAGTTGTGCGACCAGCGAGCGTTGTGGAAGACGTATCTCACGGAGAACAAGCTGGAGCCGAAGGACCTGCTGCGCGACGGCGTGCATCTCAACGCCCACGGCGAATGGTTTATGGCCGAATGCGTGAAGGCCTATCTGTGTTATGACCCGAAGCTCGGCCCGTCGCCGGCCGAGGATTGGGTGAAGACTTACGAGGTCGGCAAGGATGTGCGCTGGGCAGATGGCAAGCTGTGGCTCGACTTCGACGGCAACCGCGTCGAAGTAATTTGCAAAGCAGGCAACGCTGCGACCGCCACGGTGCGCATCGACGGGCGTAAGCCGTCTGAGTTTGCGGAGCTTTACGGTTTCACGCGCGCGGTGACAAAGCCGGAGGGCAAATGGCTGTTGAAATGGCCGGCCATCGCGCCCATCGGTTCAGAGAAGCCGTTGCTCGCCGAGGACTGGACGCTCGACGTGCGCAAGGACGCCGCGAACGAGAAGCTGTTCACCTTCACGCTCGCCGGCTCGAAGACTGGCGCGGATGGCGAGGGCCGCAGCGACGCGCGCTTTGTGTCGAAGTCTGGGCGAGTGGTCATTGAGACGAAAGATTGGAACGTGACCTACGTCATGAGCCTCGCGGGCATCAAACCGGTGCCGGAGCAGTTCATGGTGAAGTGGAATGTCGAGCCGCGCTTCGTCGATGAATTCGTGTCGCCCGGCGTGAAAGACGCAACCACGGAGTTGACTGTGACGCTCGCGCAAGGTTTGCTGAACACGAAACACACGCTGGAAATTTTCGGCACAGCCGCCACGCCAATCGCTGCAATACGCATCTATCGGCCCGGCGCTTCGGATCAAACTTTAAGGAGACAACCATGAGAGCACTCACGAGATTTCTACTGTTGGCCGCCACTCTGTTAGCCGCGACCGCAACCATCGCGGCGGAGCGTGAGCGCGCCGTTTCATCGCAGGAACGGCTTGCGCGTTATCGTACTGAGCTGGATCAATTTCGCCGCGACTTTGGCGGCGCACACGATCTGCCAGACCAGAAGTTTTTCCTCTTCGGCATGGGACTACGCACGAAACTTCTCTATAAGTCGGGCGCGTTGTTGAACGCGCAGTCCCGCCAAATCATTTACCAGTGGGATGTGAGCGACGAAATCATTTTGCCTTCCGAATATTCTGTCGTCTTGCGGACAAAAGGCGGCGGAGAGGTGCGCCTGGTGGAAGACGAGAACGGAGTCTGGATTGAGGAGGGCGGAAAGCGCGTGGCAATTCCCGGCACGCCCGCGCCCGCGCGTCTGCCCAATTTCGCCGAGTTCAAATACCCAGCGGTGATGCGCGTGTTGCATCAGGAGTTGCTCGTCAACGTCACCACGAACGGTCCGTCGCCGAATTTCTTCGTGTATAGCAAGCCGTGGTATCGCGACGGCGCGATGATGGCGCTCGCCTTCAAGCAAACAGGCAACCTCGACTGCATCCGCGACTGGATTCTCGGCTTGCGCGAACCTTACGACCGCAACAACGGCGGCGAAACCGAGGCCGACAATCTCGGCCAGGCGCTGTATCTGGTGTCGCTGGTGTCGAACACAAATCATCCACTGGTCGCGAAGGTGCTGGCGGAAATTCCCAAGTTTGAGCAGAAACTCGACGGGGTAAAATTCATCAAAGGGCGTTCAGATTTTGCGGAGCATCCGGCGTATCAAACCAAGTGGCTCAAGTTTGGTCTCCGCGCGCTTGGCCTGCCCGACGGTTACACCGTGCCACGCATTGCCGACGGTTACTCCGCGCTCTTCTGGATGGATTTCAAGGATACCTATGTGCCCGGTAAAGACTCCGATGATCGTGGCAACTATCCCTATCTCGGCTGGGCCTGCGACCATTTCCACGGCGCGAAGAAGAGTCCGATTGGCAATCGTGATTATCCGCTGACTTGGGAGGCCAAGGCCAGCCAGGCGCACTACGACGGCATCAAAATCGTTTCCGAAGAATACGCGAAGGCAAAACTCGCCGCGCCGCACACCTGGCACGCAGCAGAAGTATTCCTGTATCTGCTGGAACAAAGGGCGAAGTGAAACTGGGAAGCTTAACCGGAACGATTCAATTGAAAATCCTCCTCTCCCCGTCCCTCTCCTCCATCCGATGGAGGAGAGGGAGGAAAACATCTGCGGTTTTGACTCACTATTCGGCCCATGGGGGAGAGGGTAAGGGAGAGGTCGTCCCTCTTTTCAACTGCATCTTTACGGCTTAAACGCACGGATAGGAGGCACTGGCTCTGGTTTGGCTCAAAGGAAACATTGCTGGTCACGAATACCGGCTTATCCGTAACAATTCAGTTTAACCGCGAATGGACGCCAATAAAGAAGGGTTATATCACGGCTTTTTGACACCGGGAAATCGCTCACGAAACGGTGATTAAGGTGGCCGCATCCCAATTACTATTTTGTGGGTTTATATTCGCGTTAATTCGCGTCCATTGGCGGTTTCCTTCTTTTCCTTCTGCATGGACACGGCCCATCCCGCTCCAGCTTCACCGACGTCAACTTGCGTGAAGCGCAGTTCGTGGAGGTAAATCTATCGGGAGCAAAGTTTGCGGACATCAATTTGCGCCACGCGAAATTCAGATCGTTCGAAACAAATCTTTACGCACCCGGTCTCGTTCCCGGTCGATCTGCTCATCGGTCGCGCCGAGTTGTTCCATGAGATAGTTAGCCATCGCCAGCGCGACTTCTCCTTCGCCGGAGAAAATCCCGTCCGCCCCCGCTTGGCGAAGGCCGTTCGACTCGGCCAGATAAACCGCCCGGGTCAGGATGCGCACTTTGGGATTTAAATCCCGCGCACCCTTGATGATGGCCGCGGCCTCGGCTGTTGAACTGGAGATGATCAATCCGGCGGCGTCTTCCAATCTTGCGCTGCGCAGGATTTCCCTTTGAGTCGCGTCGCCATAGATGGCCTGCGTCCCTTCTGCATTCAAGCGTTGAACAGTATCGATGTTCATTTCAACAATGAGCGGTTGAATCCCGTTTGCGGCCAAAATACGGCTTACGGTACGTCCCACGGGACCATATCCGACGACCACGATATGATCCTTCCCGCGATCTTTTTCGAACCCGCTTTCCAACAATTGGACCGGCTCGGCGGGGCGAACCAGTTTTCTGGCCTCCAGCCAGCGCACGGTTGGTTCAACCGCCTGGTAAAGCATTGGGTTGAGGGTGATTGAAATGATGGAAGCGACCACGAGAGCATTCATCGCCTCCACCGGCATTATTTTCAGGGAGGTGGCCAGGGTGGCCAGAATGAAAGAGAACTCGCCTATCTGGGCCAGCGCAACCGAAATGGCCAAAGCGGCACGCAAGGGTCGCTTCAGGATCAACACAACAACCATGGCCGCGATTGGTTTTCCGATCAGAACAATTCCGACCGTGACGAGCATCAGCGGCCAGCCCTCCCGAATAGCACCTGGATCGAAGAGCATTCCGACTGAGACGAAGAACAGGACCGCGAACGCGTCGCGCATGGGAAGCGCTTCGGAGGCGGCTCGGGCGCTGAAATCAGACTGCCCGACAATCATTCCGGCCAAAAAGGCACCCAATGCCATGGAAGCGCCGAAAAATTTTGCTGCTCCGACCGCGATTCCCAGGGCGAGGACGAGAACGGTAAGAGTAAACAATTCCCGCGATCCTGTTCGAGCCACATACCCAAGGAAAACCGGGATGACTTTCTGTCCGACGGTAAACGTGAAGACGATCAGAATCGCCAGCTTCAGCATGGCGATTCCCAGAGTCGCCCATACGTTTCCACCGGAAGGATTTCCTGTGTTTCCGGCAAAAACTGCCGGCAACAAAACCAGGATGACGATGGTAAAAAGATCCTCCACAATTAACCAACCCACCGCAATGTGTCCCGTCGGGGTATGCAATGCCCGGTTGTCAGCCAACACTCTTGTAAGCACAACCGTGCTTGCCACTGAGATGGCCATGCCGAAAACAAGTCCAGCGGGCCAGGACCAGCCGAACATCTTGGTCGCTACGGCACCGAGTGCGGTGGCGACGCCGATTTGCGCGATTGCTCCCGGGATAGCCACCTTGCGGACGGCCATCAGGTCTTTGAGATGAAAATGAAGGCCGACGCCGAACATGAGCAGGATTACGCCAATTTCAGCGCTCTGTGAGGCGATGTTCTGATCGGCGACGAAGCCAGGGGTGAAAGGCCCAACGATGATGCCTGCCAGCAAATAACCGACGATGGGGGACAGTTTCAGGCGTTGAGTGATGAACCCGAGGATCAAGGCGGCGGTCAATCCCCCGGTCAACGTCAGAATGATGTCCATATTGTGCGGCACGGCCACAAGTAAAACAGGTTTTCCGAAAACCATCCTAATTCTATTTTCGCACGAACTTAAACTCATCAACCCTTGATTTTTTCTGTATGGAAATGAGAGTTTGGCCGCTGGTGGCGGCTTTGGAGAAAGGACCGGCCCGACCGGGGTGATGCTGTGGACAATGATATGATCCGGTGGGCTTTGGGATCGGCGATTTTGACGAAACCCGCGGAGGGCGGGTTACATTTATTAATTTGGCCGTTGAATCGGACCGTTGGATTTGCGAATTTACCACGACATTTGCCGAATAATTGAGTATTTTTCGGACTGAAGAGTTGGAACAACGGTTGAACAGCATACGGGTTGGTCCCGGTTACCTGGATGAAAAAAATCCTCATTATTGAAGACGACAAGATCGTAGCCAACATCTACGGCAACAAGTTTCGGAATGAAGGGTTTCACGTGGAATTTGCGGCTGACGGACTCGCCGGGCTTGACATGGTTTCCAAGGTGGAGCCTGACTTGGTGATGTTGGACTTGATGCTGCCCAAACTCAGTGGTGTGGAGGTCATCAAAGGTGTCAGAGCCCAGGACAAATTCGTGAACCTTCCGATTGTAGTTTTTTCTAACTCCTACCTGAGCAACCTGGTGCAGGAAGCCTGGAAAGCTGGCGCAACCAAATGCCTGTCCAAGGCCGACAGTACGCCGAAACATTTGATCGACGTCATCAAAGGCATCTTCCTTTCCCCGCCGGCGAATGCTTCACCTCGTGCGAGTTCCGCTGCGTCACCCGCAGCCGCAGCTCCGGAGCCGGTTTCGCAGCAGCAGGTGGCATTTCCAAGAGCTCCCTACAACCCGATACAGCAGGCTGTGGTGCAGCCGCCCCCTCCGCCCCCGCTTTCCTTGCCGGCATTTCTCTCGGGTGCAATCGATGAATCGGGATCGACATTCCATGTGGAATTGCGGAAGAATTTTTTGGAAACGGCGAGTTTTTCATTCCGGGAAGTTCGAAATTTGATGCAGCTGCTGGCGAAGGGGGAAGACGATGCGGTTCGTGTTGGCCGTCTTTTCGACCTTTACCGCAAAGTCGGGACTGTTGCTTCGAACGCCGGTGTTGTCGGCTTGAACGGGATTTCGACCCTTGCTGGAATCCTGGAACAGTTCATGAAAGAGCTTGCTGACAAGCCCGGTTCGCTCAATCCCTCGTCTTTGCGCACGGTTGCCAACGCGGTCGATTTGTTGGGCGTGGTGTTGGAACAGCGGCGCAATCTGGACGAGGCCATGAGCATACCTGTTCATGTCTTGATCGTGGAGGACGACCTTATTTCGAGGAGAGCGGTGATTTATGCCCTGGACAAAGCCAACCTGAAGAATACGGGAATTGAGGATCCTTCGATCGCGCTCAAGGTTTTAACGGTCAGCCATTTTGAACTGATCATCCTGGATGTGGAGATGCCGGGCATGAGCGGTTACGAGCTTTGTACCAAACTCCGGACCATTCCCAGCCACGAAAAGACACCGGTGATTTTTGTGACCAGCCACACTGACTTCTCTGCGCAGGCCCGCAGCGCAGGCAGCGGAGGAAACGATTTTATCACCAAACCATTTATCTTCCTGGAACTCTCGGTCAAGGCCCTGACTTATGTGATGAAATTCCGGTTGAACCTCCTTTGAGATTCCGGATCCTCGCTTTTGACTTTCGATCCCGCTGGAACTAGCGTCCAATCTATGGATTCCCTGCATGCGCCATGGCGGATCGAATATATACTCGGACCCAAGGCTCCGTTTTCTGACCAGTCCATTTTCACCAAGATCTGGCAGTCGGGTGATGACATCGCGAACCATGTGATCGCGCGTGGACGGAGCTGTTTCGCCCTGCTGAACACCTACCCTTACACCGGCGGGCATTGTTTGGTGGTTCCATATAAAGAAACCCCCGACCTGCATGGACTGACCGATGAGGAGTTGTTGGAATTCATGTCGATGACTCGGAAGTGCCAGACTGCATTGACGAATATCATGAGACCGGACGGATTTAACATGGGTATCAATCTTGGGAAGGTAGCCGGTGCCGGGATCATCGAGCATGTTCATCTCCATATTGTTCCACGATGGAACGGAGACACCAATTTTATGCCGGTGCTGGCCGGCACCACGGTTCTGCCGGAGGCCTTGCTGGATGTTGCCGCGAAACTCCGAGCAGAACTCAAACGTCTTACAGCCTGATTATGAATTCTGAAACCTTGCATTATGAGAACGACCGTTTTGCCCAGCAGCTTTTCGGGAATGATCCTCATAATCTTCAGCTAATGCACAAGGAACTTGGAGTCAAGGCGACGTCGCGCGAAGGCTGGATCAAACTGGAGGGGGACAAGGAGGCGGTCGAAAAAGCGCGTCAGTTTTTCCAGGTGATGGAAAGCAATCTCAAAGCCGGCATCATTACGAGAACCAAAGATTTTGTCGAAGCCCTCAATCTGGTGAAGGACGAAGGTGCTTCCGCCCTGAAAAACATTTACGCCGACAGGATTTTGACCTCGAACAGAAAGGCGGCGATCAGTCCCAAGACCGTGGGGCAAAAGAAATATGTGGAGACTATTCGTGCGCACGACATCACCTTCGGGGTGGGGCCGGCCGGGACTGGAAAAACCTATCTGGCCATGGCCATGGCGGTCGCGGCGTTGAAAGAGGAAAAAGTCTCACGCATCATCTTGACCCGCCCGGCGGTGGAGGCCGGGGAAGCGCTTGGTTTTTTACCCGGGGATCTTTACGAAAAAATCACCCCCTATTTGCGGCCGCTTTATGACGCCATGCATGACATGCTCCCGGTCGAGGAGATCCAAAAAAACATGGAGAAAGGCATCATGGAGATCGCCCCGCTGGCCTACATGCGTGGACGGACCTTGAACAATGCATTCATTGTCCTGGATGAAGCCCAAAACAGCACCGGGGAACAGATGTTCATGTTTTTGACACGGCTCGGTTACGGTTCCAAGGCGGTGATCACAGGTGATCCGACCCAGGTTGATCTGCCTCAACACAAAGGTTCGGGATTGGTGGAAGCGGTCAGAGCGCTCCGGGATGTCGAAGGTGTTGGAATCGTTGAATTCAACAAAAAGGATGTGGTCCGGCATCCGCTGGTTCAACGCATCATTGCGGCGTACGAAGAGCATCGCGGGAAAAAATGACCGGAGAACTCCATTGCACCAACAGGCAGCGTGGCAAAAGGATTAACGCCCGATATTTTCGACGGGCTCTTTTGTTTGTGCTCGGTGAAATGAAGCTGGAGGGTTGGGGTGTTCATTTTATATTCGTCTCCGCCAAAAAAATGGCGGAGATCAACATGCAGTTTCTCGGGCATGAAGGTTCGACAGACGTCATCACTTTTCCATTGCTAGAAAAGACCGATCCGAAACGTGCGACGGGGGAAATATTTATTTCGGTGGAAGATGCAGTGAAAAACGCCGGATTTTTCGACACCTCATGGCAGGAGGAAGTTTTTCGATATGCCATTCATGGATTATTGCATCTGGTGGGATTTGACGACCTTACAACCTCGGAACGGCGGTTGATGAAAAGGGAAGAGGGGGTTTTGCTCCGAAAAATGTGCCGGACTTTTCCCCCGGCGGGGATCGAAAGCGACCATTATGGATGACCCGGCTGTTGCATTGATTATGCGGACGCGTTTGCTGACCGAGAGCAGCTTGATCATTGAATGGCTCACCAGCGAACAAGGGCGAATATCCACCGTTGCCAAGGGAGCTAGGCGGCAGAACTCCGCGTTTCGCGGAAAGCTCGACCTTTTCTTTCTGGCGGAGATCAGTTTTCGACGCAGCAGTCGGAGTGAATTGCATACTTTGAAAGAGGTCCGCCTGCTCGATTCCCACGAGGTTTTCCGATCGAACTACCGAAAGCTGGGGCAGGCTTCCTACGCAGTGGCTTTGATCGAGAAGTTGACTGAAAAGGATACTCCGCTTCCGGAGGTGTTTATCCTCCTGACAAGCTATTTTAAATTCCTGAAATCGGGGGCGGCGGCGGCTCGAAACGTTTTCACTTTTGAACTGAAGGTGCTTGAATTGATGGGGATTTTTCCTGATGTGGAGCAGAGCCGACTGAATAAACTAAGCCGGAACCTCATGGAACAATTGGTCCGTATCGCCTGGAAAGATCTGGAACAATTGGAAATTCCTCCCGCCCAGTCCAACGATCTGGCCGGTTTTTTAAATCGTTATCTGGAGCAGCAAATCCACAAAGTCCCGAACAGCCGCATAGATGCACTCGGGTTGTGAGATTTCCCTGAGCGCGGGTGTGATTAAACCCGGGTCAGGCTTACTCGGATCGCGGTTCTGTGACCCGCAGCGGTGGAATCACGGAGGCAGCTTGAGAACTTCGAATGGATCCCGAAAACACGCGCTGTTCCATGGGTTTTTGTGATTTTGTGCTGGAAGCTTTGCGAGTTATTGCGCTGCTGGTTCCGCGGTAATTTCGGGGTTGGTAACATGCTGCGAGTCGCAGACTCGCGGTCCGGCGGGTCCGGCGGAGCGCGGGTCTGTGACCCGCAGCGGTGGAATCACGCAGGCAGCTTGAGAACTCTGAATGGATCCCGAAAACGCGCACTGTTCCATGGGCTTTCGTCTGTTTGTGCTGGAAGCTTTGCGAGTTATTGCGCTGCTGGTTCTGCGGTAATTTCGGGGTTGGCAACATGCTGCGAGTCACAGACTCGCGGTCCGGCGGGTCCGGCGGAGCGCGGGTCTGTGACCCGCAGCGGTGGAATCACGCAGGCAGCTTGAGAACTCCGAATGGATC
>Ga0163152_10006319_pt1 | contig 13426 bp, 11 predicted proteins | sample OliLakLV19MP8IB2_FD_148635 | JGI IMG/M metagenome (GOLD analysis project Ga0163152, IMG submission 148635) | Freshwater microbial mat bacterial communities from Lake Vanda, McMurdo Dry Valleys, Antarctica - Oligotrophic Lake LV.19.MP8.IB-2 | ecosystem: Environmental > Aquatic > Freshwater >... | reverse complement strand
CATCCAGTTTACCGCGGGAGGGCGGGCTTTGCCGGGCACCCATTTACGTTTCCGCCAGCGCGACGGTGATGCGCGCGTGCGGTTTTCGACGGGGATGTGGTCAGTCGCAGCGACGGCCGGCTGGTTGGAGAATCGGGATGAAGCGTCGGGGTATTTCGATTATGACCGGGAACGGGCGCGTCTGGAACTGGGCTGGGAAGGAGCGATCTGGCGTGTGAGTCTCGACGCGGAAGCGCGGCGGACGGAGTATCGCGTGCAGACCGTGGGAGCGGGAATCGCGCCACCGCCGCGGATTGCCGACGACTACGATCTGTTGCTGCGGACCGAGCGGGATCTCGACGAACGCTGGACGCTGTTTGCCGAGCATCGGTGGGAGCGCAGTCGCGCGAACGAAGTCGATTTCAGCTATCGGGCGAACATGGTGCTCGCGGGCGTGCAGCGTAGTTTCTAGCGTTCGCCTCATGGTGTCTCCCTCTTCCAAGCCGCGCCGTATCGGCTTTGCGGTGACGCTCGCGACCTTCGCGATCTTTGGCGGCTTGGTGGGTGGCTTGACCTGGCAGATGCGCGGGCAGTTGCGCGGAGAAGTGTTGCGACGGGAAGCCGAGGCGATTCAGGCCGTGGCGATGATGCAGCTGCAGATGGCGGAGGAACGCACCGGGGAGAATGACGGGCCCGGAGACATGGAAACCCTCTTTGCCGCGGTGCTGGAATCGTCGCGGTTGCGCGGCGTGTTGGCGGTGCAACTTTTCGAGGTGAACGGTGCCCTGCGGGCCGCGCTTCCCTCTGCGGCGGGTGGGCCGGTGGACCGCTGGTGGTCCTTGGGCCTGAAAAGTCCGCAGGGCCGGTTCGTGCCGAATGGCTCGTTGGAGGCCGTTCTTGGATTCTTGGTCGAGGTCGGGGCGAAACCCACGCGCGTTCCGTTGATGGACCTCGCGGTGCCCTTAGCCGGTCCCGCGAATCACATTGGCGGCGTCGCGCGCTATTGGATGGATGGTGCGCCCGTGGCCGCGGAGTTTGCGCGGTTGGATCGACGACTCGCGCTGCAGGCCGGCTCGGCGCTGTTCGCCGGCACCTTGCTGATTGGCGGCGTGCTCTGGTGGGCGTTTTCCCGGCTGACGCTGGCCAATCGGCGGTTGCTGGAACAAAGCATGGATCTGAAACGTGCGAACGAGGAACTCGATTTCGCGGCGAAGACGGGCGCGCTCGGTGCCATCAGTGCACATCTGATCCACGGGTTGAAGAACCCGCTGGCCGGCCTGGAAGGTTTTGTGGCCGAGACGGCCGCGGCGGGCGACGCACCCGGTGGCGAGGCGTGCCGCGCGGCGGTCGAAACGACGCGACGGCTTCGCGCGCTCGTGAACGAGGTCGGCACGGTCTTGCGCGAGGAGAGCGGAGTGGCGGCGGAGTACGCGGTTCCGGTCGCCGAACTCGTCCAAGATATTAGAATACGAGCGCTCCCGGTGGCCGAGCCGGCGGGCGTGACGTTGACCGCGTTCGCCGACCCGAACCTGGAGATCAAGGCGCGCACGGCCAATCTCGTCGGGCTCGTTCTCGCCAACCTGATTACGAATGCGATTGAAGCCTCAGCATCGGGAGCAACGGTGGCGCTCGAAGCGCGCCGGGTCGGGGATAACGCTGAGTTCATGGTGCGCGACGCCGGTGCCGGGTTGCCGCAAGCAGTGCAGGATGCCTTGTTTCGGCCCGTGCGGAGTCAGAAACGGGCCGGTGGGGGAGTGGGATTGGCGATCAGTCATCGGCTGGCAAAACACGCGGGTGGGGAACTTTCCCTCGTGCGCAGCAGTCCGGAAGGCACCTTGTTCCGACTCGTCGTTCCCGCGGTGAACGTGGCGTAAAGCCGCGGTAAACTTGGGTGGGACGGATTGCCTCCGGTGAACCAACTGCATTGAACGGTATCTTCCTTCTCGTGACGTTTTTCTTCGCCTCCCCAATTACCCGTCGTGTCTCTTCGCGCACCGCGACTTTCCTCGCGCTCCTCCTTTCCACCGGAGCCACCCTGCTCGGTCAGGCGGATGGGGCGCAACGCTGGCCTTTTGCAACGCTCTCCACCAGTACTACCGGCAATATTCTTTCATCGCCGGCCGCCGGCCCCGACGGGCGAATCTATATAGGTGTGCAGGTGGGCGCGGCGGCGAGTGCGGCGCCCTCGGGGCGACTCTATGCGGTGCAGTCGAACGGAACGGGCATTTTGTTGTTCACGGCCCCCGACTGGATCGATTCGACCCCGGCGATTGCGGATGATGGCACGATCTATGTCGGTTGCTGGAACGGGGTTCTTTATGCGATGCGCCCTGACGGCACCAAACGGTGGGAGCTCAAGCTTGGGCCCTTTATTGCATCCTCACCAGCCATTGGCGCGGACGGAACGATCTATGTCGGCGCCGGCAGCGACGTGTGCGCAGTGAGTCCGGAAGGTGTGCTCAAGTGGAGTTTTCCGGCGATCGATTGGATTGATTCGTCTCCGGCCGTTGCTCCCGACGGAACGATCGTGGTGGGATCGTGGGACGCAAATGTGTACGCGCTGAATCCGGACGGTACCGAAAAATGGCGGTTCGCCACCGGGGACAATGCATCCAGCTCGCCGGCGATCGCGGCGGACGGGACCATCTATATCGGGTCGCGGGATCTAAAGATATACGCTCTCTCGGCGGCGGGGGGATTAAAATGGAGTTTTGATACCGGAGATACGGTGGATGCGTCTCCCGTGATTGGGGCGGATGGCACAGTGTACGTGGCGTCGACCGGTGGGAGGATGTTCGCCCTCAATCGGACGGGCGGTGAGGTCTGGCGTTACCCGCGCGCGGACCAGCCGGCGTTGAACGCGATTTACTCCAGTGCCGCTGTGAGGGCGGACGGCTCGATCGTTTTCGGCTCCAGCAACGACGCGCTCTATGCCCTGCGCGCGGATGGCACGCTGCTGTGGCGTACACCCATGGGTGATTGGAGCGATTCATCGCCCCTGGTGACCAGCGACTCGATCTATATTGGAGCCTCCGACAAGCGTCTGTATGCGTTCGTCAATAATCACGGGGTAGTGGCGACGGACTGGCCGCAGTTTCGGCGTGATCCCCGACGCCAAGCCTGGACACCGATCGGGGCCACGAGCGGGACGAGTGGGCGTCTGGTAAATTTATCGGTGCGCACCTTTGCCGGTTCTAATGATAACACGCTTATTGTTGGCTTCTTCGTTGGCGGCAGCGGCACGCGCTCGCTCCTTGTACGCGGGGTGGGGCCGACGTTGACGGCCTTTGGGGTGAGCGGGCAGCTCGCGGATCCGCAGATCACGATGTATTCAGGGAACGCGCTGCCCGCCTCGAATGACAACTGGAGTGCGTCCCTGAACGCCGGGGCGATTGCCAGTACCGCAGCTGCGGTCGGCGGCTTTCCGCTGCCGGTGAACAGTCTCGATGCCGCGTTGTTTGATTCATTTTCAACCGGGCTTTATACGGTCCATGTGAGTGGGGCAAACGGTGCGACCGGGACGGCGTTAATGGAGGTGTATGATGCCGGGGGTAGCAGTGGCGCTCGCTTGGTGAATGTCTCGGCGCGCAGTACGGTGTCGGCTGGAGATGGCGTATTGATTGCAGGATTCGTGGTAAGCGACCGCACGCGGGCGATGCTCGTGCGAGGCATCGGACCCTCGCTGACTGGTTTTGGAGTCACGGGTGCGCTGGCGAATCCGCAGCTGCGGATTTTTAAGGGAAGTCAGGTGATTGCGGAAAATGACGACTGGAGTGTGGCCAGTGGGGCCATCGCGGTCGCAGACGCTGCCCAGAGCGTACAGGCCTTTCCGTTATCCACTGGCAGCCGTGACGCGGCGCTCCTGCTGACGTTGGCCCCGGGTGCCTATACGGTGCAGGTCTCCGGGGTTGGCGGCACGGCGGGCGCCGCGCTGATCGAAGTGTACGAAGTGCCTTGAGGCGTGCGCAATCGGCGCTCCCGGCGTTGACGTCCTAGCTCGAATCCGGGAAGAGCTCGCGGATCCTGGCCATTCGGAAGTCGAATATTTCAGCGAGCTGGCGTCGGAGCCAGAGTGCCTCGATCAGGCCGCCGAGGAAGGCGTAGCCGACGTCGTAGGTGATGCGATCCGTCATGAGTAAACCGCGACGATTCGCAACCGATTCGAAATGGTGCTCGTGGTGCCAGAGTCGATACGGCCCAAGTCGCTGTTCATCGACGAAGAATTCACCGTTACGCACGTGCGTAATCTCGGTCAACCAACGGGTCCAGACGCCGGGTAGAATCCCAATGCGGTACTCGATCATCTGCCCCGGATACATCCGGGCGGCAACGTCTCCGAGAATGCGAAACCGCAGACTTTCGGGTGTGAGCGCGTTAAGATTTTGCGGCGTCGCAAAGTAATTCCAAATGCGCTCCGGATCTCCGGGAACGAATTGCGGACGTTGGAAGGTGCGGATCATGCGGGAATGGAACGTATCAGAACCGCCGGCGGACGCGTCGAGCGTTGTCACTTATTGCGTGACACTTTCTTTGAACTCCGGGGGAGCCTTTCGGGCCGGTCGCGGGTGATCCAAGGATTACAGGACGCGTTCGGCCCGGGTTGGAACCGGCTGTTTACGCAGGCCGGGGGGCGCGGACTTTTTGGGTGGTGATGATGGCGACCGCGGCGAGGATGATGGCGGAAGCGACCAAGGTGCGAGTGGTGATCGGTTCGTCGAGGATTAGCCAACCGAGAAAAACGGCCACGATAGGGTTAACGTATGCGTAGGTGGAGACGCGCGCGGGGGTGCTGTGTTTCATCAACCAGACGAACGTCGAGAACCCGATCAACGAGCCGATGCCCACCAGGTACGCGAACGCACCCCACGATCGGTCGGATACCGTGCTGAGATTCAGTTGGGCGAGGTCGCCGTGCCACCATGCGACGATGAAAAGCGCCGCGCCACCGCCGAGCATCTGGAGGGAAGCCGAGATGAACGGCTCCGCGCCGTGGCGGGAATGGCGTGAGTAGATTGAGCCCAGCGACCAGGAAACACTGGCCACGAGAATTGCCACGACTCCGGCTGGATTGATTCCGCCGCCGGCGCTGCTTTCCCACGGGGCCGCGAGCCAGGTGACACCCGCAAAACCCAGGAGCAGCGCGCCCATCGTGACAAGCGTGGGCCGCGTGCCGCCGGGCCACGCCCATTCCGTAACGACGATAAAGAGTGGCCCGCCGCCGATCAGGAGCGCGGTGATTCCCGTGGGGACGGATTGTTGCGCCCAGACGACGAGTCCGTTTCCGCCCAGCAGGAGGAACAGGCCGATAATAATATTGGCTTTCCACTGGCGCGCGGTGGGCCAGGCGGCACCGCGTAACCGGAGCAAGGTGAAAAGTATCCCGCCGGCTAAGAGGAAACGACCGGAAGCCATGAGAAACATCGGCATCGTGTCCATCGCCAGGCGAATGCCCAGATAGGTGCTGCCCCAAATCAGATAGATGGCGGCAAAAGCGAGCACCAAGGCGGAGCGCGCAGGAGGGCGTTCGGACGTGCTCACCGGAGTTATATTAGGCGGTCGGGGAGGAGAGGAATCAAAGCGAATGTCCGGGATGCGCGCGTGACCGGTCCGAGCAAAGCCCCCGGCTGGCTGTCGCCCTTCGGGATCGGAAACCGGTGTGCTCATCGCGGTGCATACTCCATATAGCGCGCTGTCGCGGTTGCTGCCTCGGCGCCACACAGTCGTCGCACCACCTGCAGCGAGCAGTCGATACCCGCAGAAATGCCAGCGGCGGTAAGAATGGACCCGTTGTCCACGAAACGCTCATTTTCCACCACCTCCGCGCCGGGCGCGAGTTCGCGGAGGAGACCGAGGCATTCGTGATGAGTGGTCGCTTTGAGTCCCTCGAGCAGCCCGAGTTGGGCGAGGACCAACGCACCCGTGCAAACGGACATTGTCAGCTCCGCGGCGCGCACACGAATGCGGATCCATTCCAACAATGCGGGTTTGCGCAATAAGGCCCGGGTGCCGAATCCGCCGGGAATGATTAAAACGTGCGGCGGCGGACACTGCTCCAAGGTAAAATGTGGCACCACCTTGAGCCCATTTCGGGCGCGCACGGTTCCCGCGCCGTCGGCTACGGTAAAAACGTTGAACGTATCATGGCCACGCAGTTCGTCAGTGACGGCGAAGACTTCGTAGGGCCCGGCGAAATCGAGGACCTCGACCTCATCGAAGAGGAGGATGGCGACGTTTTTCTTCATGATATAACGATGGTTGCTATTATTACAGCAGTCTCAGGTGGAGGGTGCTTTTAAGCGCGAGCTCCAGCTATTCTAGAGGTGCTTGCGCGCGAGATCGCCGAGCGTGCAGAGGGCGGATTCGATGGCGGGCGTCCAGGGTACGCCGCAGTTCATCCGGAGGGAATTGCGGTAACGGTCCTTGACCGAGAAAAGGGCGCCGGGGGCCGTGGTGATGTGATGCTTGAGCGCTTCCCGATAAAGGCGCAGGGTGTCCACGCCGGGAGGCATTTCCACCCAGAGAACGAATCCGCCCTCGGGCCGGCTGAGGCGGGTGCCTTCCGGGAAATGCCGCATTATCGCCTGTGAGAACAAGTGCAGCTGGTGATGATACGCGCGCCGGATGGAACGTAGGTGGTGATCGTAGCCGCCGTTGCGCAGAAAGTCCGACACCGTTTTCTGCAGTACGACTGGCGTGCCCAGCGTATTCGTAAACTTGAGACGCCGAACCCGTTCGAGGTAGCGGCCGGGTGCGCACCATCCCACGCGGAGGGACGGTGCGAGGGTTTTGCCGAAGGAGCTGCAGAGGATGACGCGTCCGTCGGTGTCCCAGGCTTTGAGCGGTTTGGGCCGCCGGTCGCCAAAGTGGAGATCGCCGTAGACATCGTCCTCGATCGCGGGCACGTCGAACTCCGCCAGGATCTGATAAAGCTTCGCCTTCTTTTCGTCCGGCATGCACGATCCCAGCGGGTTGGAGAAGCTTGGCATGACCATGACGGCCTTCACCTCGTTGTGGGCGAGTGCGTCCCGGGTTTCCTTCAGGCAAATGCCGGTGCGTGGATCGGTCGGTACTTCCAGTGCTTTGAGTCCGAGGCTTTGGATGGTTTCGAGGAACCCAAAATAAGCCGGAGTCTCGATTGCGACGGTATCGCCTGGTTTGGTCACGGCGCGCAGGGCGAGGTTGATCGCTTCGGTGCATCCGATGGTGATGACGAGTTCGTCATGGGGGAGCGGGCAGCCGGCTTGCAGGTATCTCCGGGCGATTTCGCGAGCCAGCGGATCATAGGCCCAGCTCATGCCATAACGGCCGAGCAAAGCCGGGTCGTCGCGACCGACTGCCGCGAGAATCCGGGCGAGTTTCTTGGTCGGGAACAGGCTGTGATGCGGGCACGCGGCACCAAACGGAATATAGCTCGGATCGCTGGCGAGCGTGAGCATTTCAGCAGTGAGATCGTTGACGCCGACGTAGCTCGCCTTGGCCATCGGGCGTGCCATCCGTGGCTCCGGTACATCCAAGGGGAGGCGGGGGCGGACGTAGTAGCCGGACTGGGGCCGGGCCTCCACCCAGCCACGGTTTTCCAGGAGTGTATAGGCCTGCAGCACCGTCGAAATACTCACCACCCGCTGCAGCGACATCCGCCGGACGGAAGGCAGGCGGTGGCCGGGACGGAGCGTGCCTTGCTCGATCAACTGTTCGAGAGAACGTGCCAGCTCAACATAGAGAGTGGCGGGCGCGGGGGCGGTGAGCGTTTTGATCATGGGAGCGGAAGAACAGTTACTCAATATTAGGCTAAACTGGGTTCGACGGGCAGGATTAGCGGCGGGAGTTTGCGACCGGTACAGTTGGAGGAAATGTGTAGTGTGACCATGACAATTTGCTTCTCCCAAGTTGGCGGTCGTCAAATCCCGCCCTTTGCAGCGGGGATGTCGTAGCGAATTGCGCGCGCCGAAGGCACGCCGCCTCGACTGCCGTTCTGCGGAAGGTCGTGAAAAACTGTTTAATCTGGCCCCGCCGGCAGGGAGCGCGGATCCGGAGAAGCCGGACGCGTGGGATCGAAGGCGGCTCTTGGTGACAAGCCATTTAGCGCCGAAACGACCGCTGCAGTTGGCGTTTAATGGCATGCTGGCAGCCGGGGGCAGGGGAAACGGTCGCGCGTCGGACAGGATCCACGCAGAATGTGGGCTTGAACTTCAGCGATGCCATTGTCAGACGGGTTTCTGCTGGCGCGTCCGGTCCGGCCTACGAATTACTTGAGCGGGCGCGCAAGCCGTTCCGTTCACCCTGCACGATCAATTCAGCATGCGACAAATCCGAGCCGTACTCATCGAAGACGAAACCATGTTTCGTCAGCTGATACTATTGACGCTCGGCAAGGTGCAGGATCTCCAAATCGTCGGGGAGTTTGGCTTGGGTAAACCGGGCTTGGAGTTTTGTTTGCGCGAGAAGCCGGATCTGCTGGTGGTGGATTTGATGTTGCCCGACATGAATGGAATCGAGATTGCGCGTGAAGTGCGCCGCGCCGTGCCGGAGATGAAAATTTTAGTGATTACGGCCCATCCCAGTGAGCGGCTCCCTGCGGATCTAATGGCCCTGGGCGTGAACGGCTACGTGGATAAAACGGAACCGATCGAATACGTTCTCAGCGCGGTTGAGACGGTGCGGAGTGGCGGCATGTTTTTCGCCAGCCGCGTACGGGCCAAGGGTGGCAGTGCGGCAAGCCTGGCCAGTCCGCGGGCTCCGTTGCCCGCGCCCTTGACCGAGCGCGAACTGGAGATCGCGCGCCTCGTCGCCGCCGGGCAGATGTCCAAGGAAATTGCGTCCCAGTTGAATCTGAGCGTTCGCACCGTCGAGAAACATCGAGCGAACATTATGGAAAAGGTCGGGGTGCGCGAAGTGGCGAGTCTCACCCGTTGGTGCATTCAAGCGGGGCTGGTCGATACCTGAGCGCCCCGCGGCTCGTCATTGGACGGCGGAGGCGGAGGGATCCGCGAGGAACTCCCGCAAGCGTCCGGCGATGTCCTCGAATAGGGCCGAAATCACCGTAAGTTCTCCCGTGGTGATGTCGGCATCGGGTTCGTCGGAAAAGCGCGCCTCCAAGCCGGCCATGTACCGCGATAGTTCGAGGGCTCCCATGAGCCGGGAGCTGCTCTTCATGCTATGCGCGCGGCGATGTCGGTCATGGCGGTCACCGGCGGTGAGCGCCTGAAATGAAACCGGAAAGTCCCTCAAAAACGTGCGCACGAGCGTGCGTACGTTGTCCTCGCCCAAAACGGAGGCCAGCTCCGCAACAGCGTTATTCGGAAATGCGCTCGTAGCCATATCTCAACCCGCGGGGAAGAAGCCGGTCGGTGCAAAATCAAAACAACATCGCGCCGCCTCATACGAATATTTCACCCGCCATGGGACATACGGCACCCCATTATTACGGCCAAAGGTCACGTGCGACCTGCCTCTAACACCTTCCGTCGGACAAATTCTCCCGGTTCGGTCGGGGAAGGTCCCTTCGCAACGCTTCAGCTCTGCACCCGTCGGCCTTGCGAAGGTTTGTGGCGTGCTTCGCTTGGGCCGGCCTAAGCGAACGCGGCCGCGGGTGGTCCCGTGCGGCCGCGGCGGGATGAAGGGTTTCGGTTTAGAAGGTGAGGTTGATCCCCGTGATCGCCCGGAAGCCGTACTGGGTGAAAGCCTCCGGGTTGTCCGTCCGGTTTTCACCCTGATAGGAAACCTGTGGCCGGGCGGTGGCATTTTCCACGTTGAGGAAGAGGCGGGTTTTCCGGCTCAGCTGCCAGCTCGCCTCGATATCGACCTGTTCGCGCGCGGCGAACCAGTCGTCAAACGTGTTGTCACGGTCCAATCCCTCGAGATACTCGGTGCGATAACGATAGCTGACCTGTGCACGGGCTTTGCCCTTCGTATATTCGATCGCGCTATAAATTATTCTGTCCGAGAAGCCATACGTCGGCAGCTTTTCCTGCAGGCGCCCGGGATATTTTCCATCGCTATCCGTGATCGTGGCGCTCAGCGCGACCGCGAGCCCGTCGAAGGGCTTGGGGAGGAAGTACAGCTTCTGTCGTGCAATCAGCTCAACTCCATAATTGATGGCCCCCAGCGCGTTATTCGGTCGCGTGATCCGGAAGGGCTTGGTGAGGCCTTCAATGTCGTCGAAGATCAATTCAGAGCCGCTGTTGTCGTTGTAATAAAAGCCCTTCATCTTTTTATAAAAAATGCCCGCCGAGTAGAGACCTCCGCGTTTGGTGTAGTATTCGATTTGCGCGTCAAGATTGTGCGACGTGGTGGGGTTGAGATCCGGATTGCCGTCTGTGATGGTGTCATTCTGAAAGTCGATCGAGCGGCCGCGGAGCAGTGAGCCGAGTTCAGGCCGGGCGTAACTGCGATTGTAGCTCGAGCGGAAGATCAGGTTGGTCTTCAGCACGTGCCGCACGTGCAGGCCCGGGAGCCAGACCGTGTAGTCGCGCTGCCGGTCCACCGGTGCAAACGATGAAGGCGTGGCGCCGACCGCCGGTTTGAATTCAAAGGTGGTGGACTCGAACGCGTTCTTCTCGCCGCGCAGGCCGCCGATTACCGTGGTCTTGCCGACATTGACCGTGCCCATGATATACGCCGCGGTGGTGTCTTCCCGCGCCTTGAAGTCATTGATCTGGTTGTTCCGAAACATGTCGGCCGCCTGGACCGCAAAGAGATTCGGTTGCGGGGCTTTTCTCCTTTGATCGTGGTCTGAGTATACAGCGGCTTGAAGTAAAACGTGACGCCGTCGTTCAAGCGGAAATCAAACGCCCCATTGAGGCCATAGGCCGTTGAGGTGCGGCGGTTCGTCTGGGGAGCTCCATTGGTATGAAAATAGGTCAGCTCGCTCAAGCCAAGCGCCGGCTCGTTTTCGGGGCGAAGAACATTATAGTCTTTGTCGAGATTGTCATAGTCACGATTGGTCTCGTACATGGTGGCCGTGAGGCTCACGCCAAAATTCCTGGCCCCGCCCGCGATGCTGAAAATATCGCTGTAGGTGGCGCCGACGTTGTGCCCCCATTTGCCGCTGAGGTCGTAATAGGTCCCGCTGGCCGTCAGGCGGAGTTCCCGGCCATCACGCTGAAAGGCGGACCGCGAAATCACATTGATAATGCCGCCCACCGCGTCGCCATCGCGATCCGGGGTGGGAGCTTTCACGACCTCGATATTACTAATGCCATCAGCGGTCAGCTGGCTGGTGGAGAATCCGCGACTGCCGCCAGAGGTGGGGAGCCGGTTGCCGTCGACCTGAAAAGAATTATAGGCGCTGGACAAACCCCGAATGTTAACGCCACTGGGTGTACCATCCTCGTCGGCGCTCACGGTCAAACCGGGGAGCCGCTCGAGGGCATAGCCGATGTTGCCGTTGACCATCTGACCAAACGTTTCCTCCGAGACGATGTTCACAATGCCGCTCGCGGTTTTCTGCTGGTTGATGGCAAGCGCCTGCCCGCGCACTGACTCGGCGACGGTGAAGGCCTCCAGTTTAAGGGTCGTGCTTTCGAGCGGGACGTTGAGCAGGGCGGGCGTTCCGGTCGTTATATTTATTTTGCGTTGGAAAGGATCCAGACCGACGTAATCGACTTCGACGCGCTGCATTCCCGCCGGGACGCTGGGGAGATTATACCGGCCGTCGGCGTCGGTATAATCCACGAGGGGAGTGCCGGGGACGCGGACGACCGCGCCTTGTAGTGACCTGCCGGTGCTGGCGTCGGATACCCGACCGCTGAGCGTTCCGGTGTTCTGGGCGAAAGCGAGGCTTGGGGCGAGCGCCGCGAAGAGGAGCCAGGCGGCCATGCGGCGGCCAAGCGATCTTGAGTAAGAGAGTGCAGTCATGACGGTTTTGGTGATTTCGGAACACTGCGGGGGACTCATCAGTGAGGCCCGCGTCCGAAGTGATCCGCCCGCATTTTGTTTGGGTTCCGTGTCAAACTCGTGAAGCGTCCGCGACGTTTGTGTCACATCATCCGGGCAGAATTCGGTCCGGGAGGACAATGCGGGGTTACGTCTCCGGAATGTAACTACACCGCCACCCTATTGCCTCCGTTGTGATCGTGGCTGGAGGGATTGGCGCGGGGCGGGGTGGGTCGCAACGCGGGAGCATCCACCGTTTCCGGGATCGACTTCTTTAACGCGGGCCAGCGCGGAGCGACGCTGACGCGAAGCAACGTCGACGTGTGGGAGCCTCGAGGCTTCAGCCTCGGCTCGGTTACTTTACTCCGCGGGTGCGGAGCTGAACTGGAGCATCAATCTATCAAGACTTACCTCGGCGAGGGAGTGGGTGCGGAGGTCGACGTGGGCGAAGTCGTGGTGCGCGGTGGATTCATTCGGCACGGCGACGGCCCAGAGATGGGCGCGTTTCGCGGCAAGGGAGCCCGTGTGGGAATCTTCGAACGCGATCGCTTCGTGCCCGCGGAGGCCGAAGCGGTTAAGGACGAGGTTATAGAGGTCCGGCTCCGGTTTCGGGGAGGGCGCGTCTTCGCGGCAGGCGAGAAACTCGAAATACTCGAAGAGACCAATACGTTGGAGATGCGGTTCGACCCAGGAATGTTCCGAGTTCGAGGCAAGGCCGATGTGGATGCCCGCGGTCCGGGCAGCAGCGAGCAGTGATTCGACGCCGGGCAGAATGGGCTGGCGGTGAAGGATTTCGTCCTTGTAGGTGCGGCGCTCGAGTTCGAGCGAGGCGCGGTCGGTGTGCGGGCTAAAGCCGTGCCACGGGTCGAAGGTGTATTCGGAGTGTCCCACGCTGCGGACGAACCGCGCGCGATCGAAGGCGACGCCGTGGCGCGCGTGCACTTCTCCATAGGAATCAATGAGCGGGGTTTCGGTATCGACGATCAAACCGTCGAAATCAAAGACGAGCGCGCGAATCATGGTGTGAGCAATCCCGTGGGCAGACCGTCGATGCTGCGACCGTTTTTTTCGGCCCTATATTTGGCGGTGCCGTCGGGGCCTTTCTTTTCCCAGTAGTCCGTGAGGGTGGTGCGGCCGCCGACGTGGTCAAATCGCGGCACGGCAAACCCGCAGGACGTTTGCACGCTCTCGACCTCGGCGATCACGAGCTGGCGTTCGCCGGCGAGTGGCGGGCTGAACTGCGGGCGCAACGGGGCCCATGCGGGATCGCGTGGGCGCACGGCCCGGCCTTGGCCATACGCGCGCAGAATCAGCGGCGCGCCGTCGAAGGCGCAGAACATAAACGTTATCCGGCCGTTCTCCGCGAGATGGGCGGAGGTTTCATTGCCGCTGCCGGTGCTGTCGAGATAGCCAACGCGTTGGGACGTGAGCACGCGAAAGGTCTCGAGGCCCTTGGGGGAGAGATTAACGCGACCCTCGTGTGGGGCGGAGGCGACGAAGAAGATTCTCTGCGTCCGAATAAACTCGATATGGGCGGAGGACAGCTCGGGAAAGAATTTGGCCATGAGGAGGA